>CEQO01143583.1_pt1 | contig 18155 bp, 13 predicted proteins | sample 531101 | NCBI WGS metagenome assembly CEQO01 (sample SAMEA2621272, study PRJEB7988) | marine metagenome | isolation source: saline water (ENVO:00002010), including
ACATAGCTCTGCTTCCAGTGGATACCCTGCCACGCCGATTCCCCTTTCTTAACCGATACGACTACGCCCGGTTTTGTAACCTCCCCGTCCTTATTTTTTACTTCCGTTGTAAGCTTCCGCCAGTTATTAAAAGTCCCATAGCAAGCGTGATCTTGCTCGAACGCTGCAAACATCAAAAGCGCTGCATTGCCACCCCGGTAACCGCTCCCCGTGAAAGGGTTATGCGGGGCTTGCGAGCCTCGTCTAGTCCACGGCTTAGCCCAATCCCCGAGAATCTTAGGATCTTTAATAATCTGGCGCTCCCCGTTTTCGTCAATCTCAGAGATACGATCAAGGAACATTTCAGCTAACCGGCTAGCGGTTTTGCTTACTGCCTCTTCGGTCTTGCTTTTCTTAGTAGTAGTTTTGGTAGCCATTTCGCTGGCCCCTTTCTTTAGTGGTTTTGCAAATGATGTCTGCCATCATCAGACCGGGGGAAACACCCCCCGATGACGCCCCGCAGGGCGTTTCGGCTATTACAAACGGTTGTGCTCTGCATAGTCGTCGGCGGCGTTGATAGCCCAATTTGGAGTGCCTCTCCATGCACACTCCGGAAGGGGATTCCGTTCCATGTTTCCGCAGGCTTCCATCCAAGGTGAGAAAGGATAAGTTGGGCAGTGGGAGTGATGCTGACCGGTGTAGTCAATTACGGTTAGCCTCACCTGTGTATGTCGAACCGATCCCCCGTTGATGTATCCGAGGTTCACCCCTGACGAGCTAACGGTATCTCCTTTGAAGACGATCTCCGTTGCGTAAACTCTTGTTCCTGATGCCATTTCGCTGGCCCCTTTCGTAGTGGATATTTAAGACATTAATCGCCCCGTATTACATTGTCAAGTATCTTTTAAAAAAACTTTTAAACCACTACAACAACCACAACCAAACCACCAACACAACACAACCCCCATAAGTCTTGTTCGGTTCTCTTTGGTTTGTTTATTTAGTACTTATTCTTGTGCATATCGTGTGTAAATGATGTAGATATCTTGCTGATAACGATGTGCAAACAATGTGGATAACTTGGGGATACCCTCCCTAGCAGCGATCACCAAACCCATTACCTACGCTGTGGAAAAACCCTAGAAAACACCTACCTATCCACAAGGTACCCACAACATACGCACAACCTATCCCTATGGATAACTCTGTGGATAACTCACAATGGGGTATCTGCCTCGACCCCTCCCACATACATATCTGTTTATCGGTTGTGGAGGGATTTTGGTTCAGTGGTGGTGGTGTGTGGCTGGTGTTGTGTTTCGACTAGTTTGGTGGGTGGGTGAGCACAGTTAGCCCCTGTGGGGGTTTGGAGCTAACTGCTGTCTAGTTCGGAGCCTAGGGTTCGCTTTGTTAGTCAACAGGGTATTGTTCTGTTGAAAGGCCGGGTGGTGACTGTCCGATTGGTTGTGTGCTTTCCGGGCTTCCCTTGACAAGCACTCGGTTTCAGTCTCGGATTGTTTGTTAGACGGCAGGGGTCATTGTTGGCCTTTACCGTCGGGTGTTGTCAGCCTCTTACGCTTTACTGGCCTTACTGTCGATCTTTTCAGGTCGAAGGTTTTTCACCTCTCAACCCTACTGTCGCCGGGGTCAGCGCCGTTCTTTCACGGTGGCGTGGTTTTCGTTACAGAGTATTAAAGCAGTAACGATGTGTGGATAACTAGCATCCTAAATCTATTTTTAGTTTTTCCCACACTGACCATTGTTGTTCAGTCCAGTTGTGTTCAATAGTGTTGTAAAGCTGGGAACATTGTGGGCCGTACCCGCCGTTGTGAAGGAGCCCAGTATTATCTGGTTCTTCTCCGCCGTTAGGCCACCACATTAGTAAAGCACTTATAGCTGCGGCTAAAGCCACACCGGCAGCAGAAATAGCTTTCAAAATTTTTTTTATCGCCTCTGACCAAGCGTCCGCTCGTTCGGCGACCTCTTCTATAGTCATTACTCAATAATACCACTTCTTTTTTTCTGCTATCTTTTTGAGTCATGGCAAAGCTCACTCCTAAGCAACGTAACAAGCTGCCGAAGTCGCAGTTTGCGTTGCCTTCTCAACGCAAATATCCGATAAACGACAAAGCTCACGCTAGGAACGCTTTAGCTCGTGCAGCGCAACACGCTACTCCTTCACAGGAACGACGCATCAAAACTGCTGTATACAAAAAATATCCGTCATTAAAGAACCGGTAACCAATGGCGAAACGTGGTTTGTATTCCAACATTCATGCGAAACGTAAACGCATTAAAGCTGGTAGCGGTGAAAGAATGCGTAAACCCGGATCGAAAGGTGCGCCTACTAATAAAGCTTTTAAGCAGTCAGCTAAAACAGCGAAGAAGCGGAAACGGTAATGGCCGAGTTTAAAGGCAAGAAAGTTACGTTAAATAAGCCACGTAACATTTCTAAAGGCTCACCCAGTTACGGACGCAAACAAAAAGAAGTGTTTGTGAAAGACGGCGGAAGAGTGAAGCGGGTTACGTTTGGTGACCCAAACATGAAGAATCGCAGCAATGAGCCAAAACGCAAAAAAGCGTTTCGTGATAGACATAACTGCGATAACCCCGGTCCAAGCACCAAAGCTCGTTACTGGGCCTGCAAGGATTGGTAATGTCCCCCAGCACAAGCAAATGCGGGTGCGAAGGGGAAGAATGCATATGTCACTTTTATCATTATGACTGCGCTTGCGGGTACTGCCCGGAATGCGCTGAAGATTGTTTTTGTTTTAACCCAGAGGATGCTATGGAACACCAAGTTGACCCAACCGCCATTACTGAAGAAATGTTGGGTGAACGCCCCGAACTAGATCCTTTCCTAGATGACACACCAATCGACTGCGATTTAGAAAACCCAGAAGTTTGCGAATCTTGCCAGTAAGTTAAGTAGTACCTTTATCAGAAATGGAAACCAATGAAACAAGATAAAAGCAGCAGGCGGATTCCTTCAGCCGTACGTCGTCAAGGTTACAATGACCGTCTTGACGAGTCGTTAGGCGCACGGGATCGTGGGCGCAAATCGGCTCAATCATTTAAGTCTCGTCGTGCCGAATCGAAAGGCGCCCGCAAACCTAAAGGATCTTACGGTTTCGGGAAACGCTAATAAGGGGAACTTATGCCTTCGGGCAAAGCTATAACTGTAGAAAAATGGACGCAATATCTGGCGTTGCGGCGTGCAGGCAACTCTATGTACGCCGCAGCAAAAGAATGCGAAATTTCTTATCATGCTTGCCGTGACGCTGAGAACGGCAAAGCAACACGCAATTATCTTGCGGCTGAAGAAACACTGGGCGAACAACCCGCAATAGGTATACCTTTCTATGACGATCTATGCCCTGAAGCACAAGCGGCATACGACAACATAGAAATTTTTGCTAAACGCTATTTCGGGATCATTTTGCAACCGTGGCAAGTAGAAGCCACGGAACGCATTATGAAACTAATGGAAACCGACTACGAAGAATACGCAGTCATTAACGCTCCACCCGGTTCCGGCAAATCTACGTTCTTTGCAAAAGTCTTACCAGCGTGGGCAACAATTCGTAATCGGGCTATTAGAGGGATGATCGGATCAGCTTCCCAACGTCTAGCGGAATGGTACTCTCGTCGGCTACGATCAGAGTTTGACAGGGCGCATCCAGTCAAAGCCGAACTAAACGACGTTCGTTTAGGTTTAGCCGTAGATGCCGAAGCGACCCTTCAACAAGACTTCGGTATGTTTAAGCCAGACTCGTCAGAGATTTGGCGTTCCGAAGCGTTTACCGTGCTACAACAAGACGACGCACCTCTTTCCCAGAAAGAACCAACGTGGTCTGCTTTCGGAATGGACTCCGGTTTCCTCGGCGGTCGTTTCGATCTCGTTATATGGGACGACGTATACGACCCTCGCAAGATGCGGTCGGCGGAATCCCGTGAAGATATGCGGCGCTGGTGGGACGAAGTAGCTGAAACCCGGCTTGAACCCGGAGGGCTACTAATCCTCCAAGGGCAACGCATGTCCGCAGACGACATTTATAGATATGCGTTAGACAAAGTAGCTCCACCCGATGAAATGGAATTAGAGGAGTTTGATCCAGACGATGCACCAGACGATTGGCGTAAATACCATCATCTTAAATATCCGGTCCACCATGAGGAACTTTGTAAAGGCGATCACAAACCTGACGCCGCACCTTGGCCCGAAGGGTGTTTACTTTACCCTCGCCGCCTCCCGTGGCGACGACTTAGACACATTAAGGCGCAAACTCCAGACAGATTTGAAGTCCTGTATCAACAATCAGACATAAACCCCGCTAGCGTTCTCGTTGACCCGTTATGGGTTAGCGGCGGAGTTGGATCGGACGGCGTGGATTACGTCGGTTGTTGGGACAATGACCGGGATCTTTGGGAAATACCGAGAGGTGTTTCAGGCGACCTGTTTGTTGTAGCTACAGCAGATCCTTCGCCGTCGCAGTATTGGGCGTTGCAATGCTGGGCATATAACCCCGAAACACAATTCCGTTACTTGCTGGAATCGTATCGGCGTAAGATGGATGCACCGTCGTTCCTTGACTGGAACCATGCCGACCAAACCTTCGCTGGCATAGCGGAAGATTGGTGGCAAATCACAAACGACATGGGGCGCCCCATCACCCACTGGATCATCGAAGCTAATGCCGCTCAAAAATTTATTCTCCAATACGATCACTTCAAACGTTGGGCGTCAATCCGAGGCGTGGAACTTGTCCCCCACTACACACACTCCCGCAACAAAGGCGACCCCAAGTACGGAGTGCAAATGCTGGCTCCGCTATGGCGCCTTGGCCGAGTGCGTTTGCCCGGTAAACAGAACACGGAAGCACGTCCGCATTCCCTTCTTCTCATCAACGAAGTAACCCGTTGGAACGCTGAAGGCACAGGTGCCCGCACTGATGACTGCGTTATGGCACAATGGTTCCTAGAACACAATTTAGAAAAATTATATATACCACCCAACGATGGGGCTAAACAGTGGCGACCGTCATGGATTTCAGGGCAAGATATAGAAGGGGAGGATGCTTATGCGAGGTTGTTTAGGTGAAATCAGTTGATGAGATAGTCGCCATATATGGAGCAAGGTCCCAAGCGACCGACCAAATAAAAAGTCGGATGCGTACTTTGCGTGATTACTATAACGGCGACGTAATTGTCCCGCTACCCGAAATCAACTCAGATGAGAAATCTGCGGTAGCTAACTTGTTGGCGCAAGGTTTAGATCAGACCGCTATGCGGATCGCATCTACCCGCCCCGACATTTACTGCCCACCACTTGATCCGGCTCGGAAACGATCCCGAGACAACTCCGACATTAAACGCAAAGCGTTGTTCGGTTGGTGGGAAAACAGTCGCATGGATTTGCAAATGGCGAAACGTGCAAGATACCTCATTGGGTATTCCAACACTGTCACTCAACTTCGTTGGAACGACGCAACTGGATGCCCCGAATGGCATTTGCGTGACCCGTTAACTGCTTACCCTGCAACACTTCTCGGTGTAGACGACATGCGTCCCCGTGATTGTATTTTCGGATACGAACGACCACTCGGCTGGTTGCACAACAACTACCCCGACGTAGGGCGAGTATTCCAATCCGACAGCGACGCAGGACCAGACACCGCTATTGAACTTATCGAATATGTTAGCGATGACGAAACTGTCCTTATTGCGATGCGAGGCCCAGTTAACACTGGCTTGTTCGCAACATCTACTTACGGTTCCGACGACAACCTCGTAGTCGAACTTGAACGAGTACCGAACCGGTTAGGGCAAACACCAGTAGTTATAGCGCAACGCATTTCGCTTGATTCAGCGCAAGGACAATTCGACGGCATCCTCGGCATGTACCAAATGCAAGCCCGATTGATGGCCCTCGAAGTTATCGCAGTTCAGAAAGGTGTGTTCCCTGACACATGGCTCGTAGGGCGTGCAGGGGAAACTCCACAAATTGTAAACCCTGCTGACGGGCTAACAGGCGACGTTGGTGTTATCCGAGGCGGCGATTTGCGTGACATGCAAATGCAACCCGGTTACATGACTAACCCGGCAATCGACCGGTTGGAACGAGCGCAACGTTTAACCGCAGGAATTCCACCTGAATTTGGCGGCGAATCTTCAACCAATATTCGTACTGGCAGACGAGGCGATTCGGTGTTATCTGCCGCAGTTGATTTTCCCGTACAAGAAGCTCAACGCATTCTGGCTCGCTCATTGCAAGAAGAAAACAAACTTGCTATCGACATGGCAAAAAAATACGCAGGGAACAAAGGCAAAACCTTTTACGTCACAACTAAGAACGCTAAAGGCCCAGTTGAATACACCCCTAACGTAAACTTTGACTCTACCGAAAACGTTGTCACCTACTCCCAAGCAGGAGCAGATGTAAACAACCTTGTCATAGGGGGAGGACAACGAGTGGGCATGGGCACCATGTCTAAACGTTCTTTCATGTCAATAGATCCTCTTGTCGAAGATCCAGAATTTGAACACGACTCCGTAATCGCAGAATCTTTAGAAGAAGCGTTACTTACTTCCATACAGCAACAAGCGGTAGAAGGAGCAATCCCTCCTGCTGATTTAGCTCGCATTATGGATCTTGTCGCTAACAACGAACTTGAATTAGCTAAAGCGGTAGAACGAGTGCAGAAAGAAGCACAAGAACGTCAAGCTAAACAAGTTGATGCTGCCGCACCTGAAGCCCAACCCGGACTAGCTATGCCGGGAATGGGGGCTGAAGCTAGATCGGTTGCTGCTCCTCCGGGGCAAGCAGGCGGTGAGCTAGGCGCTTTGCTTGGAGCTTTGTAATGCCACGCAAAGGCAAAGGTTCCAAAATCATGCGGCCAGTGTTAGAAGAAAAAGACGCTACAGATTGCGCTATTTGCGGTTACCCAAAAGAATGGAAAGTTCATAATCATGGCTGAACCCGGTTACACAGGTCAACCATACGGTCAAGCTAAAGCGCAAGAAGAAGCGTTGTCGGCTGTGCCAATGGAAGAAGCAATAAACCCAATGGCTCCCGAACCTGTAAGTCCGGGCGGTTTTGGGGATTTGATGCGTCCAACGCAACTTCCTTCTCAACCAATCACCGCAGAAGCAGACGTGCAACCAATAGCTACGATGCCACAAAAAAGCGTCAACGTAGCTCGCATCATGTCATCCATGCTGCAACTCGCATCCTCACCACTAGCTTCTCCTTCGACTCGCCGTATTGTACGAGCAATGCAACAACTTGTCCCGACTGAGGAATAAACAATGGGCGTATGGGGTTTTGTAGAAAAGATTGGTAAAGGCGTTATCCAAACCACTTCAAAATCCATTGAGTTTGTTACTGACATAATTCAAGAAGGTTTAACCGACGAGGACGAATTTGAAGGTAGCGGCATAGCCGACACTATTTGGGGTTCATGGAACGACAACATCCTTGGCGAAGGTGGCGCTATGGAAGGCGCTATTGGACCTGAAGGTGTAGGTGGCACGCTTATTGGCGCTATTCCCGAAGAACAACGCAAACAAATTAAAAGCGTTATTACTCCAGTATTTGACACAATGGATTACCTCTATCAAAACATTGTGGACGACCCCTTAAGTGCAGCAGTCACCGTGTTCGATGGCGCATTATCTTCCGGCGGTGAAGGCTGGGACACAATCTTTGACGTTGACACATGGACACGAGCTTTCGACATTGCTGAAACTCGTAGCCTTGGACAAGCTGTAGCGTTAGCTGCGTTAACAGGAAACCCTTACGACGATGCAGAAGTTTTAGAAGCTAGACAATCAGGACTGTTTAACCTGTTTTCAGGCAGCATTGATTTGTTCGCTAACGTTGCCCTTGATCCTTTGGGGTGGGCTGGCAAACCAGCAGTCTTAGCAGCTAAGTATGCACGTAGTGGACGTTTTGTTGACGCTGCTGACGCTGGCAGAAGTTTCCGCAATCCTCTGAATTTAGCTACCGGGGCAGATGAGTTTGTTAAAACTCGTCGCTTTAAACGGTTTGAAGAACGCCTTGACAAAATGGCTGACAACATTGACGAAGGACTAACAAGTCGTTTGCAAAGCCGAGAGTCTCTCACCTCTGAAGATTTAAGCCGAGTTGATGAACTTGCTGGTCAAGTTTATAAAGAGTTCAAAAATTTGCCGGGGATGACTCAAGAGTTAGCGTATTCGCTTTCTCGTTACAGTGGGGAAAGCCGAAGTCTTGTCGCCCGGTTAGCTATGGGTGACGCTAAAGCGATGCAAACCATTGAAGATGCAGCAGGCGCATGGACTAAAAGCGCACAAGACGGTGGCAAATTTACTGAACTTAACAAGCTCTACGACGAGTTAGACGAACTACGCAGACGAGGCGACGAACCAGTTGACCCGTTTTCAGGTCGTGATCCGTTACAAGGGAACGTAGACGAAATAAATATTTTTAATAAAGAAAATGAAATTGCTGTTTTAGAAAACCAGATTCGTCGTGCAGCAAACGAGGGACCGGCGCAGTTGCCATACATAGATGCCCTTAACGTTAAAGAACTTCAACTTCGTAACTTAGCGAAATTTGCTGACGAACCAATAGACGCAACAGCAGCAAACGCTCGCTTAGATGCTCTCAACCAAAACCCTAATCTTGTTACCGCAGCGGCAGATCAACTCGTGCTACAAGTAACTGGCGGAAACGTAGGAAGTTTAGCTAAACCTTTAAGCATTTCTATGATGGGCAACCTTGGATACGGGGTGTCTACTTTTGTTGCTAACACCCCTTACCTTGGAAGAGGAACTTCGTTTGTAGGTCGGAAGCTCAGTGTGTTTAGCGAACGGGTAGCTCAAAACCTTATGAATTGGGATGACGTTGACCAATCGTTTAATCAGTTTGAACGAATGATTCGTGACGCTGAACGAGTTAAATACAAAGGCACTAGTCTTTTCGATCAAGCCAAAATTAACGGCGATGAGTTGTTGGGCAAATGGGCACGTCAAACATCTCAGCAAGGCCGTAAAAATTTGTTTGACCAAACCGTTAGGGATCTCAACAAAGGAGTTGTAGATATTTACGGTGACAAAGTTTTGAAAGGTTTACCGGACGCAGAAAAAGCAGAAATGATGCAATTTGCGTTGCAGAAAATGAAAGGGAATTTAGATCAAGCGCAAAAAACTTTGAACGCTCAATCAGCTAACGCTCGTGTGTACGGTAACGGTTCTTTAAGTTTTGATATTGCTGAAGAAGGCGGCAAAACTACAAGGCGTCATTTACAAAACTTTACCCCTCAACAACTTGCCCAATCTTCGCTTGTTCCTCGCTATGACCTTATTTCAAATCTTTACAAAAAAGGTCCACTCAGTAACGCTATAGGTGACTCACAAAAAGCTTTAGGCGAACTTATGAGCGTGTGGAAAAAAGGTGTTCTCCTTCGACCAGCGTGGCCCATTAGAGTCCTGTCGGACGAACTTGCACGTTCCGCTGCGCTAGTCGGCGGTATCGAAACTATGCGTGGCGCAATGGCCGGGTTCGGTAACTTGCGTGCTCAATGGTTTGCCCGTAACGGTGAAGATGTTATGGAACCAGTGTTAGCGCAAATGCGAGAAGCGCTAACAGAAAAAGGCATTGATGACATTGATCTCTTAGATAAAGGTCAACTGTATGAACGCTATCTAAACGATGTAGTTGATGGTTCGCAAGACGCTGTAACAAAACTTGTTCGCAAAACTATTGGCAAAGAATACGGCACTCGTCGCACAGTAAAACGAGTAGGTGCTCTTTCAGGTGTAGGGATGTGGGCGATGGGACCAGCCGGTCTTGCTGCCGCAGGAATGTACGGGTTGTATGCCCGTAAATCTATGCAGAAATTAGCTGTTAGAGAAGTCGGTCAAAACTTTGGGTACCAGTTACGGGACATAGCTAAGGTTCAACTTGGTGACGAGATAGAAGAACTTACTCGTCGGGGCGCTGATCCTACTGATACGTTAAGTCCGGCGGACGCTGCTACCCGAGTAGAAGATTTGAAAAAAGCTGCCGAGCTTTTAGAAATGCAATCTAAAATTCTGTTAGGTGGGCGTCGGGTTCGCAACACTCGTACAGGTGTAGCTTTGAACCCAGCCGCATGGCGACAACGAGAATTGTTAAAAAGAGAACGTCGTAATCTTGATCGTGTTTACGGCAAGGTAGATGAAGCTGATCGTTCGGCTGCGTTAGTTAACTTTGACCGGGTTGGTCAGTTAATGCACGATGCTCGTGTCGGCGGCTACTACATGGGTGGCTATAAATTTGCCAACGAGTTTGGTGATACGCCTTACGACGTTCAAATAAACAAACAGGCGTTGACTGCTAATGCTTCTAACCGAGCAGTAGCGAACAGTATAAATCAGCAAACTAAAGCTGCGGTAGAAAAGAATTTAACGCAACGAGTTCACATTAAGTTTGAGAATTATCTTAACGATCCGAACTCACGCATATTTAGTAAAGGGTACGACGATACTGTTAACAAGCAATGGAAACCTACGGGAACGGGAGAAGAATGGGGTAACGAGTTCCAAGAATACACTCGTTTATTTTGGAAGGGGACTAGCGATGAAGGCATTGTGCGGTGGTTGCAAAGTGATAACGCTGCACGCTTGCGAGATGCAATGCCTGAGCACATGGAGAGTGTTGACAATATCCGCCACTGGGTGCAAGGTACTCGAACCGAAATAGACAACATTCTTCCTACGGTTCGTGTAGGGGAAGTAGAAGATATTTTTGCTCCGGTGCGAAACAAACTAGCTAGAGGCGAAGATATTTCTTGGAATCAAGACATTGCGCCTCTTATCAAAAAGCACACTCAATCAGACATTCCGCTTGCGGAACGAAGCGTCATGGGGGGCATAGAAGAAATACGAGGGATGGGCAACGGACGTTTCAATCAATTTGGTGAAATTCCTGCTTCTTCAGAAATTATTGAAAGCATACAAAGCGCCGGTGTTTACAGTAAAGCCAAAAAAGGCATTGACAACATCATGCAAGCATGGGGTACTGACACCGTAGACAACCTGTCTCGAAGCACCGTGTTCGCTGGCGTATACAGGCGAGAAGTTGCACGCCGAGCGCAGGCATACCGCAACGCTGACGGCACATACACTTTAACTCCTGAACGTTTGAAAAGAATTGAAGATGCCGCTCGCCGCCAAGGAATAAAAGAAACCCGATCCCTTCTTTACGACCTCGCTGAACGAGGCCGCTTTGAAGAAATGGTCGGCACCATCATGCCGTTCTACGGAGCATGGCAAGAAGTAATAACTAACTGGGCTGGCCTAGCTGTCAAAAACCCTGTGTTTGTTGCCAGAGGAATCCGCTACTTCAAAGCTCTTGAAGGTGAGGACGAAGAAGGCAACAAACGTTTCATTTATCGACTGCCAGAAGGATTACTTGATTCAGAAATCTTTGGCATGAGAACGTTTGGAAAACTAGGCGAACTCGGTTTTACAAGTCTCAAACTTAACCCCACTTCAATGTCCATGATTTCTGCTGGACTACCCGGCTTTGGACCAGTAGTAACTTCGCTTGCTAGTGAAGCAGTTATTAAGAACCCGGGGTTGCAAGACACGCTTGACTGGATGCTTCCTTATGGAGCATCTGAAGGAACTAACGTACTTGGGCGAATAGCTCAACAAATTGAACCTACGTTTGTACGGCGGTTGCAAGGCGCATATTTCGATACTGCTGAACGTCAAAAAATGTTGGCACAAGTCGCTGTTGATTTAGCGATCACATACACCGAAAACGGCAACGCCATGATTACTGAAGAAATGATAGACAACTTCAGTCAAGAAGCAGAACGTCGCACAAGTGACTTGTTAAAAGTTCGTGCGTTAGCTGGGCTAGCTATACCAATGTCGTTCTCTTTGCAATCTCCTTACCATGACGTAATTGACGGTTACCGTAAGAAAGTAGAAAACGAAGGATTTGACGAAGCAAACGATTGGTTGCTTACTGAAAAAGGTGAGGAATTCTTTGCGTTAACTGCACGCCGTACCATGATCCGAGGCGTAGCTTCAGGCACATTAGAAGGCGAAGAAAAATATCGGGAACATCAAGACTTTGCTGACAACCATCCTCTCCTTAAAGATTTTATTATCGGCAAAGTTGGAGCGGGCGATGTTGAGTTTGAGTTTAACTATGCGGTGTATAAAACTGAGATAGCTGAAGGGCGACGAGAACGAGCAACGCCAGAAGAAATTTTGCGTAAGCCCCAAGAGAACCGGGGTTGGGCTAAGTGGTCTGAAGTTCGTGACCTTGTGTACGAAGAACTAGATCGCCGTGGTCAACAAAACGGTTCAGCTAGTTTGCGTGCTAACAGCAACAATGATTTACGGAACCTGTTAGAAGCAGCCAAAGCTGAGATTCGGGTTGAACATCCGTTGTGGTGGCAAGCGTACAACGCTGCTCGTGATCCTCTTGAATCAGCCAAAATTGTTCAAGGGTTCCGTGAGGCAGTGGAGTCTGAAGATTTTGCGTACCGTCCAGAGATGCCTCAAATTGAAGAGTATTTGGATGCTCGTCAAATGATTGAAGAAGAACTTGATCGTCGTTGGAAAGCTACTGGCGATGCGGATAATGCTTCTTTGAAGAGCCGAAACAATCAAGACCTTGAAGATTTGTGGGATGCTATTCGTACGGATCTGCGTACTAATCCGCAGTTCAGTGCAATCTTCGACCGTTACTTCGATTCAGATAATATAGAACGCAATACATGGGCGGTTAATTCGCAATGACGATACAACAACAACTGGCTAAATACGGGATAAACCCCAACAGTCAACCTATTAGTGGCACCAACTTTGTTATAGGTCAACGGCCCAGTTATACCGACGTGATACCGCGGCAAGAAGGGGGGATGGAACGTCGGGAATTTGAAGGGGCGGTGTTTACCACTGGTGACCTTCAAGCGTATGTGATTGGTTTAGAAGATGCCGAGAAAGAGGCGTTGCAAGAAGCGTTGTGGGTTGAAGGTTTTTATGGCGTCGTTGACACGATGGATGAACTAGCAGATTTAGACAATTTTGTTAACGCTTTAGGTAACGCTTCTAAACGAGCCAGTTTGGAATTTGAATGGGGAGAAGCTGAAGAGATGGAAGGCGTACCGACGTTAGAGGGTCGTTTTGCTAAAGAGTTAACTTTGGCTGACATTGAAGCAGCTAAAGAAAAGTATCTTAAACCTGAACGAGCACAAAAAACATATGGGGTTACTCCTCGTTCAGCGGTAGATCGTAGTGTGGAAGCTAGTTGGGCTTCTGTTCTGGGTAGGAAACCTACTGATGCGGAGAAGCGTGCGGCGTTTGATGCGGTGCGTGCAGCGGAAGTGGAGTTTGCGACAGCGGAACGAAGTGGCATGTTTGAGCAGTTTGATCGTGTAGGCGTTATCGAACGTCAGGCTGAGATAGCTGACCCGAGGCAGAAGGCAGCGATTTCGATGTCGAAAAGTTCTAATCTGGTACGTGCAGCGTTAGGACTTGGCTGATGAAAACGTTTTCTGATTATTTTCAAACAAAAGATGGGGGCGTTGTTGGCATTAACCGTCGTGCAATTAACGCCGAACGGAAAAAGTTTTTAGCAGCTTTAGAAGCAAACGGGTTAAACCGTGACGATCCTATTTATAGTTTAGTAGTTGAAGATTTTGAAGATCAATTTGCCAAAGTTGAACAGATTGGGCGTCGTTTAACTGAATTAACTAAAGAACGTAAAGGGATGGAATACGACTTTAATCGTGTTCTAAACGTTGTCGGTTCCGCTGTAGATAAAGAAGGTTGGGGTGAGGGGGGTAGCCGAGAAAATGTTAGTTATACAGAAGAACAAATTGCACGAGATATTGCGAAGGCTGCTGAAGGGGAAGAATTTGCTGCGTTAGAAGAACTAAAAGAGCTTTTAGATTCTTCAACACTTCAAGGTAATAAAATTGTAATTCCTAAAAGTATTCTTAACGTTCAAGATGAAGAAGGTGACCCTGCCGTTTACAAAGTAAGCGAAGGGGAAACATTAATGGGGCCAGCGGTATTCGCTAAGTATTTGCGTCAGTTTGAAGAAGAACGGGGAATTGATTTAGAAAACATGCTTCCTGCCCGGTTTGCTTCTGCAACAGGGGAGCAACTTAAAGAAGATTTTGACGAACTTTATAACAACGCAACAGAACAAATTGAATCAAGCCAGAACGTTATTAAAGAATTTGAAGATTTAACTAAAGATCTTGTTAGAGATACTTCGGTTGTTAACGATTTTTTTGAGAACGTTGATCGTCCTATTGATTTAGTAAAAGTTCTTAGCCCGGAAACTTTGCGGCTTATTGAAGATCAACAAGATCTTTTAACTTCTTCGGATTTTGAAGGAAAATCTGCAAGAGATAAATCTCCTTATGGAACTGTTTTAATTGACAATGTTTCTAATGAGTATGCTCGTAGGGAAGCTCTACCTGAATCTCCTACTTATACCCCTAGCGTGTTTGAACGAGAAAGGTACGTTCCTCCCGCTGGCGTTACAAGGCCAGACGACGTTAGACGAGATCCTCTTCAATTAACGCCTAATGATCCTCGTAGGGGTGTGTCGCCTCCTGAAATGGAAGCTGCTGCTATTGAAGGCGAACTGGATCTTCAAGAAGCAGAGATAGAAGATGCAGACCTTCAAGAAAGTTTTATTGACAGAGTTACCGATGAAAGCCAAATGGTGCCTGAGTTCGGGGCACCTACGCCTATTTCTGTGGGGGGAGGTAGAGGTGGGCAACCTTCGCTAGAAGGTTCCAAAGGGTTAGACGAAGAAACTCGCCAATACATTATCGACAATTTCTCAATGGCTGGTTTCCTTCTCCAACTTCCCGAAGGCCAGTTAACCGCTGAACTTGAAGTGCCGCCGGGTTCAGGGAACATGGTCACCGTTGACAACGTGATGGCTTACATCGACGAGAACGGCATAACTGACACCAATCAAATTAAGGGAATGTTCCTTCAAACGAAGTGGTATAACGAAACTGAACCCCAACGCAGGGAATGGCAAGCTCAATGGTACGGCGAAGGTGGGGAAGTTAACCAAACGTGGGCTGATTCTAACGCTAACCAGCGTGCCCTTCTTGACGATGAGATGGATCAGATTCGGCGTGAGGCTGAACGTTTAGGTTTAGATTTGGATGATGAGGCTCTTTGGAATCTTGCGTTTGAAGCTAAGAGCATGGGTTTTGATACTTACGAAATCCGAGAAAATTTTGTTAAAACGTATGAAGATGCTTTGTTTGCTAGCGATGAAGGCCGCTTTGAGGTAACTCGCAACGACATTCGTGAGGACGCAGCCCAATACATGACAACGTGGACTGACGAAGATTTAGACAACGCAGCCCGACGAGTGTATCTAGGTGAAACCACGGTTGAAGAAATAGAAGCTGGGATACGAGCGCAAGCTAAGGCAGATAATCCTGCGTTGGCTTCGTTGATAGATCAGGGGTACACCCCGCAAATGTATTTTGCTTCTTACGCTAAAGAAGCAGAGAACTTGTTGGAACGTAAAGTTGATTTCTTAGGTGGGGATAAAGGTTTGTACGATCAGCTTGTTGGAACGGATTGGAGTTCTGATGGGTTGGCTCGTCCGATGACTCGTGCCGAGTTTGGGCGCACGTTGCGTGCTACCCCGGAGTGGCAGTATACGGATAATGCTAGGGATGCTGCGTATGATGCGGCTTCGCAGATAGCAAGAATGTTTGGAGCGGTAGGCTAATGGCTTTTATTGAAGATCCTACTCTTGGGGCTGGTGGTGTTGCCCGGTCGTATACTCGTTCGGCTGTTGTGGCAGCAGAGAAAGCAGCAGCAGAAAAAGCAGCGGCAGAAAAAGCAGCGGCAGAAAAAGCAGCAGCGGAGAAGGCAGCGGCAGAGAAGGCAGCGGCAGAGAAGGCAGCGGCGGCGAAAGCAGCAGACGACGGAGCAGAAGATGCAGACGACGCAGCAGACGACGCAACAGAGGACGAAGAAGATGACTCTGCTCAACGAATCATTGACTCTAATCAAAGCGTTATTGATGCCTTAAAGCAATCGACGTTAGCTCAGAAACAAGCTGCGGAAGCAGCGGCTGAAGCGAACCTTGAATCAGCAAAAGACATTCTTGAAGGACTTGTAGCCGACTTCGGGCTTCCTTCTTCGCTTGCCGAAACGTTGAACGCTGAACTGATCCGAGGAGAATCTCCTACAGCGTTAGCGATGCGTATACGCACAACCGACGAATACAAAGCCCGGTTTCCGGGGATGGCGCAACGACGAGAACTAGGGTTACCTGCTATTAGCGAAACTGAGTATCTTAATATTGAACGCCAGTATCGAAGCATTATGCAGGCAGCGAAACTTCCGGCCACGTTCCATGACGCACCAGAAGATTTCGACCAGTGGATAGCTGGCGATGTGTCTCCCCAAGAGTTCCAAGAACGAGTGACGTTAGCGGAAACAGCTAGAGATAGCGCCGACCAAGATACACGCCGTTTGTTGACTGAGTTCTACAACATTAGTGACGGGGATTTAACGGCTTACTATCTTGACCCGACACGAGCAGAAACGATCTTTGAAGATCGACGGCAGTTGGAGTCCGCTGGTTTAGCTGCGGCTTCTCGTCAGATAGTTGGGGCTGCGTTGGATGTTGAAACGGCTGAGGCGTTGCAGAAAGAGAATGTTCAGCGACGTGAAATTCAGCAGCGTCTTGGGCAGCGGCGTGCTTTGACTGACACTATTTTGGGTGAGGATGAGGCGTTGACTGCTAGCGATATTGCTAGTGCCGAGTTTGGGTTAGAGGGGGATGATGTGACTGCGATGCGTCGTCGTCGTGAGGAACGGGCTACTGGTTTCCGTGGGCGTAGTGGTGCGCTGGCTACTGCTTCGGGTATTACAACGTTGGGTGAAGCTGAGTAAAAAAGAAAGAACCCCCCAGCCGTAGCTGAGGGGTTCACTCCCTGATTAGTTAGGCAGCGATACCTAACTTTCCTTCAGCGCCGCTTAACTTCGCAGCTTTACCGATAAGTCGGTAGTTCACTCCGTGTTTGCGGAATGAAGCAGCAAGCTTGTCGTGGGCGTCTTGACCGATCCATTTCTTGGTCATGTAAAGGTAAGTGTGACAGAACTCTTGACCGTGGGAAGCGCCCCGGCCAAAGTCGTAGCCAACAATGGCGTGGCACAATTCGTGAATCGCGATCCCCTTAGTGAAATGGTTCTTCGATAATTGGATTCGGTTGCAGTAAGCCCACGCATTCCCCTTTCTCCAATATGAGCCGCCTAGTTCTCTGCCGTAGGAAAGCCACAGACCTTCGTCTCGTCCGTAGACCTTGTGGTGTCGCCAAGCGTAATCCTCGTACCACTCTCGGGTGTTCTCCCGGTACTTGGCTTTGCCGCCTTCAGGTACAAGGCGTCTAGCCGTTTTGGGGAATTGAGTGGCAAAGCGTTTGCTCTTAAGTATGCGTGTATAGAACTCAAACACTTCTTCTAAAGAATCGAAGCGCTCCGTTTCTTTGTGCATAAAGCCTTCGGCGTCATACACCTTCTGTCGTTGTTGGTCTTTTTGGGTCACTAGTATTCTCCCTTTCGTTGTGACTGGAAACATCATATCACATGTATTACACGCTGTCAAATCTTGCATTTGTGAAACAAAGTGATGTATCCTTAAAAACGTTGATTGGCCCTTTCGGGGAGAGCTACCAACAAAACCTCCATCTTCGGTACCACCGCCAAGATGCGTATAGGTCAGGTGAGTGACAAATGACAGACAACGATTCCGTCGAAAGTGACGAACTCGAAGTTGACAGTCCATCCGAGTCGAAACCGAATTGGCGCCGGGAACTCGAAACCCGAGCAACCGACGCTGAAGCAAAGCTCGCTCAATATGAACGGCGAGATGCTTTCCGGTCAGCAGGATTAGATCCTGATGACACTAAGGTCAGCTACTTTGTTAAAGGGTACGAAGGCGAATTGACTCCCGAAGCTATCGCAGCGGAAGCTACGGCAGCAGGGTTTCTTAACGGCGAACCAGCCGCACAGCCTGACACACCCGTACGGTACGATGCTGAACTCATGGCCGAGAAGCGTATAGCTATGGCAGGTGAGGGAGGCGACCCGGTAAGTAATCCTGATTTAGACGCAAGAATTAAAGCAACAAA
>CEQO01163331.1_pt1 | contig 17710 bp, 12 predicted proteins | sample 531101 | NCBI WGS metagenome assembly CEQO01 (sample SAMEA2621272, study PRJEB7988) | marine metagenome | isolation source: saline water (ENVO:00002010), including
AACCACGGAGTTGATTTGATGAGTCATGGTGGGATGGTTTCTGCCGCACATGGAGACAAAGAAGTCGATGACACTCTTACAGGGTTCACCAATGCAATAGCTGATTTAAGATCAGAAAAATTATTGGCGTAGAAACTTGACTTCATAGCTATCAATTAATTTAGTAGAAAAAAAATAAATAATTAGACGTGGCGCAGTCCAACGAGTAGATTATCGACATTGATATCTCAAAATATGTAGAAGGAATGATCAGTGACAAAAAAACTCCCAACCAATCTGCGAGGATTAAAATCAAATAATTATCAATTACTACCTGTACGGGAAGAGTTAAGAAAGAATTTGATAACAAAACTACAGAATGGAGAGGAAATTTTCCCCGGTATAGTTGGTTATGAAAACACAGTGATTCCACAATTACAAAATGCCATTCTTTCCGGACAGGACATTATACTTCTAGGAGAACGTGGACAAGCAAAATCTCGAATTATAAGAAGCTTAACCACATTGTTCGATGAATGGACTCCAATTCTTGCTCATTGTGAAATACCTGAAAATCCTTTTTCCCCAATTTCACCACAAGGACATGAAATTATCGCTGAAGAAGGTGATCGTGCTGAAATCAACTGGATGCATCGAGATGAACGTTACGGTGAAAAACTAGCAACTCCTGATATTACAATTGCAGATCTCATTGGTGAAGTGGATCCTATAAAAGTAGCCGAGGGAAGATATCTTTCAGATTCACTAACTTTGCACTACGGATTAATCCCTCATACAAATAGAGGTATTTTTGCAATCAATGAATTACCTGACCTCGCTGAAAGAATTCAAGTTGGGTTGTTAAACGCAATGGAGGAAAGAGATGTCCAAATTAGAGGGCATAAAGTACGCCTGCCTTTAGATGTCTTAATCGTTGCAACAGCAAACCCTGAAGACTACACAAATCGGGGTAGAATCATCACACCACTTAAGGATAGATATGGATCTCAAATTCGTACTCATTATCCTCAAAATATTGACCATGAAATCTCTATTATGGAACAGGAAGGTCAGATATTTAGCACAGAAGATTTCAATATAGAAATCCCCGACTATATGAAGCGGGTAATTGCAGAGATTACTCGTTTGGCGAGAAAATCTCCTGATGTAAACCAACGCTCTGGAGTTTCTGTCAGGGCATCAGTTGCAAATTATGAAGCGATACTTGCCAATTCACTTAGAAGATCTATCCGACTGAAAGAAAAAAATGTCGCTCCACGAATTTCTGATTTACCTTTCGTTGTGCCATCTCTACAAGGAAAAGTGGAACTTGAAACTGTCGAAGACGGCAAAGACCAACAGATTATTGAAAGACTAATCCTTGGAGCAGTAGTTTCAATATTTAATGAAATTTTTGAGGAAGATGAATTGGAGGGCATAATAGAGTCATTTAATTCTGGCCTTTCAGTACAAACTGGTGAATCAGAATCTATTGGGAGCTATACGGAAATTATTAAGAAAGTAAATGATCTTGAAGATTCTGTGCATCGATTAGTTGGAGAACAGTCTTCAGAGGCAGTAAAAGCTTCAGCAACGGAATTTATTTTAGAAGGCCTACATCTAAACAAGAGATTGAATAAAGAAACATTATCTTCCCTAGGCGATTCTATATATAAAGCATAATCACTGATCGGTAGGAAAATGGCATTAAAATACGAATATAGTGGCTGGGATGACTCCCAAGACTCTGATGCACCTTCTGCCGAAGAAATACTAGATAATCTTTCAGACGAACTGCTTAACTCTGGTAATTTACAGCAGGCACTTCAAAATCTGCTGCAACGCGGCCCGGGATCTGCTCAATCTGACCAGATGCAAGGATTACGAGATTTATTACAACAACTTCGACAGATGAGACGTGATCAACTCGACAAGTATGATCTTGGTAGTGTGATAGAAAATATTAATCAGACAGTGGAAGATATTTTAGAACTTGAAAAAAACACATTGAACGAAAGTATCAACGATCAAAGTGTCGGTAATAATACTGACAATGATGAGAATGCAGAATTTCAATCGATACTTGAAAATATTGCCACCAAGAAACAGAATTTTCTTGACCAATTACCGCCTGATACAGCAGGACAAATTCAATCTTTAAAAAACTATGAATTCCTAAACCAACAAGCACAAAATGAATTCAACAATTTGCTAGAACAATTGAAAAGTTCTGCTGCAAGTTCATATTTCAAAGACACGTCTGAGCTTATAGATAATTTATCTGAAGATAAAATCTCTGAACTAAAAGACATGATCAAAGAACTCAATGACATGCTTGTAGAAAAAATGCGGGGTGGTAATCCTGACTTTGAATCATTTATGCAGAAATTTGGTGATATGTTTGGCAATTCTCCTCCTGAATCTTTAGAGGAATTAATTGCTGGAATGCACGAACAAATGAACGCTATGAATTCAATAATGGAATCATTGAGCCCAGAACAACAAATGGAATTGGAAGATTTACTCTCAAGTCAATTAGGCGATGATGAATTAGATGCAGAATTCAAAGAACTTGTTCAAAATCTAAATTTTTTAGGCCCTAAAGGAAACCGAGAAACCCGCTACCCTTTCCGTGGAAGTGAAGACCTCACTCTTGATTCAGCAATGTCAGTAATTTCAGAAATGCAAAATATCAATGCATTAGAAAGAGCCTTAGAAAACGCTCAACGCTCAGGTGATTTAGAACAAATTGATCTGGAGCAAATACAAGATTTATTGGGGGGAGAAGCAGTTGATATAATTGAAAATCTGAAAAAATTGCTCGAAACCCTTGAAGATGCAGGATATCTCCGTAAAGACGGGGATAAATGGGAACTTACGCCACGTGGTACAAGAACTATTGGACAAAATGCTCTGGTAGAAATTTACAGACAACTAAAAAATCAAAAAATTGGCAATCATCCAATCCCTGAATCAGGTCGACATGGTGAACGCTTAGAAGAATCTAAGCCCTATGAATTTGGTGATCCTTTTCATCTCGATATGAGAAAAACGATAATGAATGCCATCGAACGAGAAGGAACTACATCCACACCTGTCAATTTGAACCCAGATGATTTTGAAATCTTTCGTTCAGAATTGGTCACACAAACATCCACAGTCTTGATGGTTGATCTAAGTTGGTCAATGGCCTTACGTGGGTCTTTTTTAGCAGCAAAAAAAGTAACACTCGCACTAGAGAATTTGATTAGAGCTCAATACCCCCGAGATAACCTATATATTATTGGCTTCTCCAATTATGCTCGTGAACTCGCATCCCATGAATTACCTTATGTGCGTTGGGATGAATCGGTAGTCGGAACCAATATGCATCACGCTTTAATTATTGCTGAACGACTCTTAGCGAAACATCGTGGAGGAACTCGACAGATATTGATGATCTCCGATGGTGAACCTACTGCACACCTAGAAAACGGCAGGTCACAATTTTCTTATCCACCTAGTCCGATTACTATTCGTGAAACATTAAAAATGGTGAAACGACTTAGTCAACAAGAAGTAACAATCAATACTTTTATGTTAGATAGCAATTACTATCTAAAGGAATTCGTAAATCAACTCGCACGACTTAATGGTGGAAGAGTATTTTATACAACACCGGACCAGTTAGGTGAATACATACTAGTGGATTATGTACAGCACAAACGCAAAAAATTAAACGGTCGCTAATTATTGTATCTCCCAAGAAAAGAAATGGATCAATAAACCTCTAATTTGAGGGGGTGCAATGAAACATTCATGCCACTTACCTTTCTCACCAACTCCACTATGCAAACCTAATACTTCAATTCGAAATTGGTCACATATCTGGGATACAGAATCAATATTCTCTACTTCAAAAGAAATGTGATGAACAGAGCATCCAAACTCATCTAAAAATTTTTGCATATACGAATCTGCTTTTAGAGGCTTTAGAATTTCGACATTCATTTCATTCTCCAAAAACTTCAAAGTTCGGACTGAGAAACCATAATCGACGGGGCTTGGATTCCAATAATAAACTGTTTCAAGACCAAATAATCGCTCATACCAATCCGAAAGAGAAACATCATCATTTGAAACATGTGCCCATGCATTAAGTTTCTTAATACCAATTCCGCGCGCTACATTATCAAGAAAATAATTGGGTAAATGAAGAGATGCACCATCGAAAATTTCATAATAAAAATCTGAATCATATTTCCATCCAGGGGCAATATGGAAAAATTGGCCCTCACTATCTGATCTTAATTTCGCTTCAAACGGAACAAATTGATCAGATCTCTCATCCTCCAATGCTTCCATATATAATTCATTAACAAAGTTAATCGCTAACGGAAGATTTTTTATATGAAGTCCCACATGATGAATGGCAGCTTTTTTATTAATTAAAGAAGATTTTTTAGAGATAGGACTTTTATCACTCTTCAATATTTCAATCGAAATTCCTTTTGTACCAGGAATTTCCATATCAACACCTATATAGCCTGAACGTACAAGAGGTGAACCAACTCGAAATCCAAGTAACAATTCAAAAAGTTTAACCACTGGTTCAAACTCATCAACAATTAGACCTATATGATCTATTCTATTAATCTCAAACATTTAATTCTCGACCTGTAACACTCTTACATCACCGTCAGTTACTTCATATTTATTAGCTGTAGGAAAGTATTGCTCGTGCGCAATATTTTCATCAGGAACAGTAATAAAAACTTGATCGACTTGATAAGACATATTAATTACCTTGTCTCGATGATTCGAATCTAACTCTGACAGAATATCATCTAAAAGTAAGACTGGAGATTCACCAGTAATTTCAGTTGAAAGATTAACTTCAGATAACCGCAAAGCCAATACCGCGGTTCGTTGTTCACCTCTGGAAGCTACACTGGAAGCATTTTTTCCATTGATTAAAAAATCAACATCATCACGATGTGGTCCAAATCTAGAACTCCCTCTCCAGACATCGCCATGCCTTCCTTCTCGAATAATTTCGTGCATTCTACCCACCAAATCAAATATTTCTATTTCTCTCTCGAGTTTGAGAGGCAGTCCAGGAAGATAATTAATAGAGAAATTTTTATTATCAAATCCTAATTCTGAATAATTTTTTACTGCCCCAGTTGCCAGCTTCTCAACTATTAATTGCCTTTCAAGTAGAATCACTGCACCGATCTCGGCCATTTCTTGATCCCAAAAATCTAATTCGTCAATCGTGCCATTTTGATCTTTAAGATTACGAAGTAAGCTATTTCTTTGAAGTAAAATTCGATTGTATCTTTGCAATGCACGAACATATTCTCGATTGAATTGAGAAATGGTAATGTCCAAATAGCGCCTGCGATCGGCGGGAGAACCATTGATAATTGTAAGATCATCCACTGAAAACATCACAACACGTAAATGTCCTACTAAATCAGAAGCACGTCGATTGATCCCATTTACGCGAAAGCGTCTACTACTTTGCCATTCTGAACTATTGAGATGTTTTATCGAAGAAATAACAATTTCTAAATTGACGGGAGATTTCAATCCGCCTACTTCAGCAAAGATTCTTGCTGTCGGAAATTCTTCTTCTTGAAATGCATCCCAACTAACTACTTCAATCTCTTTTCCATGCCGATTACTCTTAGTTGTTGCAAGTTGTGAAATAGCATCCAATAGATTAGATTTTCCAGAGGCATTTTTCCCTATAAAAATATATATGCCTGGATCGAAATCAAGTTTTAATTCACGATATGTGCGAACATTTTGCATAAGAAGGTGCGTTAAATGCATCGATTGATATCTATCCTTACATAATACATATATATACTTTAAGAATAATAATTACATCACAAAGCGAGGTAAGCAATGAGTAAAGAGAAATTAAGAATAGGTTTTATAGGTGCTGGTGGTAATACTACATCACGACATATACCAGGATTTCAATCACTTGAGAATATTGAACTAACCGCAGTATGTAATAGAACAATCGAAAGCAGTACACGTGTTGCGAAGCAATTTGGTATCAAAAATGCTGTTAGCAACCCGGATGAAATTTTTAATTCTCCTGAAATTGATGCGATCTGTATTGGTACATGGCCATACCGGCATAGTGAATACTCGATTGCTGCACTTCAGTCAGGGAAACATGTCCTTTGTGAAGCACGTATGGCCATGAATGCTACTGAAGCAGCAGCTATGTTGGATATTGCAAAGCAACATCCAAATTTAGTAGCTCAACTTGTACCTGCTCCTATGGATTTACCTGTGTGGCAAACTGTGCGAAGACTGATCAGTGAACAAAAACTTGGTGAACTTAGAGAAATACATGTAGATGTTCTCAATGGAACAGCTATAGATGAAACTTTGCCATTACACTGGCGCCATCAAAAAAATTACTCAGGCATGAATATCATGATGTTTGGAATTTTTGCTGAAATAGTGACACGTTGGACAGGGAAAACAAAATCTTTAATGGCAGATGCGCAAGTTTTTATACCTTCTAGAATCGATACAGAATCAGAAAAACAAGTCCAAATTGAAATCCCAGATAGTTTAGGCGTATTTGCAAAACTTGAAAATGACATAAGAGTTACGTACAGAATTAGTACTGTTATAAATGATCGACCATCAACTTCAATTTCACTCTACGGATCTGAAGCTACTTTACACTGGGATGGCCGTGATCATTTAACATTAAGTAAATCACAATCTGAAACGGAAAAAATCCCAGCTGATATCAAAACTGCAATAGGATGGAATGTCGAGGCCGACTTTGTCTCATCAATCCGAGAAAATAATCCTGTTCAACTAACCAGCTTTGAAGACGGGTTACATTATATGAAAATCACTGAAGCAGTAAATCAATCTTTAACGAACAAAAATCAGGTAAATCTTGATGCGATATAATCTAGAACAATAAAATGAGTTTTAGAATTTATAGATTTGGAGAAAAGATTGAGGAAAAACCATCACTCATAAATTTTCTCATCAACTATATAGGCAATTTTTGTGGTCTAGCAATTGCAAGTTTATTAATTACAGGTGTTTCTGTAGATGATTTCCCATCATTAATCGCTGCAACTGCAGTTTTTGCAATCATACATACTCTTATAAAACCTTTTGTCTATCTTGCATCTTGCTGTTTAATTGTAGCTACATTCGGATTCTTTATTTTTGTGATTAATGCTTTCTTATTAATTATGACTTCAAAAATATCAACCACTTTAGGATTAACTTTTAATGTAGAAAATTTTATATCAGCATTTCTAGGAGCATTAGTTATTACATTCATCTCCTCTAGTATCAGGTATATTTTTCAAAAACGTGTAAATACAAAAAATTTCTAAAAATGATTTTTCAATGAACGTTTTTTTCCGCGACGAGTGGGAGTGCCTGGTGACTCTATACGGACCGCACATGCCTTATATTCTGGAATACCAGCAAGAGTATCAAGTTCATCATTAGTCAAAAAATTTGCTGCGACACCTTCTAATTGAACAAACGGAACAAACAATTCACCACGACGTTGTCGTTTACCTGTTTTGACTTGTGCAATAATTTCACCACGACGTGAAGCCAATTGCACATCATCTCCATCGTGTAAATTTAATTGTACTGCATCATCAATATTAATATCGACAGTAACTACTGGTACCATGTCGACCAAACCTTTTACACGCCGTGTAATTACACCACCGTGCCAATGATACAACGTCCTCCCTGTAATCAATGTAAATGGGAATCGTTTTGAAGGAAGTTCGGCAGCAGGTGGACCTTGTTGAACTCCAACGAACTTACCTCTTCCTCGAGGAAATTCTTCAGTAAACAATCTAGGAGTACCGGGGTGTTCAACGTCAGGACATGGCCATTGTATTCCTCCTTCACGATCTAATCTCTCATGTGACAATCCACCTATAATAGGCATTAGAGAAGACATTTCATCGAAAATATCAGATGCAGATTCATGAGAAAATCCTTGATCAGGGCGTCCTAGTATTGTTAAGACCCTCCGAGCAAGTTCACTGATTATTTTCCAATCGTCACGAGCTTCTCCAGGGGGATTCACAATCTTACGGACAAGCTGTACTCTTCTTTCACTATTGGTAAATGTGCCATCTTTTTCAGCAAATGCAGCAGCAGGTAGCACAACATCAGCAATTTCTGCAGTTTCATGCATAAAAATATCCTGAACTACTAGAAAAGATAAGTTTTTAAATGCTTCTGTCGCATGTGCCAAAAATGGATCTGATAAAAGTGGATTTTCACCAACAACGTACATTGTATCGATGGTACCTTCGAGCATCGATTCAATCATTGTGGTAGATTGCAGCCCTTTTTCAAAAGTAAGTTCAGTATTCCAAGCAGCAGACCATCGATCATGACTCTCAACTGTATCAACTGCCTCATATCCTGGAAAAACATTAGGAAGACACCCTACATCTGAACAACCTTGAACATTATTTTGACCACGAAGTGGTGAAATACCATTTCCAATACCACCAACCTGACCACATAGCAAAGCAAGATTAATCAACGCACGTGCATTATCTGACCCCATGGTGTGTTGTGTAACACCCATCCCCCAGATGGTACAAGAACCTCGAGGATTGCCATTTTGGGAAAGCGGAGGATCGGCAAATAATCTTGCAGCACGACGAATATCTTCCGCTGACACACCACAAATTTTTTCTGCATCTTCAGGAGAAACTTGTTGAACAGTTTCCCGCCATTCCTCAAAACCTTCCATTCGCTGACTAATAAAAATTTGATCTTCCAAATTTTCTTCCAAAATCACATTGGCCATGGCATTTAGTAATGCGACATCTGTCCCAGGACGTGGTTGGAGGTGTACTGTAGCCACTTCACACAATTCAATTTCTATAGGATTTATAACAATAAGTGCTGCATCATTTTCTTGCACAGCCTTTCGTAAACGAGATGCAATAACTGGATGATTTTGTGACGTGTCACTACCAACTACCAACAGTGTTCCAGCCTGTTCGTAATCTAAATATGAATTACTTGTAGCACCTGATCCTACCTGCTCCATTAAAGCTACTACAGATGGTGCATGACATAGACGAGAACAATGATCTATTGAATTAGTTTGCATTACAGCGCGAACAAATTTTTGCTGAATATATCCATCTTCATTTGTAGCTTTTGCAGAAGCAATTGAGGCAAAACTACCTCGAGCTTCAACAAATTTTTCTGCAATCAACTGTAGTGCCTCATCCCATGATGCAGATTCTAATCGACCATTACGTCGGATTAATGGAGTAGTTAATCGATCTTCAGAATGTACAAAATCAAGTCCAAAACGTCCTTTAACACAAGTCATACCTAATGAAGATTGATTGTTTGGCTCACCATCGACCCATACGATTCTTTCTTCAGCTCGATGTACTAATAGACCACACCCAACTCCACAATAGGGACATGTGGTACTTACAATGTCGGTATCTCTTCCCATCCGATGACTAGAAGCTGATCCAATCAATGTTTTTGGTAATAATGCCCCTGTTGGACATTCTGAAACACACTGTCCACAAGAAGTACAATTGGAATCTCGCCAAGAAGCATTAAAAGCTGAGCCTATTTGCGCATTTTCACCCAAGCCGTTTATTCCAATAGCACCAATATGCTGAGTGTTTTGACATGCATCAACACATCGACCACAGAGTATGCAGTCATTCATATCTAAAGAGAAAAATACATTAGATTCATCTTTGGATGATCTTGGATTTGGTACATATGTTGAAGAGCTTAAACCATGTGAATTCGCATAAAGAGCAGCCTGACCTTGACCACGTCCATCTGCAGACATTCCTATCGTTAAATCTAAAACACCGCGTCTGATTCGATTGGTACGTTCAGAATCCGTAGATACTTCCATACCGTCCGTAACAGGTGTATGGCAAGCAGCAACCAATCGAGAACTTCCAGCAATTTCAACCAAACACGTGCGACAAGCTCCAAGTGGTCCTTGTGCATCACTTTTACACAAGTGTGGAATATCAATTTCTTGAGCCAAAATTGCATCAAGTATCATACTACCTGAAACAACTTCGTTCTCTACACCATCGATTGTAATTTTGAGCACTTTTGGTGTTACTTCGAGCGACATCAATAAATCCTTAAATATGATCTTCTTATACAATAATGACAAAAAAAATCAACTATTTTCAAATTCCTGTTTAAACTGTTCTAGTGCTGATAAAACTGGGCGACCAGCCATCCCACCTAACTGACAAAGCGAACTTTCAGTCATAATTTCAACTAATTCATAAATTTTCTTTTCATTTTCATGTACATTTGCCAAAAGATTAACTAGACGCTCTGAACCTTCACGACATGGTGTACATTCACCACATGACTCTCTCTTGTTATATGATGCGAGCGAATTTGTAATATGCTGTATATCAGCAACTGAATTCAAAACGACAACTCCTCCAGCACCTAATCTTGACATTTCAAGTACGTCATCAAATTGTTGAAAATGAATAAATTCACCTGAAGGTCCACCTACTAATAATGCTTTTATTTCTTGAGGATTTCTGCCTGCATTAGCGATCATCCCAGACCATGTCATAGCACCATCTATTGGCACTTCATACAATCCCGGTCGAGGCACATCTCCTGATAGTGAAATTAATTTGGTTTGAGGTGGTGGATTGTCGAAGAGCGTAGTTACTGCACACAAAGTCTCGACATTATTAATCACCGTCGGCTTTCCAAACAAACCAACATCTGTAGCAAATGGTGGTTTGTACCGTGGGACAGGTCTTTTTCCTTCAATACTGTTCAAAATGACAGATTCTTCACCACATACATAACCGCCAGCACCTGAACGTACATTAATTGTTAGTTGAAAATTCCTCTCCCAACACTCGCCACCAGTAATCCCCGCTTGTGCAGCATCTAACAATGCTTTTTCAAGACTAAGTCGCGCTTGTTTCGCCTGGCCATTTACATATATGTATACAGCCTCAAATCCAACTGAATGATGTGCAATAAGTATTCCCTCTATTAATCGATGTGGATCCCCTTCAAGCATATGTCTATCTTTAAAGACTCCGGGTTCCCCTTCTTCAGCATTCACCACCAAAATTTTTTGTTGATCTGCGTGCGCTCTTGCAAATTGCCATTTCTGTGACACTGGAAAATGTGCACCACCTCTGCCAGTAAGTCCAATGTCAGCAAGTCGACTAATAATTTCTTCGGGCGAAAATTGTAATACACGATCCAATGCTATGTACGCACCTTGCGATAAAACATCACCAAGAGAACCATCATTTCGACCCATTCGAGATGTAATACCTTTTTCTCCCGTTCCAGCATATTTTTCAGCATCTCCACAATCCCCAAGAAAGCACTCAACTACCTCATCCACACCATTGAGATCGAGCCTCTCAAATCGGCGCATAAAAGTGCCTTGAGCTACAGTCGCAGATGGAGCAGCCCAATTTGCTCCATCTGAACAGACATCAACAACAAAATGAGCCTTTTCTCCAAGTATGTCGCGAATACGATCACCATATTCAGAAACTCCTACTGCATCTCCAGCAGTACCTCGATGTATCAAAATACGAGGAATAGGTGGAGCAACATATTTTGTTCTTAACGCAGCCATAGGGTGTAAAGTGCTCATTTTTTTAACCATTCGCGTAAATTATCCGTCGTGACACGACCATAGATCTGTTCGTGTGGGTCAACAACAACAGGTGCTAAAGCACATAAAAATTGACAGTCAATTTGTTTAATATCGCCAACAAAAGTTGCTAATTCTGATGCTCCAGCAAGATCACAAGCCACTCCCATACATACATGCCATTGAGTAATATCTGGTTTCAAAAGATTAAGCTCAGAATAACCAGTAGCAATTGCATAAACTTCAGAAACAGGAAGCATTATATGGCCCGCAACATATTCAATTGAAGCTTCAGGCAACCAATGTAATTTCTGTTGAAAAATTTCTAATGCAGGTAAAAGGTTTTCTCGTGTTTTTGGTAACTCACTGACAGCATTTTTTGCATCATGAAATACTGCAGATGTAGTATCGAATACTTCTTCTTTCATTTTTCTATTGTAACTGTGTGATACAAATTTGTATTTATTCAGATATATAACTTAGATTGCCATTTTTAATCACTTCAATCCGATCAGGAATACGTTCGCCCAATTCTCCAACATGTGAAATCACTCCAACCAATCGAGAGCCTCCAGCCAATGTCTCTAAACCTTGTACAGCAAGATCTAAAGATTCAACATCAAGAGTCCCAAAACCTTCATCCAAAAATAAAGACTCCAGTGACATACCACCGCCTAGGCCTGACAACTCCGGTAAATGTTCAGAAAGCGAGAGTGCCAATGCCAAACTTGTGAGAAAGCTTTCACCACCTGATAAAGTTTTCACTGAACGTTTCTCATCACCATTTAACCGATCAACAACAGAAAAATCACCAGATTCTACAGTCAATTCATATCGACCATTTGTGAATCTATCAAGCCATGATGAAGTATCAGAGGCCAATGAGTTCATCGCCTCTTGTTGAACAAACTCAATAAACTTTGAACTTTGCAATTCAGTAGCAAGAGTTTTATGCAAATTTCCTTTTACTTTATTATCCGTAACTTCCTGATGCATTCGAATAGCGGATGCGCGTTGATTTTGTGCTTGCTGCAATTGAGCTTCGAATGATCCAATTAAAGCATTTTTTTCATTTTCCTCGTGCTGATGGGATTCCATAATGCGTCTTAATTTTTCAAAATCTGGCTCTTCATGTTCAATCGCAACAATCCATTGCTGTTTTAAATCTTCATTTAGAACGTTAAATTCTTGTTCTGCTTTCAGAGCAACATTTCCAGCAGATTGAACAATTTTCTCATGCCTCTTGACTTCATTATTTAGTGTATCGGCCTTGATTTTATTTTCATTGATTTTGAGTTCATATGATGAAATATCCGAAGTAAGTTTTTCATACTCAGTGAACAGTTGAGCATATTCATCAATTGCTTTTTTTAGCTCATTTTCTGAGATATTTATTGGCTTCGACACAATAGCATCAATTTGTTGAAGCAAATCGTTAATTTGTTCTTCAATCACTGAAAATCCTGTCTCAGCAGAAAGTTGTAGATTGAATTTTTCTAATTCAATTTCATGATTTCGACTTTCCTTCTCTAAATTAGAGATTTCTCCAATATTCACTGTCAATTCTTCCAAAAAAGTTAACATTTCATCAATTTGATTTACACTTGTTCCAAATACACCTAAGTGCTCCTTAGTTGAATCTAATTTACTTTGCACCATTTGAAGGTTAAGTGTGACCGTTTCAAGTTGATTCCCTGCAACACTTAATACGCCAATCGAATGTGACAATTGCTTTTGTAGACTCTCAGTTTTAGTATTAATTTCCTCAAGTCCTTCGTGCAGATTGTGTAATGACTCTTTTTCAAGATTATCTTGCACGATCGACATTTCTTGCCCACATACAGGACACAAATCACCATCTTCTATTTCACTTAATAAACCAGCGATAACATTCTCTTTTTGTTTTTGCGCATATTCAGTTTGTTTTTCAATTCGTTTTTCTTCGAGATCTTTTTGTTCAGATAAAAGACGATCATGATCGTATTGTGCACTCTTAACATTTTGTTTTTGATTTATAACTTCTTCAGATAATCGTTTTTCCTCAATAAAATAATCTGTGAGGTGTTTTTTTTGTTCTTGAATATCTCGTTGTACTTTTTGTAACTGCTGGCTAATTTCTTCAGCAGGACTATCGAAATCAATTGAAACCACTAAATTATTTTTTTGCTTTAAGCCCTTTCGCTTAAATTCAATACTACTTTGATTTTTTTTCAAATAATCTTCAGACATAGCAATGCTTTTTTTGAGGTCTTGTTGTTTCTCATTCAAACTTTGCAATTGTTGCCGTTTTTCATTTAACTGTGTTTCCAAAAACTGGCGCTTTTCCATAGTTTCAAGTTGTACTTTTAAATCGTTATGCTTATCTGGACTATATTGATGCCTAATTCTTTTTTGCATTGTGGATTGAAGGAAATTTTCAAACTTAGAAAGCGACTCTAATGTCATTTCAAGATTAGATTGAGTCTCACTAAAAATTTTTTCTGCATCACTGCAATTTACCACCGCTCTATTCAAGATATTTTCTTTCTCACGAGTATCTCTAAACGTTTCTCCTAAATCACTTAAAGTCTGTCGCCTTTGTTTAAGTTCCTCTGCGATTTGTATCGTTTCATTCAATTCGTCCTTAATTTTCTTAATATCATCAGGGGAAGCAAGTTCAAGTTGTTCGAGCTGAGTCTCTATTGTTCGTGCTCGATCCTGTGCCTGATCGGCACGTTTATTGGCAATACTCCGAGCTTTTTCATACATACTTAGACCTAGTAATTTTACTAAAATGTCACGTCTAGCTTTTGTATCACTCTTTAAAAAGGCGTCGAACTGGCCTTGTGGCAAAATGACAGTCCGTGTAAAAGTTTGAAAATCCATGGCGAGAAGCTCTGAAATATTCGAAGTGACGTCACGCGAACGATCTGCTACTAAATCCCAACTACCATCAGATGCCTGTTTCTCTAATCTAGTCGAATTGGTTGATGGAGTTCTTCTTACAACCCTATAAATATCTCCTCGGACAATAAATTCGAAAAGTACATACATTGATTTCAGCCCATGTGAAGTCAATTGCTGGGTTGCTGCTCCGACGCGAGGAACATTACCGTAAAGTGCCCACATCATAGCGTCTAATAAGGATGATTTACCTGCACCGATTGAACCAGTAATGGCAAATAAACTACGCCCTTCAAAATTCACAGATGTTTTCTCGCGAAATACTGTAAATCCTTGTATTTCTAATCGAAGTGGTTTCATTCAGTACTTACCACCTCACCCAATATCTCTCGAAATAAGGCTAATAATTCATCAGATGGAATTGTTCCATGTTGTTCCTGGTAATAGCGCACAAAAAGCTCTTCAGGCTTCAAGTCTTGTAGTGAAACAGTTGAAATATTTTCTTCAATTCGATCATAATCAAGACGTATGTCGACTATCCCGGCTGCACTATCTCTCATTTTTTGAGCCATCCCAGGTTCTGGAGCATCCACTTCTAATACCGCACGTATATATGCATTTTTATTTTCGTTCTTTTCTGATTTAGCCAAAACTTCTTCAGGAGTTCCTTTTAATTCGACTAGTGGCTTACCTGAAGTTAAAGGAATCAGACGGGTTTTTGCTGGCAGACCAGGTTCTAAATCGATTATACGTACGATTTTTTGTTGTTCGCGTTCACCAAAATCCAATTGCAATATAGAACCAGCATATGCCGCAGAACCGTTTGGTGTTCCTAAAATTTCTTGTGGATGGTGGATATGTCCTAAAGCTAAATATTGAGGTTCCTGCGGTAGACGTGCTTTATCTACTCCATATGCCACATCTATATGCAATCGGCGCTCTGAACCTTCAATATCTGCTAGTAATGCCCCATCGACAAATACATGACCCATAAGTAAATGTACCGAATTAGACGTATATCCCTTTACGACATTTTTATAAATTCCTTCGACAAAATCTTGATATATACCACGATTTTTTACTGTATCAGAGAGAACGTCAATCGCATCTAATGCCTTTCCATCAGGTATCCATGGAATAGCGGCAATTTCCGCCTGAACATTATCACGCGTAATCCTAATAATACCGCCCTTGTCATGTCCCTTAACATAAGCTTGTGTGTGTACATTAAGTAATTCACTCAATTTACCAATTGCATCAAGTTTATGCGCGCTATCGTGATTACCTGCTATAAGTACTACCTCGATTTCATGAGCAACAAATTCCCTCAAAGCACTAAATAACAATCGATCTGATTCTGGAGAAGGGGAATTCGTATCCCAAATATCACCGGCAACAAGAACTACATCAACATCTTCAGAGACAGCAATATCTTTAATCTCTGTCAGTACTGCTTCAAATTCTGAAACACGACTTCGTCCACGTATTTGCCTACCAAGATGCCAATCAGCAGTATGTAAAAAACGCATCAAATACCACTTCCAAAAATATGTTTATAAATCACCCTGTCATAATATCTTATCTAGTTTTTCTTGAGTCTTTTGCGCATCTTTATCTGCATCTCCAGCTTCTCCAGCTTCCTCTTGACGAGTTGCCCAAGAAGGCATGGGAAATTGGACTAATAAAGGTACAGGTACTTCGGGTTGCTGAATCAACATTGAACCAGGTTTTAATTGTGTAGCTCTTTGCTTTAATGAAGAGTTCCGCAAAAATCTGTATTCATTTCTTTCTACTTCAGCACCATCTAAACGACCTACAATCCTGAATGCAGCATTCCCCACTACACGAGGTTCTACTTCACTTGCGGTCTGCTGTGCACCAATAAGAATAATTCCAAGAGAACGTCCACGTTCAGCAATATCGATCAAAATTTCCTTTATCGGACTTGTTCCCTCACGAGGGGCATATTTATTTAATTCGTCAACAACCAAAAAAAATGGTGATCTATCCGCACCTTTTTCTCGATCTTTTATTAGTTTATCCAGTAGAACTCCAACAACAAACCTCTGAGCACGATCCCTTAAGCCATGTAGATTGATAACGTTGACTTGTTTACTGGCACTTATCCCACTTTGAGTAGTGGTATCGTCTGGGTCACGAATAAAATAAACATCCTCTTTAATACTATTTAATCTACGCATAAAAGCATTGATTGTTCCTTGAGATGCTGCGGCACTACCCCGCCCTTTCCAATTACTACTATCATCATCCAATTCTGAACCAATTTCTTGAACTAAAGCATCAAAAGTTTTTATATTTTTGCCATTGATTGATACACTTGCACCGCCTTTCCTTACTGCTGATGCTAAATGATTTGAAACAGAATCAATGAGTAAATGAATTTGAGTTTGGTCAGTATCGGCTTCAGAAAATAAAAATCTTAAGTACCTTTCGTCGCAAAATTCTTTTACTGACCAGTGAAATGCAGTCGTAGTTTTTGCTGCAGATGAAGAAATGTCTCCTTTCTTCCGTACTGGAGAAAAAAAGTCAACTTGCGCAAATGCACCAGGCGCTGTAATACCTAATATTGCATATTTGTTCTTAATATCACTGTCCATTTTAAGATTTCTGCGATCAAGCCAAAGTAAACTCTCATCCTTAACATTAAAAATGTAAGACTTACTATTATGTTCTAATAATTTGCCACTAAATAATGCATAGAGAAGGTAGGTTGCATAAGAAGTTTTTGTTGCTACACCGGAAATGCCAGAAATATTAACATGTGCACCACTTATACCAGTGAGAAAGTCAAGATTACCGTAGATCACTTCTTCATCACGAGAATAACCTAAAGGTATTTTCTTCTGCATATTATCGAAGAATAGTGCAATTTCACGGTGATTTTTATTTCCATTTGTTTTATCCACCGTGGCAATATTAACAATATCGCCTGGTGTTGGCGGTATATAAATTTCCGGTTCGACACGAGTTACTGAAACATGTGCAGATACAACTGAATTAGCTGGTAATATTCCTTCATTAACTAATGCAACATCTGACGTTAGTTGAACACCTTCGTGTTTGGCAATAACCTCATCCACAACACCGTAAATATCTATAGGCGTCCCGCCATTAGGTAGGCTTGTGGCAACGTGCACGACATCGTCA
>CEQO01070661.1_pt1 | contig 17659 bp, 8 predicted proteins | sample 531101 | NCBI WGS metagenome assembly CEQO01 (sample SAMEA2621272, study PRJEB7988) | marine metagenome | isolation source: saline water (ENVO:00002010), including
GTAACGGCCATAATTTGAAATTGCATCCATTTGCTCTTGACTTCTGATTACTTTCCCTCTATCCATTGGTTTGTCAGGATAATCAAAACCTGCAGTGCTCCACCTATTCATACCTAAATCTAAATCTCCAAATCCAAAAACCATAGTTTGGAATCTATCTGCATAATCAAATGCTCTCCATCCAAACTCAAAACATTCGTTTACTGTGCCGGGAATGAGAACAATATGTTGAGTGTCCCCATGACTTGCCTCGTAAAGCATCGATAAATCACCTTGTTGAGTTCTTGTTGGTAGTCCAGTGGAAGGGCCTACTCTATTTACGTCCCAGATGACTCCAGGAACTTCAGCGAAGTAAAATAAACCAATGAATTCAGACATTAATGATATTCCTGGGCCACTGGTACAAGTCATACCTCGTCCTCCTGCCCATCCTGCTCCTAAAACCATTCCAGCTGCTGCTAATTCGTCTTCTGCTTGCACTACCGCACAAGTCGTACCTCCGTCATCACCTTCTCTGAGTTTTGGAATCCATGCAATTATTGATTCTGCAACAGAAGAAGATGGAGTTATTGGATACCAAGAAAGCATATTTATTCCACCATAAATCGCCCCAAGTGCAGTTGCTTCATTACCTTCAATAAGGAATGTATTTGGATCTTTTTCTCTCTTTTCAACTAAGTATTCAGTTTCATAATCCCAATTTTCCTTAGCATATTCTCTACCTTCTGAAATGGCCTGCATATTCCATTCAATGGCCTTTTCTTTACCTCCAAATTGTTGAGAGATGGCCTTTTCAATTGCCTCATGTTCAATATTTAGAATATGGGCCAGTGCCCCTACATAGTACATATTGGCCATTAGTTTAGCCATTTTCGGACTGATAGATCTTGCCATCTTCGTCATGGGCATTCCAAGAACAATACAATCGTCTCTTTCAACAGGTAATTTAGCATCTTGATTATAGATAATAACTGTGCCAGGGTCGAGTTTGTCTAAGTCTTTCTGCCATGTATCTTTGTTCATCATCACTTGTATGTGAGTAAAATCTCCAGGTGCTTGATATCCTGCATCACTAGCCCTGATTATAAACCAAGTTGGAAGGCCCGAGATGTTACTTGGAAATAAATTCTTTCCACTTACTGGAACTCCCATTTCATACATTGAGTGTAGTATCACCAGATTTGCTGATTGAGAACCAGTTCCATTTGCTGTTGCTATGTTTATTGTGAAGTCATTAATTCGCGGGCTCATTATTCAACATTCTCCGTTCGTATCGTAGCCCGTGAGGTGCTTGCGTGAGTCAACTGCCGTAGAGAACTAGTATTATGTATTGCCGTTCACCAATCCGAAATTTTTACCAAAACTAGTTCCGTTGTAGTTTTTTATTAGGTGGTCTTCCGAGGCACATGCCTGTATCCGAAAAATTGCAAAGAGCTTGGGATGAAGCAAAGAATTCGATAGCAAGTCAAGACTCTCCAGACAAAGCTCTAGGCGTACTACGTTCCGCTGCCTGGGAAAATTGTGAGAACGATGTACAGAGAGCCAAAACTCTTTCATTTGCAGCAGATCTTTACATCATAAAAGCCAATGCCGATCCATCTTCTAGAAGAACAAATTTGAAACAAGCATACAAGAATTATTCCAATGCACTAAAACTTGACCCTAAGTCAAAAGAAACTCTTCGAGAAAGGGGCAAGCTAATTTCAATTATGGACCAAGAAGGAATATCTACAGGTTCTACATTCCAAGTATTGGATAACGGCAGCCCAACTCCTATGGGGTTAGTAGTAATGTTAGTTGTTTGTCTTCTTCTTTTATCTTCTGTCAAAGTATTAGCAGACTTTCTAAATGATGAGGAGGTAACTTCTGGTTCACAAGCAACTATGCAGATATCGTATGTACCTGATGGGATGGATGAATCAAGTAGAACTACGGCAACTATTGTAATTGATTTGTACGCTGCACAAGCTCCTGATCATGTAGAGAATTTTATTGATCATTCTGTAAATGATAATTACAAATCAACTATTTTCCACAGAATTATAGATGGTTTTATGATTCAAGGTGGAGATTTTGAGACTGGAACAGGAAGTGGAGGATATGCTTACAATTGGTATGGTTATTGTAATGGAAATGCTCAATCGAGTTCTAGTGATTGTGATAGAACCTCTTGGACAGTTGGTGACGAAGCAAATAATGGCCTGGTTCATGAGCCAGGCGTTATTTCAATGGCAAAAACCAGTAGTCCAAATACTGGAGGGAGTCAATTCTTTATTGTTCCTGAAGACAGTACCCCCTCCCATCTAGACGGTCAGCATACTGTTTTCGGTAAAGTTTCAAGTGGTTTAAGTTCAGTAACCGCGATTAGCGATGTTGAAACTGGCGACAATGACAGACCAATCTATGAAGTTCGTCTACTTTCTGTAGATATATCTTGATTTAACTGTAAATACGAAGTTAATTGTTAGGCATATTCTTGTGCTTAATCATGGCCGGTATGAACATGGTTGCTGATGATTTGTTCTCTGCGAAGTCTGGATTCACCACATATTCTGGAGATACAGGCTTCTTTATGTCTTTGAAGGCACTCGAAGAACAGGGCATATGTAAATTAGATGAACTGCCATTTTCAATCAGAATCCTACTTGAATCAGCACTCAGGAAATGTGATGGTTTCTTGGTAACTAAAGAGGACGTTATTCGCATTGCTTCTTGGACTCCAACAATGGTGCCTGAGGAAATCCCTTTCAGCCCGAGTAGGGTTATATTACAGGATTTTACAGGTGTTCCTGCTGTAGTAGACATCGCGGCATTAAGGGATGCAATGGTGAATCTAAATGGGGATCCAGAGAAAGTAAATCCTCAAGTACCAGTTGATTTAGTTATTGACCATTCTGTTCAGGTTGATATTTCTGGATTATTCCCTAATGCGAGGGAACAAAATTTAGAAATTGAATACCACCGAAACATGGAGAGATATAAATTCTTAAAATGGGGTCAAATGAATTTAGATAATTTCAGAGCAGTCCCTCCAGGGAGAGGAATCGTTCACCAAGTAAATCTTGAATGGATTGCTAGTGTTGCACGTTTAGAAAATAATTTATGGATACCAGATTCTCTTGTTGGAACGGATTCTCACACTACTATGATAAATGGCCTTGGCGTTCTTGGATGGGGTGTTGGTGGAATTGAAGCAGAAGCAGTTATGTTAGGCCAACCAATTTACATGTTATTGCCGGAAGTTGTAGGATTTGAGTTGACCGGAAATCTACGTGCAGGAGTGACAGCAACAGATATGACTCTAAGAATTGTAGAATTATTGAGAGAACATGGAGTGGTTTCAAAATTTGTAGAGTTTTATGGACCTGGAATGGCTAATTTGAGTCTTCCTGATAGAGCAACAATTGCCAATATGGCTCCAGAATATGGTGCTACTTGTGGTTTTTTTCCAGTAGATCAAACAACTTTAGATTACATGCATTTGTCAGGTAGAGAACCTTCACATATTGAAAATGTCAAGAAATATTTGACCGCTCAAGGTTTATTTCATACAAGTAAAACTCCTGTTCCCAAATTTACTTCATCAATCAAGTTAGATTTAAGCACGGTTGAACCCGCTTTGGCAGGTCCGAAGAGGCCACAAGATAGAGTCAATCTTTCTGAAATGAAAGAACATTGGTTGGAAAGTTTAAATTCTCCTTCAGGACACCAAGGACATGGGATCGATTCTGAAAATAATCTCGATTCATCTCACATTGTTAGTAGAAATGTTAATCTTCAACACGGAGATGTAGTGATTGCCGCAATTACTAGTTGTACTAACACCAGTAATCCTAGTGTAATGTTGGCTGCAGGATTATTAGCTAGAAATGCGATATCGAAAGGATTGGAGATTAAACCCTGGGTTCGACCTAGTTTAGCCCCTGGAAGTAGGGTAGTTACTGAATATTTTGATGCCGCAGGATTGACAGAGGATTTGGCAGCTTTAGGGTTTAATGTGGTAGGTTATGGATGCACTACTTGTATTGGTAATTCAGGACCATTAGATGAAGATATTGAGAAAGCAATCGATGATGCAAATCTAATTGTTGGAAGTGTACTTTCAGGTAATCGAAATTTTGAGGGGCGTATTCATCAGAAGGTTAAGGCAAATTATCTTGCAAGTCCTCCACTAGTAGTAGCTTATGCTTTAGCAGGTACTTTAGATATTGATCTGTTCAATGATCCTATTGGATATACCTCGGATGATGATCCAGTAATGCTTTCCGATATATGGCCCTCTGATGAAGAAATTAGTGAGACCTTGCGTAATTCTTTGAGTCCCGAAATGTTTAGAGATAGATATTCAGATATCTTAGAAGAACCAAGGTGGGATTCAATTCCTTCCGATGAATCGGCATTATATCCTTGGGAAGATAAATCAACTTACATACGATTACCTTCATTTTTTGAAGGAATAAAAGCCGAACCAGACCCAATTAAGCCAATTAAGAATGCCAGAGTTTTATTGAAGCTTGGTGATTCTGTTACTACTGACCATATCTCACCTGCTGGAGCATTCCCTCATCATGGTCCCGCAGGAAAATATCTTATTGAAAACGGGGTTGAATTGAAAGACTTCAACTCTTTTGGTAGCCGAAGGGGAAATCATGAGGTAATGATGAGAGGTACATTTGCTAATATTCGTATTAAGAATCAAGTTGCAAATGGAACTGAAGGTGGTTGGACAACTCATTTCCCAAGTGGTGATGTTATTTCTGTGTTTGAAGCAAGTCAAAGATATCAATCTGACGGAACTGATTTAGTGGTCTTAGCAGGTTCTCAATATGGAACAGGAAGTAGCAGAGACTGGGCTGCCAAAGGAACATTATTACTCGGAGTTAGGGCTGTTATCGCTACTTCTTTCGAAAGAATTCATCGTTCAAACCTTGTTGGTATGGGGGTTCTTCCTTTGACATTTATTGATGGAGATGATGCCGATTCTTTAGGGCTTGATGGAACCGAGAGGTTCAATATTCCTGCCGATTTAGAATTAGTGCCTTTGTCTAGAATTGATATTCAAGCTGTCAAGAATAATGGCGAATCGATAAATTTTGAAGCAGTAATTCGTTTAGATACTCCAGTAGAGGTTGATTACTACAAGAACGGTGGTATTTTACAAACAGTTTTACGTAATCTTGCCAAAGAATGAATTGAAACGTATGTCTTATCTGCAAGTAATGTTAGGAGTGGTAGTATGCAGATGAGGGGGACTGTGAGATTTAGATTCCGCTCACCAGAAAATGATATCGATATTATTATCGAAGGCGAATCAAGTGTAGTTGAATCAATACGTCAGGAGTTGGGCTTGCAAGGAAGAGTCGGTTTCATTCAACCTCTCTCTGCCCGATTAGATGATGGTAATGAGCCCGAGTCTCAACCTGCTATGGGCGGAGAACATAATTTAGATGAGGCTCATGATGAAAATGAAAAATTACCTGGACCTCCTCCTGATCCAAGTAGTATCCCTGCTGTAGTCAGAAGAATAGGGGATTTAGATATTAAATCCAAGATATCGGAGTTAGATGGGCCCTCTAGAACTGCCCCTCAAATCGAATATATTAGAGAGTTCCTAGAATCAATTGATGAACCTGAACCTTTGTCAAATAATTTATCCGGGGATCCAATGGCCGAAGCTTGGTTACAGATTTTGTTAACTCTAGTAGTGCGTGAACATGGGCAAACTTCTCTCTCAATCAGTGCTATTGAAGACTTAATTGGAGAGAGGATCAATAGAGAAGGTATTGACCTAGAAATCTTTCTCAATCGGCTTTGGATTATGGGGCGTTTGGAACTAATTTATGGCGGTGCAGAAATACATTATGCTCCAAATCCAAGTTGGTTAGTTTCTCAATAATTTAATCTGTAAATTATTTCCTATTTCTGTTTTATATACAGATATTCACCGTAGGTGAGGGGAATCAATAGGTAATAAGTGCTAAGAATGGAGTTTAACTCGGAAGTAGTATGCTGTATAGTCTGAAGAATGCCAATAATCAAGCCGCGAAGAGTAGGAAAGCCGTCCTACTCGTGACTTTATTCCTTAGTTCCTTGTTTTTATCGCTGATTCCAGCGGTTTCTGCATCTCATATTACTCAGTATGCGGTGCAACGTGACCCCTCATATATTTCGATAGGAGATCTTGATTGTGATGGGCACAATGATATCGCTTCGGCCAGCACTATGGGTCTATTTATTACGGTACTATACAATGATGGTTCAGGTGGTTTTGCAGATAGGCAGGATGTATTCATTTCCAATAATGAATCACGCCGTGCAGGTTTCGTTGATACAGCAGACGGAACCCGCGTTGAAATCGCAGATATTGATGGTGATGGAGTAAATGATCTTGTATATTATCAGCAGAATATTAGATTTGTAGGCGAATCTTTCGTCAGACCTGGAAATCTTACGATTCTTTGGGGAGATTGCTCAGACAGAGTGAATCTTTGGAGTGATTCTGAAATTACAGTTTCAAATCCTTATCTCGCAGATATGGATGTAGCAGATATTGATGGAGATGGAAATGCAGATATTGTGATGGTTGTTAGAGATGCAACCGCGACTAACCAATATATTCAGGTTTACAAAGGCCCTGACCCAACTCTTCTGACTTCACAACAAACACTTGCAGTCCCTCTAACGACTGGCCTATACACAAACATGATTTTAGGGCACTTCGGTGAGACTGTCACTGGCGGTGGATTCCCTGGTGGTGGAGGAATTGGCGATTGTGAAGATCTTGATATTTGGCTTCTAAGAACTCCCCCATTCAATACTGGAGTGGGTGTATCCGTTGGTCACTATGACAATGTAACTGTATTGGAGTACGATTGTTTGCAAGGAACATTCCCTAATCCATTAACACCTGGAGCTCAAGGAGTTCATGAATTCAAACTCGATGCAGAGCATAACGAACCTCTCTATGGTTTTGATATCAAAGATACTGATGGCAACGGTGAAATTGACTTAATTGCTGCTGTCGATGGATTAACTGGCAATATCTCTTACGCATTTGGTTCTGGAACATCTTGGACTACACAGAATTATGCTTACCTAGGAGATTTTAAAGGTGCATCAATTACTATTGAAGATGTTAATCAAGATGGTGAGTACGACTTCTTCGTACCAACTGAATTAACTTTGACGAGAATTCAAGATTCTACATCTCAAAATCAGACTTTCCTATTGTTAGATAATCTTAGAGAAATAAATTCTGTAGAAATAATTCTTGCAAATCCAAATGGACCCGGTTATTTGCCAGCACTGTCTTTTGATGTTGGAAGAAGACCTACTATGGCTCAGCCAGGACAGTTACAAGGTGGAGATGATAGTGCATTCGAAATTGTAATCGGTCAACGAGATTACGCTTATCGTTTCGCTAACAATGCTATGTGGCTTGATACACAGGGATGGCCTGGTGCAGGAGACTTCCTTTCAGTATTATCTTTGGACAATGAAGATGTAGGAATTACAGAAGTTACTGTGGCCCCGGTATCCTATAATCCAGCAACTGGAGACGCACAACTTGGTGAGGGAAATAGGTTTGTAAATGTAACAATTAAGAATACAGGTTTGAATCCTATATCAGGTAGCGTAGACGTTAATCTGGAGGTCAAAGAAGTATTAGGTGGAACTGATACTATAGTTTATTCAAATGATTTCGATGGAAATGAGGACAAGTCAGGATGTAATTCATGTGCCTGGGAAAAGTTCTCTTACACTGGAGAATATGATGAAGGAGACTCTTCTTGGCATGTAGAAACAGGTTCTACAGCAGGACAAAATGCTTCATGGTATGAAGCAGATTCTAATCCAACAAACTATTATTGGGCTGGACTTGATTATCAAGGCGGCCAGAATGAAACAGATTCAGGATATTACAATCATCAAGATGAAGCAGTAATTCTTCAAAACGTTGACTTGACAGGTGCAGATGCAGCTTATCTTGATATGTGGGCAATGTGTAGTGCCTCCTTCTTCCAACTATATTTAGCAGAGCAGTTTGATGTCGTTGAACGTTGGTTATATGAAGATTCATGCAGCATTGAAGTTTGGAGTGATGGAAGTGGTTGGGAACAAGTATTCTTTGCTGGTGGTTGGGATAACGATCGTTATTTCCGTCTATTATATCAGGGGGTAGATCCTGAATATAATACATACAATGGAGATATTTCTAGTGAGACTGTAACTGGTTGGTTAAATTTCACTGAAGATGGCTCTGATTCTCCCGATGAAGAGAAAATTAATTCTATTGATTTGACTCCTTATGCGGGTGAAATAATCGATATTAGATTTAGATTTAGGAGCGGCTTAGAAGGTTCAGTAGGGCCTACAGGTGCATCTAAGGATAACGGATTAGATGGTTTTGCTTTTGATAATATATCAATCCGGAAGAGAGATGTAAACTTCGGTACTGAAGCTTTAGTTAGTCAAGAACTCTCATTCACTAATCTAGGTGCCGGAGCTATACGTGAAGTTTCGTTAACCTCTAATTTCATTGATAATAAGACATACTACATTTCTACATCCTTAGAAGATCCTACTGGATTTGATAATGCCGATGCAACAAATGATGAGGTAAAGTTCCAACTCACTGTTGATAATTTATACGATCCAGGAGTTGCTGAAGAAGCCTGGGTTGATTTAGAAAATGGCGTAAGGTATGCATCTGGACCCAGAGATATTAATGTCAAGGTTCAGAATTATGGTAACACTGTTACTGACTTCCAAGTTGAGGCTAAGGTTAGAAATGCCTTACCTGACTTAGTAGCAATTGAAGATTTCTCATTTGGTAATCCAGCCGATCAAATTTGGGAAGATGATGGGAATGATAATGGTAGCCGTATTGATGACTCAAGTGGATCTAATGGGATGCTCCCTCAAAATCAAGGTGTCTTCAATAATCATGCTTACTGGCTCGGACATCCAGATACCGGTTATGGTGATAATTGGAATGAGACACTGACAATTCCAAATATTCCAGTTGGTGCTGAAGGTGCTGACTTCACATATCTAACCTTTGATTATTTTGCTGAAGGTGATTACTTGAAAGACAGTAATGGAAATATTCTTGCGATTAGGGACGCAGCTCAACTAGAAGTTTCATGGACTAAGAATGGAGAAAACTTCAATGGAATTATCTTTGGAAGTTGGACTGATTTGAATGAAAACGGTCCTAGGCCATTTGATAGTTGTGAAGACTTCGATGGGAATGGGTATGACGAAGTAGAGTACTTTGGTGACTTTTCAGATAGATATAATTCTGTAGTTTGGTTTGACTCTGAACAAATAGTAAAGTCAGTAACTGTAGATATGTCAAATATTTTCCTACAGAATCAAAGTAGCGAAAATACTTTTGAGTGGGCTGATGAATGTACCTCCTTATCAGGTTCCGAAGTCACTCTAACTTGGAGATTTTTATCTAATGATGACGGAGTAAATGGAAATGCAGGTTCTGCTGGTTTCGCAATCGATAATATCAGAATTGAAGAATTTACATTTGAAGATGATGGAACATATACAATCGATGTCAATGGAATGGATGCTTCTGAGAAACAGGTTGTTACCATTGCGAATCACGATTTCCAGAGTGGGATATATCGAATTGATGTTAAGACATTATTCGATAATACTGATCCTTTACAGAAATGGTACAATGAATCTGAAGTAAATTTAGCCAACAATTATACTACAATTATGTTCAGTATTGCAAGTGCAGATATTACTCTTATGCAGCCAGATATTCTTGATTGTACAACAGATATCACATATGCTTGTGTATATACAACAAACAAAGATGAGTTTGGCGCTTATGGTTCTTCTTCACATGATTTTGTTTTGCCATTGTTAAATGGAGTTATAGAGGCTGAATATCAATTAACAATGAAGATTGTCGATGAAGATACAGGCCAAACTGTGTATGAAGAAAACTCAGATAATGGCCCATTTGATTTAGTCCCTCATGAACGTTCTTGGGCGAATTGGACTGCCCCTTATTCGTCTTGGTATGATGGACATACTTACAATATTAGTTTCTTTGCCAATTTCACAGAAGACGGTAATAGTTCTGGCAATGAGCGTTTCTTCGTCATTCAATTCTATGATCAAGTTGATGTTGCTATACTTTCCAATCCTACTGACCAGAATCGTCTCCAACAAGTAAAGAATGATCTCGATGCAATGAATATGACTTACACGCAACTTAGAGTGAGTGATTGGGACACTTATGCAACTCCAGATTGGATAGAACATTACAATAAAGTTCTACTTCCTTGGCAAACTGATTACAATGTGGTTTACGGAGATTATTATGAGATTATGGATACTACAAGAGAGAGTGATGGATTAAGTGTAGTAGATGTTTTAGAAAATTTCATGGTTGACGGAGGAACAGTTCAGATGCATTTAGGACCTTATCAAAATGAGTATGACCCCGGTAGATTGATTTTTGATATGGCAATCAAAGACAGAAATCAGTACAACTTTACCACTGATAATAGAATTAATTATGATGATCTGTCAATAGATGACCCTTACCACCCTATCCTGAAAGGAATTGATAAGGTGACCTTTTCAGTAATTCATGCGGGAGATTATGTGGCACTTTCAGGAATTGATGTTGCTTCACAAGTTCAACAAAATCAGATACCAGCTACTTGTGGTGGTAGAATAAGTGTTACTGGGGGGACTTTCCATACGCTAATGAGAGATACTGTACAAGGTCATTCTTTGATGTCAGTGTGTAATAAGGGAGCAGGAGGATTAATTGTAACCACTGTTGACGTCGAGAATCCAAGTGTATCAGAGTCTTATGGCGGAGAAAATATTCCTCTCCTATCAAATATGCTTTCTTATCATTTAACCCCATATCCTTTAGATTTCGGCATTGCAGGAACTGATTTCGATTTGATTATCAATGGTGAATCGGTTGATATCAACCCGACAACGGGTGCTTATCGTGATAAATATATCAAGAGTAATGCAGATCTAGAATTTACTTATACTTCAGAAGTTGAAGGACTAATTGCAGATTGGGATCTTGAATCTGGAAATAATGATTCAGTAACTGGTTGGGACGGAGCAGTATTAGATGCAGGCTTAGTTAGTCACACTAATCAACTCAATCCGTCAATCCCTACTATGGGTTCATTCTGTGCCGTAGGTGAAGATGATGAGCCATGTAGAATAGGTGCAGAGTGGTTACTAACTCTATACTTACATGATGATGCTGGTCATACTAGAATTACCTACATCCGTCTGATTACAAATGATACTCTTGCAGATGACTTCTATCCAATTTCAGCGGCAACTATTGTTCATGATGATGATACATCAGAATTTATTACTCGTGATGGAACGAAGCCTATTGCAGGAGTTGACTGGCCAGTTTACAGAGTAAGACTATCTGATACTGGAGAAACTACTGTTAAGTTCACAGGCGAGAATAGTAGTGATCCAGACGCTCCTGAAGGAGAAACTGGAATCGCTCTATACGAGTGGAGAGTGATTAATGATATGCCTGTAGGAGAATTTAGTGACGAACAACATGTATGGCAGAATCCCGCAGCTGTTACTGATGAATGGAGTTATACTTTCCGTAATATAACTGCGAGTCCAACTATTGAAAAAGATGTACGTGTAGAATTAATTGTTTATGACAAGGCTGGTAAACAAACACAAAATAAGTATCGAATGTACTTCATAGTTGTAGGTGAAAATGATGGAGATGAAGAACCAGTATGGGTTTTCTCATCCCCTCGTCCAAGTGATTCCCAATCTGGAGATGATGTAACAATTGTTGGTAGTATTTTAGGTGGTGCAGAGAATAGTGACGTTAAGATTGAGGTATCACTGAATCCTCTTATCTTAGACTATACTCCTACACAGAAGATTACACAGAAAACAATTGGTAAGTATAATGTTTCAGAGGGATTGGGTGACGGCAGTGGATTCTCGATGACGCTAGATATATCTGATTTATACTCGATCAGTGGTCAGCAAGCAACACTATATTTCAGAATCACCGAGGGTGATGGAACTAGGTATACCTTATCTGAAGAAATGGTTATAAATTTACTTCCTAAGGATATTTGTGAAATTGATCCTAGTGATTCAAGTTGTAGTTCTAGTGAGAGTGGCGGAATTAGCCCAGTATTACTAGGGGTCGGAGGACTAATAGCTGTATTAGCAATTGTCGGAGTCACATTATTACTAAAGAGAGGTGGTAATGATTCAGATGATGATGTAGTTGAACAATTCGGTGGAGTTGAACAAATGGACCCTGTTGAAGCATATGTCCAACAGATGGTGGCATCAGGATATGACGAGCAGACTGCTCGGCAATATGCTGAGCAATACTATGCTTCTTACTATGCCCAACAAAATGGCAAAAATTGACGTAAACTTAGTCCAATAGTGGGGTGCGATAAAACGTACCTTGAATAACACGGTGCGGATGCATTGTATCATGGATACATCGGGTTCATACACTGTTGCTGATATTTCATTGGCTGATGCAGGAGAAAAAAGGGTCGCTTGGGCAAGAAGTAGAATGCCCGCTTTAGCAGCCCTAAGGAAGAAAGCAGAAACTGAGAAACCTCTTGAGGGGCAAAGAGTCTCTGGATGCCTACATGTAACCAAAGAAACAGCTATTCTCATTGAAACAATAGTTGCTGCTGGAGCAGAAATTTCTTGGTCAGGATGTAATCCTTTATCTACTCAAGATGATGTAGCCGCTTGGTTAGCCAGAGAAGGATATGGAGTGCATGCTTGGTATGGTCAGGACAACCAGGGTTTCTATGATTGTATTGACCGCACACTGGATTTTAAACCCACTTTAACTCTAGATGACGGTGCTGATTTAATTTACAGAGTTCACAGTAAGTTTCCTGAATTGTCGAGTGGAATAATAGGAGGTACTGAGGAAACAACAACCGGAGTTCATAGGCTCAGAGCTATGGCAGATGCTGGAGAATTATTATACCCCGTAATCGCAGTTAATGATGCAGAGACTAAATGGGATTTTGACAATGTCCATGGTACAGGGCAATCTACTATTGATGGTATAATTAGATCAACCAGCGTCCTCTTAGCTGGAAAAGTGTTCGTTGTCGCGGGGTATGGTCATTGCGGTAGAGGCCTAGCAATTAGGGCACGTGGATTGGGAGCCAACGTTATAGTTACAGAAATAGATCCAATCTGCGCATTGAAGGCAACAATGGATGGATTTAGAGTCATGAAAATGGATGATGCAGCACAAATTGGAGAAATTTTTTGTACTGCAACAGGAATGAAAGATGTGATAGTAGGTAGACACTTTGACTTAATGAAAGAAGGTGCAATAATTTGTAATACCGGACATTATGACTGTGAAATTAATATTCCTGATCTGGAAGATCGAGCTAAGGATGTTTATACTATCAGGGATAATAATGAAGCATTTCATCTGAAAGATGGAAGAACAATTCATTTGCTTGCTAGAGGGCGTTTAGTTAATCTAGCAGCTGCTGAAGGTCATCCTAGTGAAGTAATGGATATGTCATTTGCAAATCAATTTCTTGCTTTATGCAGGTTGGCTAAAGAGGGAACATCTTATTCTAATTCAGTCTATGACATTACCAAAGAACAAGATAGTGAATTGGCCTCGCTGAAACTTTCAACTACTGGAATAACTATCGATGAATTAACTGATGACCAAATAGCATATTCAACAGATTATAGTGCAGGCACATAATTCAGAAATATATTTTTACCAATTCGGTAATTTAGGCTGATATTTCGGATTGATTTTCTCACCTGAATCGATAAGTATCTCAAGTCTCTCGATTACTGCTGGACTTCTATTTTTCAGCATTGAATTATACACAACACTTCCTCTTATTGTTTCTGGAATACATAACTTGCCCGATGATGTTTCATAATCAATGGCTCTATCGACATCTAATGCATGCCGATTTCTTGATTGTAAAAGACCCATAGATAATCTAGTCAAAATTCCAAAGGCTGCTAAAATCAAAAGAAAAACTAGTATGAAACCAAACATAGTCCCTCCTAAAAACGTCATAGCAAAACTTCCAAAGATAAATACAATAGGTGCTATGAAAGCTACCAACCAGAAAGTTGAAGATAGTGGTTTCACTTTTTTCATTTTTTCAATTATTTCCCATCTTGGATGATTTGGATCTTGAGGCTTAAATATTTCTTCCTTTTCCATCTTTGAGGCTCTATCTACCATTCCCTTGACTCCTTGCATCCTCATGGCTTGTTGACTTGTCGGCTCATCCATTCCTTCATCATTTAATTCTACAAGTCTTTCTGCACATTCCTCGTACAAACCTAATCTAACTAGTACAGCAATTTGTTCTAATATCGGTGTTACATTTTTTGGAAATTGTACTCTACATTCTTCCCACCATTGTAGAGCATCTTCAAGCATTCCTAAATGGTCTAGTAGAATTCTTCCTCCAAAATTCCATGCTTCTAAGTTCTCAGGCTCGTGTAGAATTACTTTTTTTAGAGCGGAGATAGACTTGGCTGATTGCTGTAATGATGGTTGAATAGGCTTCCCCCTAGTAGGTGGAGGTAGTGACCACATAGCAATAGCCATCCAAGCTTCTGCATTTTCCTCCTCGATTTCGACCACTTCTTTAGCTAGACTAATTGCTTCATCAAAGTCTCCTTTCTCTCTAGAATCCAATGCAGCAAGCCAAATCTCTTCCACACCCTTAACCATAAACACCCGTAATAGTTCTTAGAAATTAATCCTCGGGTATGAAAGGTTCTCTTTAATTCTAAATTATCTTCTAGAATTGAACTTTTTATTATTCCTAGAATTATTACTATGCTTGCTATTGCCACTTCTGGTTCTAGACTGACGTTTTGTCTGTCTGCGATTTGTATTTCTACCTGCGCTGTTATTATCACTTCTTCGATCAGGTCTTCTGGTTCTGGCAGGAGTATTTCTTCTACCTTTATTTTCTCCTGAACTTCCGGGCTTCCTCACATCACAATTTGAGCGATTACAGAAATTTTTGCTTGCAAAGTTATGATTTTTACACTTAGGACATATCCAATCTCCAGGTTTCATATTTGGTTCATTACTTCTATCATTTCTTCGTTGATTACTACGAGTCTTTTTGTTATCTCTTCTTCCTCTATCATTACGGGGCCTTCGATCTCTTGGAGCAATTTCTACTGGAGAACCAATTGTATTTCCTATCACCAAATTTTCGGCTAAAGGTTTGATGTGAATGTAAGCACTGTCTACAGGGCCTATCACTGAGTCTACCCTACCTAGAAATTTTCCACCTACTATTCTAATTCCTGTATATAGTCCGGGAGCCCTACCTTCAAACTCTACCAGTAGCCCCCCCTCATGGGATTCTCGAATAACATTCCCGGAGAAACTCATGTACTAATCGCGTCGGGTTGAGTATATGAGACCGATAGTTAATGACATGAGAGTCAAGATCATAGAAAAACCCGGTAATAATCCTGTTTCTGAATCATCAACAGTATCAACAGGCTCAAGTAAATCTGACTCAAATAAGTGCGTATTATTCACTGTAAGTAGTACTTCGTTACACTTTGAAGATGTATCACAACCGATAATTTTTACTTCATGCTCACCTTCATCCCACAATCCAAAATTTATCATTGGCGTACTCCATGAATTTCCAGAAACTGAAATACTTCCTGCGGATAAACCATTCACTGATAAAGAAAATTGCACATCTTCTCCATCAGGATCGCTAAACTGTCCTTGAGCTTGCCAAATATCTACTTCCCAACCATATTCTGTAATGCTAATCATAGGTGGCGAACTTTCTTTAGTAATACCAAGAGAAAATATCTTTTCTGTAGGAAATATTTCATTACCATTAATTCCTATCCATAAATCTACTGGGCCAGGAATCATTCCACTGGAACTAATTAGAATAGTCTCATCGGAAGATATAGTTAATGATTCGATATTTTCGGTATTGATATTTTGAGATTGGGTAAATGTGTATTCTAATATTAAATCTGGCCAATTTTCGTTAATTTGTACATCTATTGGGTGAGGATTCAATAAATTTTCTGATGATGTTACTAGAGAAATAGGTACACCCAAGTTCCAAGTTCTAATTCCAGAACTTTGTCCTAAATCATCAACTGATTCACATTGGATTTGTATATCCTGGCCAAAATTTATATTCCCAGAAAAAGATTTGTCAGACAACTGCTGAATATTTGCCGAAGATTCAGAATTACAATTTATTTCCAATTGTGAAATAGGTTTTTCATCGATAAACCATGAAGAAATACTATTCCAATCAGCCCAAATTATTTGTCCACTTTCTAATGAAGGAAACCAAGACCCATTTAATGGTGCATTTTCTGACCAAGAAGGGGGATTATTAATTGGAATAGGGGCGGTAGTAAAATCAATAAAAAGGTCTTCTCCACTTGGCCATAAGTCTGTACTTCTGTGAGGCATTAGAATAAATTTGACTCCTTCCTCTTCAGTATTCTCAAAAATATAGGATGATGAACCATCTCCGATACAGGTTCCCCTAAGAGGGGCATCTTCTTGAGTCGATGGTTCAAATTCTACATCTCTTCCTTCACATTCCTCCCACATGTCCAATCTCAAATCTGGACTAATCGGAAATGTAAAATCCAAAACTGCATTAGTCATATTCGAAGCATTGAATACCATTGTAAATTCCTCTCCTTCATCCATACTTGGAATTACCATTGTAGCATTCATCCAAAGTTCAAGTCTACACTCATCGATACCTTCTGAGGCCTCAATAAGAGTATCACAATCTCTTTCAGAATTAGGGAATACTGGTACTTCGACACAATCATTACTGGATCCAATTGTTGTACAATCTCTGATATCCGCATGATTAGAGGGGACTAAATTCCATTCTTCAATAATTACTCCATTATCTTGCCAAGTAGCATTCTTCCAATCTAGACCAACTCCCCCTCTATGAGGTGTCGACTCTCTCAAACCAATCCTAGTCATCGCATATTCTATACATTCTGAGGCCACTGCTTCTACTGCTGATTTTTCATCAGTCGAAATCCAACCATCTCCTCCACTAGGATATAATTCTTCCAGATATGAATCAAGTTTCTCTCTCAATAAATCAACACTGGTACCATTAATCCATGCTCTGGCTTTAACTTCAGCTGAGTCCCAGTCATCATCGACTACGATATCGAAATGTGCATGAGTGTAAGGTAGAATATCTTCGAAAGTAATAGAACTGCATCTTTCTTCAAGACTTCCTCCTCCACCCAATTGATTAAAGACAACTTCCTCATCTTCTAATGATAAATATGATTTTTCACTAGGAATAGTCACTGTTAACACCATTAGTGCTGTAATTATCAACGCCAGATACTGCTTACCTCCAAACTTCACAACACTCGACATGGGCATTCCGTCATGATTCTATCGATTCCCTATTATTAGATTTAGGTTAGCCTAAAATTATATACTAAACCCTCTTCGGAGGATTTAGGCATGCCTAAAAATGGTGATATGATGAATAATAAAAAATTAGTTTCAAGTTTAATAACAATGCTTTTTGTGACAACTGCTCTGGCGGGGTGTCTTGATAAT
>CEQO01152628.1_pt1 | contig 17172 bp, 9 predicted proteins | sample 531101 | NCBI WGS metagenome assembly CEQO01 (sample SAMEA2621272, study PRJEB7988) | marine metagenome | isolation source: saline water (ENVO:00002010), including
TGGTAAAACAGTCATTATCATCCACTCTGAACGATTTCCACTACGACGAAATGATTCAACAATTCTTAGTCTTTTAACAGCCTTTTTACGTCTCTGTCCTGCTGTTACTTTTATTTCTTCAGCTAGTTCATCTCTGAGAACATCTAGATCAATACCTTCTAAAATTTCCATGATTGAACCTGCCCCCATGGCAGCAGTAAACCTATCTCCTAGTGAATCTCTAAGTTCACGATATCGATTTTCTGTAAGAAGCTGCATAAGTGCTACTTGCTCAATGTCGTCTATTTTGATTTTAATTTGTGCTAAAGAAGTTTCAAAACTTGCTTTAATTTCCGTTGCGATTTGAGAAATTTTAACCAACTCTTTATCATCGTCTGATTCTGAAACAGCAAGTAATTTTGCGATATTTGATTGATCAAATACACCATATTCTAATTTATTATGATCAATATAATTATTTACCGCAGCAAGAATTGCCTCCATACTATTTTGCTCTATTTGTTCTTCCTGTTCACGCATATCACTTAACAATAAATCTAAAGATTCTTGATCTATTGATGTAATAATATATTGAGCAAAATATAAAACTCTTTCTAAATTTCTTGGTGATATATCTAACAATAAACCTAAGCGTGTGGGAGACCCTTTGGCGAACCATATATGAGCAACTGGTGCTGCTAATTTTATATGGCCCATTCTTTCTCTACGAACTTTACTTCGTGTAACTTCAACTCCACAACGATCACAAATTACGCCTTTATAACGTAATTTTTTATACTTACCACAATAACATTCCCAGTCTTTAGTTGGACCGAATATTTTTTCGCAGAACAAGCCGTCTTTTTCTGGACGCAAAGTCCTGTAGTTTATTGTTTCAGGTTTGGTTACTTCTCCATAAGACCAGTTCAAAATTTGTTCTGGAGATGCTATACCTATCTTTACCGCATTAAATTCAGGAGTTTCAGTTGTCATCCTTTTTTCTACCTCTTTGTGTATTTATATATGCAAATTGATACTAAATTTGCCGATATCTAAAGTTCTTCTTCAACATCTACAGAATCAATAAAATCTCGATCTTTCAAATTTGCCAAATTGCCAGCAGTATCCAAATTAGATGCAATATCATCATCCTCAAAACTTGGAATAATTTGATCGGTTTCTATATCCATATCAAGTAAGGCTGCTTCATCATATTCATTTAATAGTCCGAAAGGTTGGTCTGCTTCTCGCAGTAATTCAACTGACAGACCCAAACTTTGTAATTCTTTCAAAAGAACATTGAATGATTCTGGAATTCCAGGTTGTACTATATCCTCACCTTTAATAATAGATTCATATGTTTTTACTCGACCTAATACATCATCAGATTTAACTGTTAACATTTCTTGTAAATTATGAGCTGAGCTATAGGCTTCCAGAGCCCAAACTTCCATTTCTCCGAATCTTTGGCCTCCAAATTGAGCCTTACCTCCAAGAGGTTGTTGTGTTATCAACGAATATGGGCCTGTAGATCTAGCATGTATCTTGTCTTCAACTAAGTGAATGAGTTTAAGCATATATACGCAACCTACAGTCACTGGCATATCAAATCCTTCGCCTGTTCTTCCATCGTAGAGTTTGGTTTTTCCAAAAGTAGGTGGAACATCATCATGCTTGGCATTCAAATCTCTAATTTTGTCGTTCAAGTCTTCTCTGGACAAACCTTCAGTAGGTATATTACGACTATTTAGCCAGATACGATGACAAGCTTCAGTGGCTAATCCTACTATATCTTCTCGATAAATATCTTCATAGTTATATCCTCTTTCAGATAACCAGTCTCTTAATAAATCAAGATTTATAGATCCGTGTTTTTGTATACAACCTGATTCAGTAACAAACCAAGATTTTGCTAATGTATCCTGAATTCCAACATCACTTGCGCCATCAAATACAGGTGTTACTGCATCAAAATTCATTCCCTTCGCCCCCATACCCAAATGGGTTTCTAAAACCTGACCAAGGTTCATTCTAGATGGAACACCTAATGGATTCAAAATTATATCAACTGGAGTACCATCGGCGGTATATGGCATATCTTCGACAGGCATAATTCTGGAAATAACCCCTTTATTACCATGACGACCAGCCATTTTATCTCCTACAGAAATTTTTCTTGTCTGAGCAATCCAAACCCTTACTAATTTATTAGCTCCAGCTGGTAAGTCATCACCATTGTCTCTACTGAATATACTAACCTTTGTGACCTTACCTCTTTCACCATGGGGAACTCGTAAAGAAGAGTCTTTAACATCTCGGGCTTTTTCTCCAAAAATAGCTCTTAGCAGTTTCTCTTCTGCACTTAGATCTGTTTCACCTTTTGGTGTAATTTTACCAACTAATATATCGCCAGGGCCAACTTCTGCTCCGGGCATAATTATCCCGTCCTCATCTAAATTCCGAAGACTTTCTTCTCCTACATTTGGTATATCTCTTGTAATTTCTTCTGGACCAATTTTAGTATCTCTAGCTTCACATTCGTGCTTTTCAATATGAATAGAAGTAAATTTATCTTCTTGGAGTAATCTTTCACTTACAATTATTGCATCCTCGAAGTTATACCCTTCCCAGCTCATAAATGCGACTAAAACATTTTGTCCTAAGGCAAGTCTTCCACCATCAGTAGATGAAGAATCTGCTATTGGTTGACCTGCATAAACTTTATCGCCTTTAAAAACAATAGGTCTTTGATTCATACAAGTGCCTTGATTTGTCCTAAAGAATTTTCTTAATTGATATTCATAGTCCTTACCTTGGTTATCTCGTATGGCTATATAATCACTTCCACATACTGTAACTTCACCATCTACATCAGAAATTACTACTTGACCTGAGTCAATCGCAACTCTTCTTTCCATACCGGTACTAACAATTGGTGCATCTGGTCTCAGCAATGGAACTGCTTGTCTCTGCATATTTGAACCCATCAACGCTCTATTGGCGTCATCATGCTCTAAGAAAGGTATCAAGGCAGTTGAAACACTAACAATTTGCTTTGGAGAAATATCCATATAATCAATCTGATCAGGACTTTCAATTGCGAAATCCTCACCTCTTCGGACTTCAATTTTTTCACTTGAAATTTGTCCTTTTTCATCAAGAACGGCATTTGCCTGAGCAATTACGAACTTTTCTTCATCGTCTGCAGAGAGATAATGTATATGTTCAGGTTTATCCGTAACATAAGCCTGTACCTTGATGTTCATTTCAGGTAATGAACTTAATTTAGCAAAAGTTCTATTTGTAACTACAGAACCCTTTCGAATTATAGTTTTACCTTGATCGTCCCTGACAGGTTCGTTAATTGTTCTCCCAATCAATTCACCATCATGAGATTGTAATTCATGAACAACTGTTCTATAAGGAGTCTCAATAAAACCGAATTCATTAGTTCGGGCATAAGTTGCTAGAGAACCCAACAAACCAATATTTGGTCCTTCAGGAGTTTCAATAGGGCATATTCTGCCGTAATGAGAATGATGCACGTCTCTGACATCAAACCCTGCTCTTTCTCTTGATAACCCGCCAGGACCTAACGCTGAAAGTCTTCTCTTATGAGTCAACTCTGCTAAAGGATTCGTTTGATCCATAAATTGTGATAATTGAGATCCTCCAAAAAATTCTCTTACTGCAGCACCAACTGGTCGTTGGTTAATTAATGATGAAGGTGTAGTAGTTTCTGGATCATTAATCGTCATACGTTCTTTAACAACACGTTCCATTCTAACGAGACCAACACGTAACTGATTTTGAATTAATTCACCAACAGCTCGAACTCTCCTATTACCCAAATGATCAATATCATCTGGAGTTTCACGACCATTATTAATATCTAGAATTTTCTTAACCACTGCAATAATATCCGACTTTGTCAGGGTTTTATCTTCAATATTATAATCACCACCTAAACGCTTGTTTACTTTATATCTTCCAACCCTACCTAAGTCATATCTTCTTGGATTAAAAAATAAATTATGCAACATAGCCTCAGAGTTTTCCAAAGTTGGGGGTTCCCCTGGTCTTATATGTCGATATAATTCAATTAAGGCATCTTTTCTCTCAATCGCATTAGGATCACGATCAAGAGTTGTTTTGATGTATGTGTGATCTGTATCTGTATCAAAAGATTTAAATTCATCTAAAATAGCTTGAGGAGAATCAAAACCAATAGCTCGCAAAAAAGTGGTTACAGGTATTCTTCTTTTTCTATCTACTTTTACAGATATGATATCCCTTGAACTTGTTTCAAATTCCAACCATGCACCACGATATGGAACAAATTTTGCATTTCCCATTTTTCTTCCTGTAACAGGATCTTCTTCAACGGTAAAATATACCCCTGGGGATCTTACAAGCTGACTCACTACAACGCGTTCAGCACCGTTAATAATAAATGTCCCATTAGTTGTCATAAATGGTATATCAGCAAGAAATATTTGATTCTCTTTGATTTCTCCGGTCTGCTTAATTTTTAATTGCGCAGTAACATATAGGGCTGAAGCATAAGTTTTTTCTAATTCTCTACATTCTGATTCACTATATTTAGGTTCGCGAAACTCGTGACCAACGAAATTTAACTCATAACGAGTGTTATTGAAGTCTTCAATCGGGGAAATTTCATTTAATAATTCAGTCATTCCTTCAGTTTTAAATGATTCAAAGGATTGACTTAATACCTGAATTAAATTGGGCACACTAGCCTCTAAGGTGCTAGAAGCAAAACTATTTTCAATACGCTTAATATTGGCAGAAGGTTCAATAGCAACCATATGAAACACACTCCTTATTGAATGTAAAAAATACCATTCCATGAGGAATGGCAAAAAGAAAATGGGATATCCCAGTTATTTTGGAAACTTATATATGATATGATAAGCCTGTTTTATAAAATATAAACTCCTAGTATATGGTATATTCAAATTTTTGTCAAACAAAATTATTTTGATTTCTCAACTATTTCTAGGTTAGCCAAACTCATCAATAATTTCTTTTTGCCTGCAGAGCTAAAATGAACATCAATCACAAAATCATTTCCACTTTCAGTACATAACAAAACAATACCTTCTCCAAAAGTTTTGTGAATGACTTTTGTTCCAATTTCCATAGGATCTAATAACTGAATTTCCTGTTGGCTATTATTAATATTTGTTTTTAGCGTCGTTATGTCTTTACGTGAATTAGGATTATTTTTTTCTAAACTTTGTATACTTACATCTGAAATATCTGAAAGAAAACGTGATGGTATACTAGTTTGACTTCCTTGACCAAAACCATATCTTTTATATGTTCTCAATAAATATAATAATTTTTCTGCACGTGTAATCCCAACATAACAAAGTCTCCTCTCTTCTTCTAACTGTACTGGATCCTCCATACTTCTTATGTGAGGTAATAATCCTTCCTCCATACCTGCTATAAAAACAACTGGGAATTCTAGTCCTTTCGATTGATGTAAAGTAATTAAAGTTATAGAATTTTCATTTCTATCTAATCCGTCTACATCACTAACTAAAGCTATTCTATCTAAATAATCTGTCATTGATGTTATTTCTTCAGTCTCATGTAATTGTAATGCTAGGCCTTTTAACTCCATTACGTTTTCTAAACGATCAAGACCATTTGTCTCATCCTGTTGTAAATATGATTGATAGCCCACATCAGTTATAATTTTTTGAATGATTTCAGAAGGTTTTGTATCTAATGAATCAGCAATAATATTTTTTAACAAATTAGAAAAACCATCTATAGCTATAGCAGCACGTCGCGTTAATCCAACTGATTGTTGTAATTCTTGTGAACTATTAAATGTACACAATGTCTTATAGATGGTCTTATTATTGTTTTTAGCGAAATCGACTAATTTATTGTAACTAGTAGCACCAATTCCTCTTGGAGGAACATTCATTATTCTAGCAATACTAATATCATCATCCGGATTTGCTATAACCTTTAGATAAGAAATCACATCCCTTATTTCTTTTCTGCTATAGAATTTAATACCACCTATAATTTTATATGGGATTTTATTCGAAAGACAGGCTTCTTCAATTACGCGTGATTGCGCATTTACTCTATACATAATTGCACATTCATCCCATTTGTATTTTTTTATCTTTACCAAACGTTGTATTTCATGAATAATTTTTTCAGCTTCTTCTTTTTCTGAATATCCTTCATCTATAATCAGAGATTCACCAGTACCATTATTAGTCCATAGTTTATTATTAATATTTGTATCATTGGAAGATATAAGCTTAGAAGCTGCATCTAATATATTTTGGGTAGATCGATAATTTTGAGAAAGATGAATAACCTTTGCATTTGGATAATCTTTTTGAAAAGATAATATATTTCTAATATCTGCATTTCTCCATGAATAAATTGATTGATTTGGATCGCCTACCACACATATATTTTCATACTTATTGCCTAATAATTTCATTAAAGTGTATTGAGCTATATTAGTATCTTGAAATTCATCAATCATCAGATGTTCATATCTATTACTATAGTAGTCATGTGTTTCTTTCGAATTTTGTAATAATTGAACTGCCTTCATTAAAAGGTCATCAAAATCCAAAGCACTATTAGAATTTAAAGTTTTTTGATAAGTTTCATATACTCTAGATACGATTTCATCATAAAAGTTCTGACTTGCCCCACTCAAAATTTCATAAGGGATTAAATTACTTTTATGTTTTGATATTGAAGCTAATAAGGCTCGAGGAGGAAATCTTTTATTATCAATCTGTAATTCCTTTAATGATTCTGTTATAACCTGTAATTGATCACTATCATCATAAATAACAAAATTTTGATTCAACCCAATAAAGTTCGCGTGTTGCCTCAATATATAAACGCAAAGGCTATGAAATGTTCCACATCGAATATTAAAAGCATCTCTGCTCATAACCATATTATTTATACGTTCTTTGATTTCATTAGCAGCACGATTGGTAAAGGTTACCGCCAAAATATTTTGTGATTTAATAGACACTTCACTAATTAAATGAGAAATACGATGGGTTATAACTCGTGTTTTACCGCTACCTGGACCTGCTAAAACCAATAAAGGCCCATCTGTTGTATTAACAGCATCCTGTTGTTCAGGATTAAGTCCAGAAAAAATTTGATCATTCACAATTTATCACTATTTTATCAAAACTCTTCAATAATATTTTTATAATTTGTATCATCTTCTCTCACATCTCCTCTATCGATAAGTGATTGATTTGAAGGAGAAGCTGGTTTATAACCAGCAGGCATGTTTCCAACACGCATATCCTGTACTTCTGTACCACTTTTATATTCAGATACTACTTCATCGTCTTCAAGATCTAGAATATTATCTTCATCGAGCCCCAATAATTCCGCTAATACATAGGTATTATGAAACCCAAGAGGAGCAGTGGGATTTTGAATAAATCCATTTGTTTTACTCATATTAAATGGTAGACCAGAATATATACGTTTACCTATATTAGTTTCTTCGAAATGATCTACCTGTTCGAAGAATTCTCGATGTTTATATTGTTTATCAAGTAATAAATCTCTTGAATTATTAACAGGGGCAGCTGCAATATTTATAGATTGTAGTTTTTCAACAACTTCTTGTTTAGATAAATTTTGACTCCAATTTTTAATTTGATTATCAATTTCTTCATGATTCGTCATGCGATCAATATTCTTTGGATACTTATTTGCTGATAAACTTTCATCATTGACTAAATCACAAAATTTTCTCCACTCATCATCTGATTTAATAGTTAAAACAAACCAATCATCATTACCCTTGCACGGATAACAACCTTGCGGAGCATAGGTATTATGACGATTCCCATTCCTTTGAATATACTTATCATTGTATGCAACATCTAGCAATGGAGAGCTAATTATGGGGGTGCAAGCTTCAAGCATTGAATGATCAATCCATTGACCTTCTCCCGTTTTATTTCGATGAAATAAAGCCATATTGATTGCACTTACTATATTCCATGCAACAACTAGATCCATAATTGACTGTCCGGCTTTACTCGGAGTTTTATCAGAAAATCCAGTAAGATGTGAAGTAGTTGCTGCCTCTATCACTTGTGCCATTCCTACATAATCTTTCCAAGGCCCAGTGTGTCCATATCCAGAATTAGAAAGCATAATTAAATCAGGCTTTATCTCTTTTAATTGTTCATAATTTAGACCTAAATTTGTCATAACTCTAGCAGAAAAGTTTTCTGCCACAATATCTGAGATAGATACCAAATGTTTGAACAAATCACGTCCACTATCTTCTGACAAGTTTAAGGTAAAACTTTTCTTACTTCTATTTGATCCATTAAAAGCACCTGAACGATCATGCCAATTTATACCAGGATCTCCTTCAGGGAAAGGACCTAAAAACCTGTAAAAGTTCGGTCTTTGTGCATATTCCACATGAATTATTTCAGCACCCATATCGCCAAGTATGCTCATTGCCATTGGCAAAGCCAGTATGTCTGATGTTTCTATTATTCTTACACCCTGTAACGGTAGTAGTTTATCATTCATTGTTATTTAATTACCCCTTTATCTTTCATGTCTCGAATAACATCAGATTCGAAATTAAGAACAGTTGATAAAATATATTCTGAATGCTGACCAAGTGATGGAGAACTCTCTTTAGGTATACCTTTAGTTGTATTTAAACCTAATACATTTGAAACATGAGGCAATCCTGATAATGTTCCATGATCAATATTAGTGAAATAATTTCTTTCAATTAATTGTTCACACTGTAATAACTCTTTGGGATTTAATTCTCTACTAGCCATCAGGCGCCAAGCATGAGCTTCATGAAAAAAATCATCTTTATCTATTTCTTGCAGTCGATTCAAATATAAAGATTTTAGCTCTTCATAATTTTCTTCCCGACCTTGTGGTGTTGAAAATTTTTCTTCGTACATTTCAGGAACACCTAGAAATGCTGCAATTTCTTCGAAATCTGTACTCCGAATTACTGAAAGACCTACATGGCCATTACTAGCTGGCCATAAGTCTACACCAAATAGCAATCGATCTTTAGGCCCACGACCCCAAACAGCTCCTGTATAGGTATAATATTGTAAAGCATAGGGTATACATGAAGTAACTACTTCAGCAATACTTACATCAATATATTGGCCTCCAATACGATCAGCACATAAAAGTGCCATCATTGTTGAACTTAATGCTACCTGGCCTGCCACATATTGAAATAATGGAACACCAAATGACATAGGTTCCCCATCATAATCACCACTAACATACATATTGCCACCAAAAGCTTCCAAGCTTATTTGGGACCACTCCCAATTACTATTTGGTCCACTTTGACCATATGGTGTTATGGAAGTAATTACTAGACTAGGGTTGCGTTCTAATAAATCTGAAAAGATTAAGCCTTTTGTTTCAAGAAATCCTGGTTTAGTACCATCTATGATAACATCTGCTTTTTGTGCTAGTTGAACAATAATATCTATCGATTTTTCATTATCAAAATCAATTGAGATACTTTTTTTCCCTGTATTCAAACTCAAAAAAAGAGTACTATGGTCATCATTTGAAGAATCTGTAATAAATGGCTCTTCGTTTCTAATAGAATCGCCGTCTATTGTTTCTATCTTCACAATATTAGCGCCGTAATCAGCTAGAATTTTACAACAATATGAGCCAGATATACTTGAACCTATTTCTAATATTAATACATCATTTAAAGGTAACAAATCTCCTCCCTCATGTCCTAAAAATTATAGAGCGAACCTCAGAATATTGAAGTTCGCTCTACAAATTATAATCTATTCGATTAATTTGATGGTTTTGGGAACCAATCTTCTTTCCAAGGCCAATCACCATCTACCTCAAAAACTGGCAATCCTTTATCAAGCCTATCTTTATATGGACTTGCAATAGGTTCACGCCATGGATAGACTCCACCTTCGTAAGCCTTTGAACCAAGTTTGAAATGTTTGGTTTGTTCCAATGTCTCTACGAAAGGAGCATTCATATCGTATACCTTGGTCTTAACATTTCTTCCATCAATACCATTCGAAGGTCTGGGTCCAGCTCTTGAAACATGTCCCCACAACTGTCTTCCTAGTATTTCTTCAGCCATCCATACAGTCTCGATTAATTTATCTAAATCTACTCCTGTATCAATACCCATATCTTCCATCATATGCATTGTATCTTCAGTTGGAGCCATACCTGTGGCTCTTCCGTTACCACAATAAGGGCAACCACCGAAACCACCAATTGTTCCATCAAGAGCTAAATCATCTTCTGGACCAAGGGCTCGTAATGCTGCATAGTGAGAAGTTACAGCCATTCCTCTACTATTGTGAGAATGTAATGACCAATGAGTAGCTTCTGGCCATTTTTCTTTCACACGGTAGATAATTTGTTCTACTTTTTCTGGATGAACCCATCCCATAGGATCGCCCATACTAACTTGAGTAACCTTAATACCTGCATCTTCCCAAAGAGCATGTTGATGCTCAAGTAAGGCCATATATTGATCTACAGAAAAGTCTCCAAGAAAATTAGATCCAAATGAAGCATTAGCACCTATACCTGCTTCCTTTGCACCTGATTCTATTGCTCGAGCAATAACTTTAGGCCAATTTTCCATCTCTTGCATTTGTGATCTGTTTGTATTTCTTCTAACAAATACGTCACACATATGACAACTTAGAGAAGGTCGACCTGAACCTCGTTCAATAGTAAGAGGCGGTGAATATTCTTTGGCTCTCTCAACTCCTCTTTCATTAAGAGCTAATGCAGTGTATGTTACACCTTCAATAGGCTTAAACTTGGACATTAATTCATCCATTCTCGCCATTTGTGGAGTATATCGAGGGCTCACAAAAGATCCAACAACTATATTTTTTAAACCAGTCTCTCCTAATGCATTCAGCAGTTCGATTTTATCATCGATAGCAATATTAGCATCTTCGATTTGCATACCTTCTCTTAAACCTTGCTCGGTATAAGTGACTTTAGGATACCTACTAGACATATTCTCCTCCTTTCATCGACAATCTAAAACAAGTAATTAAAATTATTTTGGGCATCTTAACTCCTTTCTGACCTTCGGTAACCCCAGAGCAGGGTCCTTGCCTTTGATTAAAAAACCCTATTGATATGAAATAGATTTAATGCCTTCGGATAATATACCCTTGCAATCAATTCCATACCACGAATAAATGAAAACCGATCATGAATCTAATGTCAATACTAAAGATCTATATATATACAATTGTAGATTTCAATATTTATTTATTTGTCATCAAGTAATGTAATATTTTGATGTTTATCCAAATATTTTTTGATTTTTATTTGAATTTGATGATAAAAATCATCAGTATTTATATCATCGGCAGTCATAATTAATGCATCTTCTTGATTATCAGAGTAATATCTCTTTCTTTTTCCTACTTCTATCATTTCATATTTAGAATATAAGTTTTGTGCAATTTCATTCGAGACTCGTACTTCCAATGTCACTGAATTTGATTTCCTTTGAAAAGCTCTTTGAAAGGCGGCAATTATTAACATTTCTCCTATACCCATACCTCTAAATTCTTCTCGAGTTGCAATAGAAGTTATATGCGCTTCATCTAATGAATACCATATCCCAAGATAACCAACTATAAATGAATCCTTTACATCAAATTTATCTGGAAAAAATAAACCACGGATTTTATTTACCGATTTTTGTAGAAAAGAAGTATTTGGTTGAGGTTCAGGAATAACTAAGTGTTCATCTAATTTGCAAACAATAACAAAATATTCAGCAAACTTATTACCAAGTTCTCTTTTAAAAGGAATAGGTGGCCACATAGTTGGAAAGGCTTGCCGCTCAATTATTGCGACTTCAGAAATATCATTATTATTCATTAATCTTACTGAAAAATTCATAACCCTAAAATGTAATAAAATTTGATCAGATAATTCATTTTACTAATTATTATTGTAAGAAAAAAAACGAATTGTTGGCATTTTATCACTATTTAAGTAATAATAGCTGAAGAATTTTTATTTTTTTACCTTTTGTTAAAACTTCTATGAACGTATTAATCAGATTAGCTAAAAGAACTGCACCTTACAAAGGTCGATTACTATTAGCATATCTTTCCATAATAGGTGTAACAGTTTTTGGTTTAATGATCCCAAAAATTATCGGAACAGCTATTGATGCTGTAATCACTTCTGGTTCAGCCAAAGGCTTATGGCTCTTAGCTGGAGGAATAATATTAGCAAACTTGTTTAGAGGACTTATGGCCTATGGCCAAACTTATTTTGGTGAATCACTGGGACAACAAGTTGCTTATGACCTGAGAAATGAGTTTTATACACATTTACAAACCCTCAATTTCGATTTTCATGACAAACATCAAACAGGAAATTTGATGTCACGAGCCACATCGGATATTGAAGGAATTCGAATGTTTGTCCAAGGAGGAATGATACGATCTTTCTTCTGTATAAGTTTAATTTTGGGCGTAATGATTTTAATTGTTTTATTAGATTGGAAATTAAGCTTATATTGCTTAGTATTTGTACCATTCATTATATGGCGCGGTAGTATTTTCATATTAGCCCAAAGGAAAAAATGGTTCCTTGTTCAAGTAGCAATGGGACATATGACCACTATTCTGCAAGAAAATCTATCTGGTCAAAAAGTAGTAAAAGCGTTTGGTGCTGAAGAGTTTGAAGAAAAACGCTTTCTTAACCGCACTGGTGAAGTTGCGGAACATGCCTACGAAGCTGCTGCCCTACAAGCAAATAATGCTGGAATGATGACATTTTTCTATATGGCAAGTACTGCACTAATATTGTGGGTTGGGGGAACAGAAGTAGTCGATGGAAATATGACAGCTGGTGAACTTGCTCAATTTATATTATATCTTGGTATGCTAGCTATGCCAGTAAGAATAGCAGCCTGGGTTACTAACTCTTTTTCTCGAGGTCTATCTGCAGGTACACGCATATTTGAAATATTAGATAGTGACCCATCAATTTTTAACCATGATAATGCAGACTCTACGACAAAAATCAAAGGTGAAATAAAATTTGAAAATGTTTCGTTTTATCATGAATCTGGAAAAGATATTCTACATAATATTGATTTCCGAATAAAACCAGGTGAAACCCTAGGAATTATAGGCCCACCAGGAAGCGGAAAAACAAGTATTATTAACCTTATACCACGATTTTATGAACCTACTGATGGCTTTGTTACTATAGACAATATTTCAGTAGATAAGTTTGAATTAATAAATTTACGAAAAAATATTGGCTTAATCCACCAAGATGTTTTCTTGTTTACTGATAGCATTAGGGAAAATATAGCCTATGGTAACCCTAATATTTCTATTGAAGAAATTGAAAAAGTTGCTAAAATTGCCCAGATTCATGAGTTTGTCATGTCCTTACCACATAAATATGATACCGTCGTTGGTGAAAGAGGAAGCACTTTATCAGGAGGACAAAGACAAAGAATTTCAATTGCCAGAGCATTACTAATCGATCCTCCAATATTAATAATAGACGATGCCACATCAAGTGTTGATACAATCACAGAAAAATATATACAAGCACAATTGGAAAATATTTCCCAAGATAAAACTACAATTATCATTGCTCACAGAATAAGTTCAGTACAAAATGCCGATAATATCATTGTTTTAAATAATGGATTAATTGAACAAAGAGGAAATCATACAGAATTAATTCAACAAGAAGGTATATATAAAGATTTGTATAATTTACAAATTGCTGAAAATCAAGCAGATCAACCCCTAATACAAAATAATGTCTCATTGAAGGAAGATACCAATCATGCTTAATAAACGCACTGCCGCATGGACTACTCTCAATGAAGAAGAAATAGGTGCTGTATGGGATTTTGGAGCAGCAAAACAGCTGTTCCCTTTTCTCAGAGGAAAATTAATTGTCTTTACTTTAGCTATGGTAATGATGACATTTTATACACTCACTATTGTAGCTTTACCTAGAATTATTGGATACGTCACAGATGCCTTCATACTTACTCAAAATAAATCTAGTTTAAATCAATGGGGCATAGCTTTATTTATTGTTGTAACAATAAATTATGTTGCAAATGTCAGTTACCTAAAGTTATTAGCACAGGCCTCACAACATGTACTCCTTAATCTAAGAATGAAAATGTTTGATCATTTGCAAAACCTATCCATACCGTTTTTTGATAAAAACGAAGTGGGAAGAATAATGAGTAGAATACAAAATGATGTAAATCAACTACAAGAGTTTTTCCCCATGTTAGCTCTCACTTTAGGGGATATGCTCAGTGTAGTAGGCATAACCATTGTTATGTTATTGATGAATGTTAAATTAGCTTTGTATTGTTTCACCGTAATTCCTTTTCTTTTATTTATAATTGCTCTTTGGCAAACTAGAGCTAAAGCTGCCTTTGTCAAAGTTAGACAGGCAATATCAGTAGTAAATTCACGACTCCAACAAAATATTTCTGGTGTACGAATAGTACAAAGTTTTAATAGAGAAGAAAGAAATGCGAAAATTTTTGATGGAGTAAATGATGATCATTTACAAGCTAATATCAAAGCAATCAGACTATCTTCCGCGCTTATGCCAACCGTGGAGTTTGTTACGGCTATTTCTTTGAGTTTAGTAATAATTATTGGTGGAAACATGGTTCTAGGAGAAGAACTACAATTGGGAGAACTGATTGCATTTACACTTTATGTTCAAAGATTTTTTGAACCTATTAGAAGTCTAACAATGCAATATACAGAATTTCAAAGAACTACAACATCAGCAGTACGAATATTCGAATTACTTAGTGTAGAACCTGAAGTGATTTATAATGAATCGATCAAATCAAATAGTAAAATCGAAAAATCTAGTAAGTTGAAATTTGATAATGTCACTATGGAATATACAAAAGATAGATATGCATTAAAAAATTTAGATTTAAGTATAGAATCAGGGGAAATGATCGCCTTAGTAGGCCCAACTGGAGCTGGAAAAACAACTATAGCTTCACTAGCTGCTAGATTTTATGATCCAACAGAAGGAACAGTCTTAATCGATGGATTAAATTTAAAGGAACTACCACGTGAATATTTACGACAACGATTAGGTATGGTCCTTCAAGAACCTTTCTTATATTCATTAACTGTCGCAGAGAACATTAAATACAATCATGATAACGCTTCTTTAGAGGATATAATTAAAGCTAGCAAGGCTGCAGGTGCACATGATTTTATTAATGAATTGAGTGAACAATACGACACAATTCTTCACGAGCGTGGCATGAATCTTAGTTTAGGGCAAAGACAGTTAATTAGTTTTGCGAGAGTATTATTAGCAGACCCAGAAATACTGATACTCGATGAAGCAACTGCAAATGTAGATACCTTTACAGAAATAAAAATACAAAAAGCTTTAAACACTCTGCTAAATAATCGTACTTCAATTGTAATAGCTCATAGATTATCCACAATACGAAACGCAGATAGAATAATTGTTATGGATCAAGGTAAAATTTTGGCTTCTGGTAGTCATGAAGAACTAATGAATTCAAGTGAATTTTACCAGAATTTGTATAATCTCAACTTTACTGAATAATTAATACAATCTTAACTTATATTGATGCATACCTTTGAGTAAAACCATTACTCCACACAATGCTACTGCAAATAAACCTTGTAAATCTGGGTAAGTATATTTGAGATCCATTAGATTGTATTGATATTTTGTTATGGAAGAAAAAACTATAAGAATTATAAAAAGAGCCCCTACAACAGCAAAAGCTTTAGTCTTCAGTGTAACAATTAAAATGATTGGAAATAGTATTAAAAATGCTAACGGATTGATTGCACATGATACTCCAATACATTTAGCAAGACCAGTTCCTCCTCTAAATTTAAAATAAACTGGAAAAAAAGTACCTAATAGTATAAAACAGGGTAAAGTTATTACTAAAAGTGTCTTAAATTCTTCAAGATTGTTTGTTAAATAAATACAAATAGTAAATACAACAAATCCTGTAAAAACATCTCCAAGAAACACTAGAAAACCACCAGATAAACCAAATTCTCTTGTAAAATTAGCAGTTCCCGGATTATTTGTACCAAAATCTGTAATTTCTTTTTTGTAAAATTTTGTAATTATATTTGCCCAAACTAATGAACCACCTAAATAAGCAAATACGATTAAAAATATAGTATTTAGAATATCCAAAATTCCTCCTAAATGTAGGTCTAATTATATTATCTTGTTTGCTTTCAACTTCTCAATATCACTAGTAGTAAAATTCAACATAAGTTTGTAAATTTCATCGTTATCCTGTCCCAATATAGGTGCAGAAGAGTGAATTCTCCAGGGTGTTTTATTAAAAATATACGGTGCTCCTGGGAAATATGAAGGCTTTTCATCATTTTCAGAGCTTATATCAACAAAAAATCCTCTTTCCCAAAAATGTTTATCAGATACGTTTTCTTCTGGAGATCTGACTAAACCCCAAGGTAATCCAATAGATTGGGCTCTATTGAATACGTATTCAGAATCTAATGAATTTATCAAGTGTCCTATGTAACTAAATAAAGTAAACATGAGATCTGAATCTCTATTTCTCATCGTTACCATTTCTTCATATCTTGGAGTAAATAATTCTGAAGCATCTTGTGATTCTTGAATCCACTCTAGTAACTTTGACCATCTATTCAAATCCTGTGGTGGGGTCCCAAAAACATGGATCATGCCACCATCCATACATCTATAAATTGCTGGCGGGGTAGGATTTATACTATGATGACGACCGGTTTGTCTTAGTGGCACAGCATTTTGATAGATATACATAGGTAAAGCTGCTTCTGTAGAAGATGAGATTGCTTCGTGAATTGAGACATCAATATATTGTCCTCTATTAGTCATATCCCGATAGATTAAAGCAACTAATGTACTAATAGCGGCGTAATGCGAACCAGTATAATATCCAGCCCAACCATCGGGACACATTGGAGGATTGTTTGGTAGATGATCATATCCACAACTAGCGACAGGGCCTCCAAGTGAAAGTGCAACTAAATCAGTTGTTTTGTAATTTGCATAAGGTCC
>CEQO01063889.1_pt1 | contig 16948 bp, 10 predicted proteins | sample 531101 | NCBI WGS metagenome assembly CEQO01 (sample SAMEA2621272, study PRJEB7988) | marine metagenome | isolation source: saline water (ENVO:00002010), including
TGCTCACCACCCCATACGACGATCGACTCAACACCATCACGTTCGATCAGGATCGGTGTGGAGTAGCCATGGTCACCCTCAACGGGTGTTTCATAATTCCTGTCTATCTTCCAATTTACGTTGCCCGTTTTTTTATCAAGTGAAACAACATAGGAATCCCCTGCATGCATCACAGCAACTATGACACTGTCTCTGGTCAGCACTGGTGAGTTCCCCAAGTCCCAAAACAGGCTAACATTTCCGTACCGCTGCTGCAGATTCGTTTTCCAAACAGTCTTACCAGTGAAATCGATGGCAGCCAAATTACCACTCTTGAAATAGCAATACACGAATTTGCCATCTGTAACGGGAGATGGATTACTACCGGAGCCATTCCGGTGTTTTCCTTTTATTTGCGAACCAACTTCATTCGACCAAATCTGTTCGCCATCCCAATCAAAGGCCAGCAATGCATCCTTTTCACCACTGCCGCTAGTGACGAAGATCTTGTCGCCAAATACCGCCGGAGTGCTACAGCCAATCCCGGGCAAGTCTACTTTCCAGAGAACATTCTCCTCAGTCGTCCACGAACTCAGATACGATCCGGTACTGGACACGCCCGTTTGTAATGGCCCTCGCCATGTCGGCCAGTATTGCTGCGGAAGATTCTCCGCACCGTTTGCATTTACCAGAGCCAAGGTAATAAAAAGTACAAGCAAACCGTTTAGCAGTTTCATATCGTCTGCATTCCTTCAGGACGGAAGTGTAGAAAGTCTGGTCACCTACCATTGTGTCATGATTGGGTGAGGATATTCAAGCAATCCGCCGTTGCTTTATCACATCCACACAACGATTACTTACGCCTGAGCACACACACCGTGTCGCCCAACTCATCGTTCAACACCAGTGGCTGTTCAATGTCGTACCAGTAATCAAATACGTCGACCAATTCCCAATCATCCGATTTTGCAAGCAGTGACTTCAATTGTGCGGCAGAATAAAGCCGCATCTTAAAGTCCGATTCTATCGCAAGGTGGTTATTTACAGATTGCACCTTTAACGTGAATCGCAATGTCTCCAGACGCGACTTACGTGACGCATTGCGAACCTTCATTGTCACATCAACGGTTGTCCTGGAATGACGCGCAACCCAATGCTCCTCGTCATCCAGATCTGCATCCGGAGGCAACAAGTGTAACCCCAGGATGTAAATGCCACCGCGGCGAACGCTTTGTGCTGTGCACTCCAGGTGAAACAGTGCATCGTTATCACTTAACAGATGCCGAAACGTACTAACCGTGTTAATGGCAATGTCACATTTTGGTGTGGTGACAAAATCTCGCATATCACCCACTACAACGTCTGCATCCAACCCCCGTCTGCGAAGTCGTTTCTGCACATACGCGATACAGCTTTCGTTCAGGTCGTATGCTGCCACCTCGTATCCTCGGGCAGCGAGTGCGACGGTTAGTCGCCCACCGCCGCAACCGATATCCAGAATCCGCTGCGCATTGCCAGACAAATATCTTTCTGAAACTGCCGTTACAAACCTGCATTCCGATTTTGTTTCATCGCGAAAGGCAATATCCCAATAAACCGGAAAGTCATAACAGTTTTTCAATACAGGGGAACCCAACAGGCTGCCTTTCCTTTTAGCACAGGCACAATCCTCTCCGAGAAAGGTACACTAAGAATACATGCTCATCGACTCTGCTACCTTTAATAGCAGGGGCCGCCCATTTCTGGAAGTCCCGAAAAATCCATCATGCCGCTGTCTCCTAAAATTCCTACAAAGCACTCTTGGGCCACCGTTGTAGCATTTATATGCACGGCCTGCTGTCTCTCAGCAAATGCATCTGCCCAATCGGCCAGATACTTTCAAATCAAGGTCGTCGATTCTGAAACCGGTCGAGGTGTGCCACTAGTCAAATTCGAAACCGTTAACAATCGACGGTACTACTCAGACAGTAATGGCATGATCGCCTTTGACGAGCCAGAGTTATTGGATAAACAGGTGTACTTTCATATATCCAGCCATGGCTACACAATCGATGCGGACGGTTTTGGGTACCGAGGGGTTAGATTGCATACAAAGCCCGGTTCCTCCGTTGAAGTAAAAATCCAGCGGCTGAATATTGCTGAACGCCTATATCGCATCACCGGACAAGGAATCTACCGGGATTCCAAGAGGCTTGGTCACCGACTGCCTGACGGACTCAGTCATGATCAAAACAACGTACTCGGCAGTGATAGCGTTCTGGCTGCTGAAATTGATTCAAAAATCTACTGGTTTTGGGGAGATACGAATTACGCACGGTACCCATTAGGGAATTTTCATGTCCCAGGCGCTATCTCCAAGATGCCGAATATCGGGGGACTGGATCCCGACACTGGAATCTCTCTTGACTATTTTCTTAATGAAAAAGGCCTACCTGCTGAGACCTGCAAAATGCCCGGGCAGGGACCGACGTGGCTCGACTGCGTGACGAAGCTGTACGACACCGACGGAAGCATCCGATTGTTTGGGGTTTATATGAAGGTGAAAGCACCCCTGACGATTTACGAACAAGGAATTGTCGAATTCAATTTCGATTCCAATCGCTGGGAACATAAGCTCACGTTTCCGAATTCCGGCACGATCATCCCACGTGGCCATTCGTTTAGGCATACAGACGGTGATACCGAGTACGTTTATTTTGGCGGCGCCATGCCTTGGGTTCGCGTGCCAGCTACCATCCCCGAGTTTCTTAATCCATCCAAATACGAAACGTACACTCCTCTACGTCGGAGCACAGGTTCTGGCGACTTGAAGATTGCACGTTCAGGATCCGGAACGATTGCATACGAATGGCGACGTGACACACCCCGATTTGATATGAAATCCGTATCTCAATTGATTCAATCAAAGGAGTTGTCCAAAGAAGAAGCACCCGGGTTTTTAGTAGACATAGCGACCGGCAAGCAAATCCAAACACATCACGGCAGCGTCTACTTCAATATGCATCGTCGCAGGTTCATCATGATCACCACGGAGTCTTTTGGCACTTCCGCACTGGGAGAAATCTGGTTTGCAGAAGCCGAACAACCTGAAGGACCATGGAAATACGCGACCAAAGTAATCACCCATGACAAATACAGCTTCTACAACCCCAAGCATCATCCGATGTTTGACCAGCGCAATGGTAGAACCATTTATCTAGAGGGTACCTACACAACTACCTTCTCCGGTAACAATGTCAAAACTCCGGGCTACGATTACAACCAGATTATGTACAAGTTAAATCTGGAAGATGCTCGCCTGAATCTCCCCGTACCGGTATACATGGCTGAAGCACGCGGTAGCGGATTTTACTGGAAGCTCGGGCCATTGCGCCCGGACCAAAGAGGTCAGCTCAAGTTTTTCGCACTTGATCGTCCGAAGCAAGGTTCGCGTGAAATAACAGTCGGCAACGAAACCATGCATGTCATGAAGGAACCGGCCCGTGACAAACAGTGTCCAACTATCGCACTCTGGAATTGGACCAATGAGATGGGCAAGTCGGTTTGGCGACTTGACACAGAAAAAGGTCCGAATGGATACACGAAAGGTGAGTCTCCCGTCGGATATGTGTGGCAATAGTGTTCTTAAGCCTGACGGGGCGAAGTCGAATGCTCTGTTTGCCTAATTCTTCTTGCGATTCTTATACTGACGCGCCAACGCGTTCATTTCGGTCTCCTGACCCAAGTCACCCTGCTCTCGCATCCAACTCTCGAGCTTCTCACGTAAAGCTGCTTTAACGTCGCTGAATTGCGGATCATCCGCTAGATTATTCCACTCGTATTCTCCGTCGGAAATCCGGTAAAGCTCTTCCGTGGGCCTGATCATATAGCGCGATGTAATCTCCTTGGCAGATTCGTCACCACCTTCAGCTGCTGCTAACCAGGACTTCCAGATATCACCTCGCATGACAATATTCTGAAATGGCACATCCGCTGTGAGGTTGACGATATACCGATACTCAGCAGACCTGACTGTCCTTATCCCATAGTGCTCACTGCCATTGATAACCCCGCGTGTCGTCATCAACGCGTACGTATATTCCTTGTGCGAGTCACGCTTTCCATTTAGTACCTTGAGAAAACTAGAGCCATCAAGTGATCGAGGAGTTTTTACGTTGGTTGCGTCAAGAAATGTAGGAAGTATATCTACATATTCGACAATTGCATCCGACTCTGACGCCGGTTCGACTACTCCCGGCCATCGTACAATCATGCCACTTTGCAATCCGGCGTCGTAACACGTCCATTTCGCAAATGGCAAGCTGTTTCCTTGCTCGGAAACCACCATGACAAGAGTATTATCCGCTAGTCCGTGTTTATCCAAGAGGTTTAGAATCTGGCCAACTTGTGAATCAAAGTACGTGATTTCGGCCAGGTACTTAACAAATCCAGCTCGCGTTTCGGGGGTATCTACATAGAATTCTGGCAATTCAATTGTGGCGGCATCATACTTGCTTGGGTCACCAAGATTCCAAGGTGTGTGTGGTTCATTGGAGCATGCAAACAGGCAAAACGGCGTATCGGTCGACTTGCACTCACTCATGAGCGCGTTGATAGCGTCCACGTCAGGATTGTTTTTGGCACTGGAGTACTCAAACGGGAAAGCCTTCTGCGGATTTATGTGTCGTTTTCCGCTAAGCGCAACGCGGTAGCCCGCATCGCCAAGATAGTGAGCAACGCTGCGAACACCTTCTTTCACAAATGTATGGTTTGGATATGCTCCGCTCTTTACCGGATAGATCCCAGTGTAAATGTTATGGCGGGTAGGAGAGCACATCGGCGCTGCCTGAAAGCAACGTGAAAACTGCATGCCCTGCTTTGCAAGTTTGTTCAGATGGGGTGTGTTTGCCTGTCCACCGTACACTTCCATATCCCAGTACGTGCAATCGTCTGCGATTATGAAAACGATATTAGGTTGTGCTGCGGATATGGAAGATGTTACGCAGCAAAAAAGCGAGAAAAACAGTAATGTGATTGTTGCTTGGGGCTTCATGGCTTGGCTATTTCAAAAAGTAATTTCGCATATAATCTATAGCTCAAGATCAAACATACTTACTTTTCTGTTTGTTCACCATGCCCGGTAGAATTCCACGCTAGCGAGAGTAACTGTGCCTTATCACGCCAAATCATTGCTACTTCTGCTGCTTATCACTTCAGCTTCCACCGCAGCTGAAAAACCTAATATCCTGTTCATTGCAATTGACGATCAGAACGACTGGATTGGATGCCTCGGCGGTCACTCACAAATCCAAACACCTCATATCGACGCCCTGGCAAAACGTGGCACGGTGTTTCTCAATGCACACTGTCAGGCACCGCTATGTAATTCCTCACGTACAAGTTTGATGACCGGTCTGCGGCCATCAAGTACTGGCATTTACGGCCTGGCGCCATGGTTTCGCACATTGCCCGAGTTTGCAGACCACGTGTCGTTACCTCAGTACCTTCGTGCACATGGTTACAAGACATTTACAACCGGAAAGATCTACCATGGTGGCACAGGCCGGAGAAAAACAGACAACGAGTTTGATGTGATTGGCCCACCACCTGGTGTCGGAGTACGACCCGAATCCAAACTGGTAAAGACCCCTTCTCCACATCCACTTGTCGACTGGGGCACTTTTCCACATAAGGATGAACAAAAGCAGGATTACGTGGTCGCCAGCTGGGCTGTAGACAGACTAAAAGAAGATCACGAACAGCCGTTCTTCCTCTCCGTTGGCTTTTTCCTTCCGCATGTACCTTGTTATGCGACTCAACAGTGGATGGATTTGTATCCAACCGAAACACTGAAATTACCTGAAGTACTTAAAGGAGATCGAAAAGATACTCCTCGGTTTTCCTGGTATCTGCACTGGAAACTACCGGAGCCGCGGCTAGATTTCCTTGAAGAAGCCAATGAGTGGAAGAATCTTGTTCGATCTTATATGGCATGCACAAGTTTTGTTGACGCCCAGATCGGCAGAGTGCTCTCAGCGCTGGAGCAAAGCGGCAAAGCTGACAACACTATCGTCGTGATTTGGTCAGATCACGGTTGGCACCTCGGTGAAAAAAGAATTACAGGAAAGAATACACTCTGGCACAATTCAACGAGAATCCCTCTGATCTTCGCCGGCCCAGGTGTATCCGCAAATGCAAAATGTACACGACCCGCTGAGCTATTGGATATTTTCCCAACACTTAATGAGCTCTGTGACCTTCCAAAACGAGATGATCTGGAGGGGCATAGCCTAGTGCCTCAACTAAAGGACGCAACAACTCCTCGCGAATTCCCGGCCATCACAACTCACAATCACGACAATCACTCGATCCGCAGCGACGACTGGCGATACATCGTTTATGCTGATGGCTCTGAAGAATTGTATGACATGAAAAACGACCCGGATGAGTGGCATAATCTGGCATCTAAACGCAAATACCGAGATATCATTGAATCGCATCGAAGATTCATCCCAAAAGAAAACCGACCACCGGCTGCCGGCAGCAGACACCGCATACTGATTTACACGGACGGTACGGTAAACTGGGAAGGCACCGACATTCCTGAAGACGAGCAAATACCGGAGTTGTCGCTTGATTAAACTCCAGACAGGACCGAATTCCGTTATGGCAAATCGCTTAATCATTTCCCTCGCGATCATATTTCAGATCGCCAGTACAGGCGACCAATTGCGTGCCACAGAATTACGAGGGCGCATATTTGATGCTGACACGAAGACACCTCTTGCCGCGCGTATATATATAGAAGCGGATGATGGACGTACCTACTTCGTCGAGACGACTGATCCAAATGGCTCAGCAATTGCATACAAAGAACAATGGGTGCCAATGAAGGAAAGCGTCGACCGCCACACCACGCTTTCACCACATCCTTTTCGAACAGACGTGCCTCCCGGCAGGTATACGATCACCATAGAGCGTGGCAAAGAATATCGCACCCTTTTTCGCTTGCTACGTGTAGAGGAAGAGCCGCTGGATTTAGAGTTTCCATTGCACCGCTGGATCAATATGGCAGCCCGCGGTTGGTACAGTGGTGAAACACATGTACACCGGCGCATCAGTGAGCTTGAAAACGTCCAGTTAGCCGAAGATCTCAACGTTACGTTTCCCGTCACATTTTGGACAACCGAATCCACCAAGGCTCCGGATCTTGAACCTAGTAACCTCCGGAGTCAGGGTCCAAGCCCACACGGACCACGTGAAGATCGTGGATTCAATCCGATTGCCATCGATAACACACACGTGATGGTTCCGCGAAATACCGAGTACGAAATATTTAAGATTGGAGAGGAAGCACATACGCTTGGCGCTATGTTCGTGCTTAATCACCGAAGTCGGTTTACTCAGACTGCACCGCCAATTTCTGCGATCGCAGAGCAAGCGCATAGTGAAGGCGCCATCCTCGATCTGGATAAGCACAGTTGGCCCTGGTCCATGATGCTGGTACCGGTCGCCAAAATCGACCTATACGAACTACTTAATAACAGTAACTGGCGCACGGAATTCGGATTTAAGAACTCACCTGTAGAACCGGCGGAATACATGAATGTCTACCGCACAGAAGAAGGTGAGATGACGGAAGCCAGTTGGATTCAATTCACACTGGAAAATTACTACACATTGCTGAATTGCGGATTCAAGCTCTCGCCAAGTGCGGGGACTGCCTCCGGTGTTCACCCCGTGCCACTTGGTTTTAACCGCGTCTACGTTCACCAACCCAATGGCTTTTCTGTAGATGGATGGCTTCAGGGATTAAAAGAAGGTCGCAGTTTCGTAACTAACGGTCCAATGCTAATGGCCAAAGTGAATGGACGCGAAGCAGGCCACCAGTTTTCATCGAACAAACCTTTTAGTGTGGAAGTGTCAGGGCTTTGTGTATCTAACCACGCTGTCGACTTTATTGAGATCATTCAAAATGGCAAGATCGTTGGCCAAATGGTGCCTAAGAGCGCCAACGAATTACTCGATCTCTACAGCACTTCTTTCCGCAAGCGTGTCACATTTCGCGAATCCGGCTGGGTAGTCGTGAGATGCCAGCAGGAATACCCACAGGGTCGATTAAAATTTGCACATTCGGCCCCATGGTACGTGAATATCGGTGATCAACCAGTGCGGCCACGTCAGGAAGAAACAGATTACTTGATCGGACGTCTCGAATATGAAATTGCGAGAAATCGGAGTATCCTGTCCGAACCAGCACTTGCCGAATTTGAAACAGCTTTGGCAATTTATAAAGAGATTGCCAAACGAGCAAAACCAAATCCAAAAAAATAGTCTTACCAGTTAGCAAATAGGATTACTGAAAATGAAACAACTACTAATCGCCGTTCTTGCCATCACTCTTTTTGCACAGTCCAGTCAAGCAGAAGAATGGACGAGCTTATTCAATAAAAAAGATCTCAGCGGTTGGATTCAGAAAAACGGTACTGCCAAATACGTTGTAAAGGGAAACACTATTGTCGGCACAACTAACGAAGGTAGCCCAAATTCATTCCTCTGCAGTGAAAAGCACTATGGCAACTTTGAACTGGAATTCGAAGTCAAGTGTGACAACGCCCTAAACAGCGGTGTACAAATCCGATCCAAAACTAAACCTGTTCCAAAGGATTCAGATGTCAAATTCGGACGCGTGTTTGGTCCTCAAGTTGAAATCGAAGCCAGCGGAGACAAAGGAGCTGAAGCGGGTTATATCTATGGTGAAGCGACTGGCCGCGGATGGCTTACCGTGAAGGAAGAACTGATTCCTCATAAGCACTTTAAGGATGGGCAGTGGAACCATTATCGAGTTGTGGCAAATGGTAGCCGCATTCAAACCTGGATCAACGGACAGCAAATCGCAGATCTGACCGATGAACCTGCATTTGAATCCCACCCGGTAGGCTTCATCGGTCTACAGGTGCACGGTATCAAGAAAGGTACTGGTCCATATACCGTTGCGTGGCGCAAGATTCGGATTCGAGAGATTAAATAACAACGATTGATCTTCATCATTAACCTAGCAGAGGTGTTTCCATGAAAGCTGTTGCAACAAAACTGGTTTTGATGCTGTGTCTGTTTTTGACAACATCAAGTCTTGTTGCACAGGATCAACGACTGCGGATGGGTAGTCGCTTACCACGCGACGCGTTTCTATCTGACTTTCAACTCATGTCAGACATTTTGAAACAAGCACATCCTGGTATGTATCTGCATACTTCCAAGGAACAGTTTGCAGATGACTTTGCAGAAACGGTTGAAAAGTTAAGAACTGCGGGCAACAGACCATCACTGCGACAGTTCTTTCTTCTGGCGACGGAAGCACTCGACCCGATCCGTTGCGGGCATACCTACTTGTTACCCCCTCCATCGGTTCAGGACAGACTGCAATACGGAGGTAAGTTATTTCCGATTCCGATCAAGGTATTTGGTAATAAGTTTTACGTCGATCAGCGAAAGACAGACCTGCCGTTTGGTACTGAGATTATCAGCATCAATGATCAGTCGCCCGCCGAATTGCTCTCCATACTCGGACCACTGGTCAGTCAGGATGGATTCGTAGAGTCTTTTCGTGAAACGTACATTGAAGACAACTTTTCAGAACTCTATGCGATTCGGTTTGGATTCACAGAATCATTCGACCTTCAAGTCAGACGGAGTGACCAATCCTCTGTTGAAACGATCTCGATTCCTGCCAAACGCGCGAGCAATCTCTACGATCAGGCAGAACCACGTGCTTCACGTGAAGGTCGGGAACTCGCATTTCGCATTGACTTTCCCAACGACTCTACGGCGTTTATCGCGATCGACACTTTTGATTCGGGAAATGGTTCACCACCATTCCGGCTTTATAAGAGTACTCTAAAGAAGTTTTTTTCAGTCGTGGATCGTCACGAAGATAGCTTCGACAACATGATCATCGATTTGCGCTATAACGATGGTGGATACACGCGAAATGAAATGCTGCTGTATTCATATCTGACAAATAACCCGTTCGCTGAAGTGGATAACGCTGAAATCCTGACAAGCGAGTTACCATACAAGCAACATTTGGATCGCGAATACGTGACTAAAGGGCTTGCCAAGTACTATCAACGCACACTCAGCAAGGATTTCGAAGAATCGTACAACGGCACTTTGCAGATTTCCGAGGACGGCAATCCAATCATTCCGCCTAATCGCAAAGCCTTTGATGGCAAGATCTACGTGCTCATCGGTGGTCGTACTTATTCAGCAGGATCTTCATTTTGCAGCCGTTTAAAGGCAGCACATCCAAATGTTGAATTCATCGGAGAGGAGACCGGAGGTGCAAGCGGTGCTTTCACAGCCGGCACCCTGTTGATGTACACACTGCCAAATTCAAGATGTAAACTAGCCGTCCCAATTATTCGCTATCAAACGGTCAAGCAGACCAAGTCTGCTGATCGTGGTGTCATGCCGGATTATCCTGTTAAGCAGACGCTCGAAGACTTCAAGGCAGGTAAAGACACAGTACTCCAGGCAGCCCTTGAGTTGGTCAAAGACGATTAAGAACCATCGCTCAATGACACACAGACTAGTTCCTTGTCATTGCGAGCGTACATGGATCTATTGGCGAATGCCGGATGGCTCCACACGACGGAACGACCGAAGCATTCGTTAGTTGGCTCCAGCACATGAAATCTACCGTGCTCGCTGTACCCGTCGTTTGACAAACTCGCCACGATCAAGTCACCCGTCTCGTTGAACAGAAAATAGCGATCACCATTTTTCACGATAAAGGCAGTGCCATGACTGCCAGGACGTTCGCCGGTCGTTGGCTTGGTGGTTTCCCAGTGACGTTTTCCCGTCTTAAGGTCTGCGGCAATCAACAGACCTTTTTGACATCCAACACCATAAATTGTGCCATCGACAATCAGCGGAGTACTGTTAGCACAGTAAACACCTGTCGTCGTATCCCCTCTCCACAACAGCTTGGCCGACGGCGTCGAGCTACCAAGCTCAAATGCGGCGCCAACGTTTCCAATGCCACTGGCAAACAGGATGTTTCCCGATTTGCGCGGAGCTGCGATACTCATTCCATACGCAGGCTTTAATGGCTGACTCCAATAGACTTTGCCCGTCGTAGGGCTAAGTGAATTCAACTTATCAGCATCCCAAATCAGTAACTGGGGCTTTCCTGCAGCTTCGATGATCGTTGGCGGACAATACCCAGGTTCACTAGCCGTTAATGCCCGCCAATGTTCACGACCATTCTTACGATTAAAGGCAACAGCAACCGAACCGTTCCCGCCAACAACGCAGTAAATTAAGTCTCCGTAAACCAGCGGATGAGCGCTGAATCCCCAAATCGGTGACTCTACCTTGTACTCTTCCTTTAACGCTCGTTTCCAGATCAGCTTACCGTTGTCAGCCGATAGACAAATCAGGTCACCTTCTGCGCCAAGCATGTACACTTCATTTTCAACCACAACCGGAGTTGCTCGCGGACCTGCCGGGTACGACAACGCATATTTTCTCGAGTACTGGTGTCGCCAAATGAGCTCACCTGTTTCAGCACGAAAACAACTTAGCCTTTCCACACCAGTTAGTTCCGCACGACGGCTTGGTCCATTTGTAGAATCGCCGGATTGTTTCACATAATCACTGACATAGATCATCCCGCTTGCTGCAGCTGGCCCTGAGTAACCTAAGCCAACCGGCACACGCCACTTCACCTTTAAGCCAGTTGACGGGACTTCACGAACGATTCCATCTTCTGTCCACACCCCATCTCGGTTTGGCCCCATCCATTGTGGCCAATCAGCCGCATCGGTGGCCGAGATAGCCAGCAATAAAAAAGCCAATGCTGAAATTGATTTAATCATTCTCATGGGATTCACCCTGCCTTGTCGGTTTAAGAGTTACTCAGCTTTGAGTTCGTGGACTGTGTTGTGAAGCGTACCGGAAAAAGTTTCGCCGTCAGCTCCCTTGAGGTCATATTTAATTTCCATACCCCAGGTTGGCTTAAGGCCTTCAATTTCAATCAAGACGGTCTTTCCATCTTTGAGCAATCTTGCATCCGTGACTTTCGATGCCTTTTCATCGACATGTGGAGAACCATAATTCTTAGTCCTTCGAAGGCCCCATGTCTTAACTCGGTAATTGGACAAGTCCGTTGCAGTGTCCGGATCCAATTCGCCACTAAAAGTAACCTTCATCCCATATTTCGTAGCGCTTAATTCCACCGGAAGATAAACTGGTTTTCCCGTATACCGAAGTCGATAGAATCCGCCAGGGCTCGTTCTGGAACCCGCCCAGGCAAACATCCCACATGTATAGAGCTGTCCGTTCGTCGGGTGAAAGCGTCCGCGAATCGTTCCGGTTGGAAACTGAGGAATCGGAATCTCGCACATTCCGCCCTGCATTTGGCCGTTAACTTCTTCATGCGGCACAACAAATACCTTGCCATAGCCATACGACAGGTTTAGTAGTTTGTTGTTTAGCGGCCCCCATTGTTTACTGTCGACCCAAAGTAGTTCCGCCGGTGAACGGTCAAACGCATTCGTGATCCAACACAACGGTTGCTCCATGGCTTCATCGCTTTCATCCGTCACGTCATGGTAGCCATACATATTCCCATAAAAGCCGCCTTCTTTGACCCAATTGATTCTGTTCTTTGGATTCCAGTGACCTTCCTGATCGGTCACGATGAATGTGCCATCAGGATTCAGGCAAACACCATTCGCAGCACGAAAACCTGTCGCAAGAATATCCGTTCGCTCACCATCCGGAGTGACTCGTAGGAGAGTACCGTGATGTGGCACAAGGGCAGTCAATGCATGACGCGCTGACTTCGCATAATAGAAATTGCCCTTATCATCGATCTGCAAGCCCATGGCAAATTCATGAAAGTGGTCTGTAACTTGATGGTCACTATTAAAGCTCTCGTAGTAGTCAGTCTCTCCATCCCCGTTGAGATCATGCAGAATGCATATTTGGTCACGACATCCGATATAGATCGTCTCATTAACGATCTTTAAACCCAATGGCTGAAATAACCCTGAGGCGATACGGCGCCAGGACAATTCACCGGCTGACAAGTCATCAATTCCGGTAACCAGCCATACATCACCATCCCAGCTACAGACGGCCATTTTGTTTGTGTCTTCATAAAAATCAAATCCGGTAAGACGCATTTGAGCAAACCATGGGTTCTGTACTGGCGGCGTTATGTTATCAACAGCAAACGCGCGATCATCATTGCCAACTGCCGGTGTCGTCTTAATTTCTGCTGGCCATCGTGCAGCACTACCTTTGGTAGCTGCAATCAAATCCCCACCATTAACAGGCTCGCAATCGAAGTCCTTAAAGATTGCGTTTGCTTCCACGCTATCCACACGACTCATCCATACTGTCATATTGATAGGTGCTTTTCCCTTTGGAATTTCTAAAACCAATCGCCCGTCTTCATGTTTTTCAAACCTGATATCGTCTGCATCAGACTCAAATCCTGCAACGAAACCATTACCGTCCGGTGCGTTCACTGCTCCCTGAACAACCTGCGCCGACAGCTCTTTGCCTGTTTGTTCCTTCACGAAACCCTCTGCTGCATCCGCTACACTCCAACTACCAACAAGCTTCTCCTTGTCAGTAGAGTCTTTAGTAAGTTGATCCTGAGTTAGTTGTTTCTGGTAGATTCGCACAAACTCGATATCACCCTTAAACCACGGTGACTCTGGAAACGTCTCAGACGTGTAGCCCACGCGGAGTACAAATCCACGATCGATCTTCTTAGGTGCCAACGTGCCTTGAGCGTCGAGCTTGCCATCGAGGTATATACTGACCCTGTTTGATTCCGATTCAAACGTCATGGCCACATCGTGAAACTTTCCATCAGTGACTTTTGTCTTCCCTTTAACAACGCCGACCCAACCGACATCAAAGGACAGCAACCCATTGCGAATAAACAGTGATTTGCCATCCGGTACCCATTCACGTTGGTTTTGCGACTTACAAACAATTGTGCCGTCAGAATTCGTGCGAAAGCGCGCCATCAGCGTGTAGTCTTTGGTCGTATCAAGTACGTTTCCGTTTGGAATTTGCAGGTATGTCCCGCCGTCGAATCGAACTGTGGCTGCTTTTTCCGATTGAGCTGCGTTTAGATGTCCAAAAACCACGGTATCGTCCGAGTCTCCAATCACTGCAATTTCTGCATCATTTGACGGGTGTTGAAGAACTGACATTGTTAAGTCCTGGTTTCGCGGACCGATGCTGAGTGTTCTTGCGAATATCGTGTTATCTTCCCGTTGTTGCTGGCTGTGAGCTTCCAAAATCGTTGTGTCACCAACGGTGTAGTTGATGATCGTTTGGTTTCCAAAGTGATAGAGTCCTTTGTACTGCGCCCAATCCCTCGGAAGCGGCCCATAGAGCCTGCCGTCCCGGCCTTCGAACCTTGGGTCTTCAAATGAACCTGAATCCGGATTTGCCCAACCCGGTCCGTTCTTGTTCTGAAGATGAACGTCGCCTGTAACGCGTGGATGGATATTGTGGCGACCATTAAAGTTGATTCCATTCCAATCGATGAATCCCTCACCGGTCCACGCCCCAGCAAGCCTCATCGTGTCATGATCAAAAACCATCCATGCGTTTCCTTTGGATACACCACCCTGCCCCTGATCTACCCGCGTTGCGATTCCCTTATAAGCAAAATTACTGGCATCATTTCCAATCTCATATGTCGCAATCAAATTGGGCCCATAGTTCATTTGCTCCCATGGGACAATTTGAGATGGAGCAGGCCCACGCGTGTCACCTTTGGGTAACCCATCGAGATAGGAATCCGAGACATCGAAATGCTGTGTAGGATTATCGTTCTTAAGGTACGCCTCACGTATGTAATGAACCACATCATATTTCTGTTGTGGAACCATCCACGATTGGGGAACCATCATGCCAAATCCACGAGTGAGCGTTTGGTACATCGTGTACGGATCACTACCACTTTTGAATTTCTCAGTGGCAAACTTACGTGAAGTTGGCAAGCTGCCTTCTCGATCGTGTGTGCCATGGCAATTTGCACACAATCTCAGATAAATAGCCTCACCTCGCTTATAACTGTCGTTGTTTAAGCTTGCGATCATGCCCTGGTGGTCGATGTGTTGCTCATACTCAGGCAGTGGGCGAGCCGCGTATAGCGAAGGCGCTGGCTCAAGTTCCCTTGCACGCTCCAATCCGCCATCTCTCAACTCGATCACGTACTTAACCAGATCAAGGAACTGCTGGCGTCCTACAAGTTGATTTACCTGACCAGCCGGCATGATGGATTGATCAAGCACTTTCTTCACTTCAATGTCGTCAGCAAGTATGGTTGTAACGCGACCTGATTCCGCAGCATCACGGACAATAACATGCTTGGCGTTATTCTCTACGACCAAACCGGTGATCGTCTTTCCTTCACCGGTAATAACGGAGATTGGTTCAAATCCTTTCTTAATCACCTTGGAGGGCTGAAGGATCGACTCGACGATCGCTACATCTTTTGTCTTCTTTTCGAGCTTTGTAAGGTCAGGTCCAAGAGAGGATTCGGAGTCACCAACGTTATGGCATTTGGTGCAGGCCATATACACCTGATAAAAAGCGACCGCACCCCGCTTTTCATCCCCTAACTGAACGGCATCTTGTGCAAGGCGCGCTGGATCCTCATCAAGTAGTCGTTCTTCAAGCGTTTGAGCATGTGTTTTCGTTGATACGCATAACATGAACAGGAAGAAGATGATCGAAAGTACTGACTTCATAATCCCTAAATTTTTCCGTTGATTACAGTGCTGCTATTAATTGACTTGCTAATACACCATTCTAGCATGACTTCACCGCAGGTCATGAGTGATCATATAAGACCAACTCCTGACTTTTAACTTCCATTGAATGTGGTCTAATTAACACAGCAGAATTCAACGGTTCATCTTCTTCATCGCGATACGATCTAATGATTAGAAACACAACACTCTCCGCAGTAGCCTGCTTAGTCGCTTTCACAGCCATAACCCTCATATCAACAGATATATATTCCCAACGGGAGCGGCCATCAAAACGCAATGATGACACCCAAACCAACCGCAAAAGCAAACCGGTAGATGACGGTTTTCTAAGAGGTCAGATCTCAACGATTACCGATAGCCTTGTAACAGATGAAAAGGTCGCCGATGCGAGCGAGCTATCAAGCCAACTAGATAAAAACCGCGGAAGCGTTGAATTACCGACTATTGAATCTGCACCGCTTTCGGGTCAGGAAATCTACGCTCAGGCCTCTGAAAGCGTTCTTGTATTGAGCAAGGTATTCAAGTGCAATCGCTGCACGCGTTGGCATGATCGCAGTTCCGGTGCGTTTGCCATTACAGCTGATGGAATTATCGTGACAAACTATCACGTCGTCGCTGGTTCACAGCCCGACGAGAGAACCATCGTGGCGACAACCCGTGATGGTCGTGTGTTTCCTGTGAAGGAAGTAATCACTGCAAGCAAGGTTAACGACATCGCTGTTCTGCGACTTGAACTGCCCGACGGCGAATCACTGCGACCATTGAAGTTAGCAGAGGAAGCGCATCCAGGTGAAACAGCATATGCAATTAGTCATCCCGTGGGCCGCTTCTATACACTCACTCAGGGAATCGTTTCGCGCAATGCTATTGTCCGCGCCAAAGATGGACGAAGTGAACGAATGTTTATTACTGCCGATTTTGCAAAAGGTTCCAGTGGATCTCCAATCCTAAACAATCGTGGTGAAATCATCGGCATGGTTGCTGCAACTGAGTCGATTTACTACACGCAGACGCAGGAAGAACAGAAAAACCTACAAATGGTATTTAAAAATTGCGTACCGAGTCACTCCATTCGCAATCTACTGAAACCAAGTGAGGAAGATACAGATGAATCGAAATAGGAATCTCAAATCATCGTTTTCACTTTTACGAATGCTGGGACTCGCTCTGGCATT
>CEQO01001797.1_pt1 | contig 16945 bp, 10 predicted proteins | sample 531101 | NCBI WGS metagenome assembly CEQO01 (sample SAMEA2621272, study PRJEB7988) | marine metagenome | isolation source: saline water (ENVO:00002010), including
ACAAGAGGATGATATTATTTTTGATGCTTTTGATCCTCCTTCCCAACCATTGCCTCTTATTGACTTTAATGAGGCAGTTGCACAACAACAGATACAAGCTGGTAATATAGCCGCTGCACTACAAGATCAAACTGGAAGAAGCAATCCTATTCTTGACGCTATACTACGGGGGCGTGAAAGAGCGCAAGCTGAACGTCAGCGTAGAACTAAACAAACAGGTAGCCCCACAGGAGGGCTTCCACAAGTAGCAGATGCAAGTAAATTTAGTAAGTTTCTTAGTGACGCAGGACAAGCTGTAAAGAAAGGTCTTACTGCTATAGTTACCCCCGGAAGCTCAAACTTTCTTAGATTAGAGGACGCAAAAGGGGGAGTTCCTGCTGGAGACGTACTTCGGGGTGTTCAACTAGGAACAGGTAGAAAGAGTCAACTTGTTCCTAAACTTCCCCCACGACCATCAAAACCATTTGTTACTAATCAACAAATAATAAGAAACTTAGGATCTCCAGTTACTGGTAAAGGTGGAGAACCACCCCGGCGTAGTGTTTTTGATGTACTATTTAACTCAGATCCACCTCCCCCAAAGGTAGTACCTTCAACTACCGTACAGATCCCTCTTGGAATACGGGATAGACTTTTAGATGATGCACAAGGCAGAGCCAGAGGTGGTCTGGTAGGACTTATGAGGAAAGGAAACTAAACAATGTGGGCAAGAACATCAGGTAATCAAGTATTAGAGATTATCCGAGTGCCTAAAGGTATGAAGATTAATGGGGTTCAATATCCTAAGACTATCTTTACTGATGCTTGGACAGACGAAGAAAGAAAAGGTATAGGTATTGTACCTTACGAGTACACAGGTAAACGGCGAAATGATATGTTCTATACAACCTCTGAATCTGCTCCTATTGTGCTAGATCACAAGGTAACTGTTACCAGAACGACTACCCCCAGAGAGCTATCTGATATTAAAGCTACATTGAAAAGTCAGATCAACGCTGTTCTTGCGGCTTGGTTTGGAGAAACTGACTGGTACTTTATTAGAAAAATAGACACGGGTAAAGAAGTTCCTGCTGATATTGTTAAATGGAGGAATGATCTTAGAGCCAGAGCACTGGTACTGGAAGCTGCTGTGGATAGTAAGAAAAATGTAGCAGATCTAGAAGCCATGACTATTGTAACGCCTGAGATGTTAGAGGATGATATAGAAGCTGTAGCAGAAATTAAAGACTGGCCTGTTAACCCAAGACAAGGTAGTATATAATACATGAAAGCACTAGCTAAATTACTATTTATTGTTTGTCTTCTACTGGCTCCTATCTCTGCTTTGGCTCAAGAGACATGGGCTAAAGGAGATTTAATAGCTACTTTCTTTATGTGTGTGTCAGAGAAAGATATAATGGACGTAGCTCTGGCAGATAGTAAAGATATGGATTCCTACGCTCAACAGTTGTTAGGTAAAAGTATTGCTCAACGCTGTTTTAGGATTTCTCCTCCACAGATGTTTACAGTTGAGGAGGTTATCTCAACTTATAACGACTATAAAGATACACCTACTTGTGTACTAAGAATAAGAAAAAAGGATGCTGACTTTGCAGGTTACGTTGTAGCTGCAGGTATTCCCAGTAAAGGAATCTAAAGATGCCAGACTTAACTGATGTAGAGATAGGGAAGATGTTACAGGCTGTAGATCAGTTGAGTAAAGAAGTTGACAGATTAACCATCAGGCTTGACCAACTTGAAAGTCAACTTGACAAAGGCAAAGGAGTTCTCCTAGGAGTGTTCATAGTAGCCTCTGGTTTAGGAGCAGCTATGTCTGCTATTATACAGAAGGTATTCACGTATTAAAGTAAGGAAGATAGTACCATGGCATTTACCAGTAGAATACGATTAGAAAAGCAAGCAGACGGGGCTAACCCTAACTCTTGGGGAACTGTACTCAACAACAATGTCATTGATCTTGTTGATGATGCCATAGCTGCCTATGTCACAGTGTCCCTGTCTTCTGTAGATGTAACCTTAACCAATCTTGATGGCACCACTGATCAAGCCAGAAGTGCTTTTCTTGAACTACAAGGAACCTTGACCAGTGATGTTAATGTCGTCATCCCTCAACAATCTAAAGGCTACTTTATCAGAAATCAAACTGTTCCATCAAGCACTGAAACTACAAAGATTAAAACACTATCGGGTCAGGGTGCAACTGTGGGGGTCAGTTCAGATGGATGGTTTGTTTGTGACGGGGTGTCTGTTCATCAGCCCAATGCCACTGGTCTAGGACTAGGCACAGCTGCAGATCTTAACATTGGAACTGCAGATGCAGACCTTATTCCAGTATCCACTGCAGATGTTAGGTATGTTAGAACCTCTGTCTCCTCTACCATACCATCAGCAAAAACATTTACCAGTGCCACCACCTTTACAGCCCCTGTGGTTGGGCCAGTTGTCTCTCTTACAGATGCTGCTTCTATAGCTGTTAACATGGCTCTGGGAAATAACTTTGCCATAACACTGGCAGGTAACAGAACACTGGGCGCACCTGCTGGGGTAACACCGGGACAAACTGGGTATATCTACGTGGTACAGGACGGGACAGGTAGTAGAACTCTTTCCTTTGCCACTGCCTACGTTTTTGTAAGCGGCACTGCTCCCACCATGAGCACAGCTGCTAATACAGTTGATCTTCTGGTTTACAATGCAAGGACTACCACAGCTATATCTACTCTAGTTATTAAAGCTTTGGCTACTGCACCGTAGGAGTTATAAGTGTCCACACTATCACAAACAAAAAAGCTTAATTTTAGGCCGGGAATACACAGGGAATCCACGCAGTATGCGGAGCAAGGTTCTTGGTATGACGGTAATAGAGTTAGGTTCAGAGACAAAAGACCTGAGAATATCAGAGGTTGGGACGTTAAAACTTCTGGTTCTATTTTAGGTACAGGCAGAGATCTGATTACATGGCAAGATAACATTACTCAGCAGCATATAGCTATTGGAACTGAGAAGGCTCTCTATCTTTATCAAGGGGCAAAAACCTTTAACATCACACCTGTCAGAGCCAGTGTATCTTTGACCAATGCCTTTGGAACACAGGCAAACAATGTAAGAGTTTGTGTCTCAGACACAGGGCATGGACTAGCCTCTGGTGATTTTGCTGTCTTTACTTCTTCCTCTGTTGCCACTGACTTTTCTTTTAATGCTATGTTCCCTGTCAGTGTTATCAGTGCAAATGTCTATGCTTTTGATGCATCTACCTCTGCACCTGATAACAATACAGCAGCAGGACAGGCCACAGTTCAATACCTTATACCCACTGCTGCTTCTGTTGGTATCACAGGCACAGGCTACGGAGCAGCAGCTTATAATGCACAGGTCTTTACCTCTGTGGTTCTGACCAGTGTAATTAATGTAGTAGCCGCAACAGTTGCCGTTAGTATAACTAGCCCGAGTCATAATTTAGAGATTGATGACTTTGTTTATTTTACCACTGCAACAACAGTGGGAGGAAACATTCTTCTTACAGATTCTACCTTTGGTGGCCCTATCTTTCAGGTGGTGTCAGCAGAAGATGCCAATAACTTTACCATTAATTCTTTGGTTAATGCAGCTGGTACAAGTTCAGGAGTAGGTCTAGCCACGGCACAGTTCCTTGTAGATGTTAGTACCACGGCAGGATACAGAACATGGAACTCTCCTGCTGTGTCAGCTGGTATTGATTTTGTCCCAGCTAACTGGCAACTAGATACCTTTGGAGAAATACTTCTTTCAAACAAAAGAGGAATGGGACTAAACCAGTGGTTTCCTACTTCAGGTGGAACAGCTAGAGCCTTTCCTGTTACCAATGCTCCTGTGAGTATTAACTCATTTGTTGTCTCTCCTAATGATAGGCACGTAATTTGTTTTGGTTGTTCCACTGTGGCAGGTGTAAAAGATCCTCTACTTGTAAGATGGTCAGATCAAAATGATTATACTAATTGGACCCCTTCAGTTAGCTCTACAGCAGGAGAAAATACCTTGTCAGGTGGTACTGAGATTGTACAGGGTATCAGAAGCAGAAATCAAATTGCAATTCTTACTGACCATGTTCTCTATGGTATGCGTTTTACTGGTCCTCCTTTTATCTTTTCTTTTACTGAACTAGGAACAGGGTGCGGAGGAATTAGTCAGCACGGGGGTACTGACATGGACGGTACACCTGTATGGATGGGCTTTAATAACTTCTTTGCCTTTGATGGCAGGGTTAGAAGATTAGATTGCACCGTCAGAAGACATATCTTTAATGATATAAATAGAGATAATATGAACAAAATTTATGCAGGTGTTAACTCCGAGTTCAAGGAAATCACATGGCTCTATCCATCTGCTGATTCTACAGAATGTAACAGGTATGTTTCTTGGTCCATGGAAGAAAACTACTGGGTCTACGGAGAAGCTATCTGGACTACGTGGAGTGACAGAGGCGTATATGATAATGTGGTTAACACCGGAACATCTGTGGGTGTCACTCGTATATATGACAATGAGATACCAAATACCTTTACCGGGAAAGGACTAAAGATAGATTCCTTTATTGAAAGTGCTGACTTTGGCATAGGTGATGGGAATGAAATGCTTTTTGTTGACAGATTAATTCCTGATATAGAGATTAACAACGGGCAGCTTTCTTTTACAATTCAAACCAAAGAATTTCCCAATGGACAACTAAAAACAAAAGGTCCTTTTAATCTTACTCAGAATGTAGAGACAGTTAGGTTTAGAAGCAGAGGTAGACAGGCAAGAATTAGGTTAGAGAACGACGCCACAGGAACTGAATGGAGATACGGAGATCTTAGACTAGATATACAAGAAGATGGTCTCAGGTAGGTACAGATGGCAACAGTTTATCCTACACTTCCTGATCTATACAGGCTAACAGACGATGAATTAATACAAGCCTACGCAGAGGTGAGAGAGTGGGCAGACTCTTTAATTAACGAACTGGAAGGCAGAGACCTAGAAAATTCTAGAACGGGTACGGTTAGAATTAACAGGCAGGTGTCTGCTGGTGAGCTAGGTCAAGCAAATGCAGGTGATATAGTATACGAAAGAAAGACAGGTAAGTTTAAAGGTTATGTAAGCGTAGCCGGGACCACAATTGGTTGGTCAGAGTTTAATTCATTTACCCCCTAGGAGATTAAGTTATGTCTATTATGAATTTTATTCTACGTGAAATGTATAAACAAGATCCTAATTTTCGTGATCAAGTAGCAGGTGCTCCTGCAGCTACACAAAATGCTATGAGGATGATGGGTGTCTTACCAGCAGGATCAGGGGGTCTAGCTGGTGTATCTGATCCGCAAGCCATACGGAACATCAGAGCAGATGCTTCTTCTGATCCTGAGACCAAGGCTATGCTAAGAGAAGAAGTAGATGTAGAGGAAGCTGTTTCTATGCAACAAGGAGGAGGAGTAGATGATCAACTGTTCCAACAAGGTTTTCAACAAGGTGCTCTTCAGCCTTTAATCTCCACTGCTATTCCTCCCACTGCTGATCCTTATGGTAGTGCTGCTGGTCTGTCTAATTTAATGCGACCCAATGTATATACAGATGTAAATGCTTATAATCAAGGCATGTCTGTCGGTCCTGCTGTTGATCCTCAGATGCTGCAAACAGCGCAGAACTTTGCTAATCCATCAGTTTTTAGTTATAATGGGGCAGGAGGTGGTCTCTCAGGAATGGCTCCTAGCGGTGCTCCCGGTTCAATGAATCCAATGGCAGGTAATCAGAATCAAGCTTTTAGTCAGGGGCAAGGACAACAACAGCAACAAGTAATGCCTATACAACCTTATACAATGGGTACATAATAAAATGCAAATAGGTCCTAGTACACACATGGCAGCGGCTCCCGGCGCAGACATGAGCGGTCTGGCCAATCTAATGGCCATGAAGGGTAGAAAAGGAGACAACACTCTTGTTCATATGAGCAAGTCAGAACTCCCTTACCTTAATATGTTGGCACGTTCTGCTGGTCATCCAAGAGGATTACCTGTTAATCCAGAGACAGGTCTACCAGAGGCTAACATACTTAAAAGTATCCTTCCAATTGCTGGATCTATACTAGGTGGAATGTTTTTGGCACCTATGCTCCCTGCTTTTCTTGGAACAGGTGCTCTGGCAACAGGTGTAGGCGCAGGTCTAGGTTCTTTTGGTGGTGGTCTTCTGTCAGGACAAAGTTTAAAAGATGCTGCGATAGGTGGGTTACTCAGTGGTGGTCTCTCAGGACTAGGCGCTGCTACGTTTGGTGGTCAAAGTTTGATGGGTACTGACCCTGCAGGTTTTGCTGGTAATCCTGCAGCTGCTAAAGTAGCTTCTGATCAAGCTACAAAAATAGCTGCTCAAAGGGCTGGCTCAAGTATAGCAGATGTAACTGGCGCACAGATTAGTGAAGCAGGACAGCTAGGGGCTTTTGGTATGCCAGAAGCTGCTGGAGGGAGTTATACTACGGCTCCCAATATGTTTGAATTAAATGCAGGTATGACGGCTTCTCCTGCGTCAGCTTTATCCCCTACTGGTGTTAATGCTAGTGTGCCTTCACTAGCTCCTGCTGTCCCTGCTCCAAGATTAGCACCTCCTGATCTAACGCAGGAAATTGGTTTTACAGATATGGAAGCTCTGTATAATTATCGTCCTGAAATTCCTAAACTAGACTATCTCAAGTACGCTGCTAAACCTGCCATGACAGCAGGAGCAGTTGGCCTAGGAGTAGACGCTGCTCTGGAAAGAGGAGCCTTTGAGCCTATAGACTATAGTAGTTCCTATGACGCTGCAGAAATGGAAAGACCATCACCGCTTCCCAAGAGAGGTCTACGCTTTGAGTCTGAGAGAACAGGAGCTTTCCCGCGCACTGCAGAAGAGGCGCTGGCTTTTGCACAACCCGGAGGTGGTAGACAAAGGTTCTTTAACCAGAGGTTCGCTCTCCCTGCCAAGACAGGTGGTGGCATAGCTGCTCTACAGACTGGAGGAAGAACTGCTTTCTCGGCTGCTTTTGAAGAAGAAGAAAAAGATGGAGGCGAAGTAGGTCTCGGTGCTCCTCCCAGTATCGGTGGTATTGGTATGGACAGTGCTGATGCAGCAGGTTTAGTAGGAGGTGTTTTAGGTCTTGGTCTAGGCGTGCCGGGATTAGGTATAGCCACCAATGCTCTGGGACAAGCTGCTCAGTTGGGCGCAATACCAGAGGCACAGAGAGGTTCTCTTCAATTTGATCCTTTAAGTCTGTTTGGTTTTGGACAAACCCTTGGTCAGCAGCACACCAACTTAACAACTCAGAATGAGCTAAACGCTCCTTTACAAACTGATCAAGAAGCAGCAGCTGCCGCCGCACAAGCCGCTGCGCTGGCTTCCACATTGGCAAGTATAGATCAGGCAACCCTTGCAGAAGCTGAAGAAGCAGCACCTGCACCTGCCACTGCTGCTGCTTTTGGACTTGCTGATACTGAGGCTGCTGCTCAAGGCGCTGTTGCTGCTGCTCAAGACGCAGCTGTTGCACAAGCCAACGCTGCTCAAGGTATAGCTGCTACTGAAGCAGGAATAGGTGGAGGTAGTGCTGGTGTTGGTGGATTTGGATCTGACTCTGGACCCGGTAGTGGCTACGGTGATGAAGGATTCGGTGGAATTGGCGGTGAAGACGGCGATGCAGATGGTGATGGTGGTGGTGCAGATTCAGCAGGTGATGATGGACCCGGTGGTACAGGCGGGTCAGATGATTATCAATATGGAGGACTAGTTCAGTTACCAGAAGGTGGCTTGATCTCAGCCTATCAAATGGGAGGATCACCGTCACCTTACTTTGAGGGCAGAGTCACGGGTCCCGGTGATGGTATGTCTGACTCAATACCTTTCTCCATCGAAGGACAACAACCAGCTATACTATCCAGAGATGAGTACGTTCTTCCCGCTGACATTGTGTCCATGATGGGTAACGGTTCCTCTGATGCAGGTGCTGGTAAAATTGATTCTTTCATAAATGACTTTAGAATGCAAAAATACGGTAGAGGTGAACAACCACCAGAAACGAGCAGAGGACTGAGCAGTATAAGATAACATGGCTAACATTTCACTGGTACCCGTTACCGATATTAAGAATGTCTGGGGAGATATTTCAAGACATATAAAGAAAGCAACTGACTACACCTACGGTAGATACGAAGAGATAGATGTTCTTCATGGGTGTGTGACAAATAAGTTTCATCTCTGGGTTGTCTACGATGATGGACCAGAGTATATAGGAGCAGCTATAACAGAGGTACTTACTTACCCTAGAAAGAAAGCTCTCTCTGTTGTGTTCCTTTCTGGTGATAACTTTGCAGAGTGGATGCCAGAGATAGACAAGAAGTTTGTAGAGTTTGCAAAAGTTTTGGAGTGTGATTTTGTAGAAGCCTGTGGTAGAGCAGGTTGGGAGCGTAAAGTAAAAAAATTAGGATGGCTCAAAAGATTTAGCATTATAGAAAGACCATTGACATGATGATAAACTTAAAGAAAGTCTGGAACGATAACCCCTTTGACCAATGGACAGAGGAAGAACTTCTGTGCATGGAGGGACAGGGCATCTGTTATGGTAAAGGTGGCGGTGGTTCCCCTCCTCCTCCCCCTGCTGTGCAGACCACTACTCAGACGAGTGAGTTTCCTACAGAGCTACGCCCCTTTATCTCAGATATTTTTGAGAAGGGTCAGGCTGTACAAGAGCAGAGACAGCGTGAAGGTTTTCAACCAGAGCTTACACAACAGTTAGCTCCATTTACTCCTGACCAACAAGTAGCTTTTGAAGGTATACGTGAGCAGGTAGGTCAAACTCGTCCTCTGTTTGACGAGGCAACAACTCTGGCCAGAGGTGCAACCAGAGGCGCAACTGATCCTACAGAAATAGCTGCCTTGATGAACCCCTTTCTTAGAAATGTAGTGGACATTGAGAAGAGAGAAGCAGAGAGAGTTGCAGATGTACAGGAACAACAGTTAGGAGCACGCGCTGCACAGGCAGGAGCCTTTGGTGGTTCAAGAGCAGCTGTTCTAGAAGCAGAGAGACAACGTAATCTAAACCAACAACTAGGTGATATTGAAAGTAGAGGGTTGGCCACTGCTTTCCAAGATGCTCAGAACAGATTACAGAGCCAGTTTGGGAGAGAAGCTGCAGGTGCTACACAACTGTCTGCTCTAGGCACAGCTATTCCTGCACAAGCGTTTAAAGAACTGGGTGCACTGTCAGGTGTAGGTGCGGCTGAACAACAGCAAGGACAGAGAGCACTAGACATTGCCACACAACAGGCCAGAGAAGAGTTTGGTTTCCCGCAACAGACGCTGCAAGATTTCTCTTCTATCCTCAGAGGCTTTCCACTCCCTCCTACAACCAATGTCAGCAGACAAACCTTTAGCCCTGCACAACCTTTATCTACACAGCTGCTAGGTCTAGGCACAGGCTTGGCTGGACTAGCAGGTGCAGCTGGTGCGTTTAAGAAAGCAGGTGGTAGAGTAGGTGCTCCCGTAGCTTTAAAGAACGGTGGGTACGTTAAGCTGGCAGGAGGTGGTGGCCTAGGGGAGATGATGCAGGGAGAGGTGCAGCGGTATCAAGAGGGTGGTAGAACGCAAGTTGAAATATTATCTCGTCTTTCTATAGAAGAACTAAAAGGTCTTATAAATAACCCTGCCAAAGCAGCAGAACTTGGACTTAGTTCTGTGCTAGTTAAAAGAGCGTTAGATGACAAAACTGCGCGACCTGCTGATCTTCAGTTAAGTGCTGTTAAAGAAGCAGCGCGAGATGTAGGTACAGGAGATATTGCAACACTTATGGGTGAACAAGTTACTATGTATGATCCTAAGTCAGGTCAGATGAGTAACCGAACAGTTCCTCAGTTAACAAGCCCTTTACAAAGCTTACCTCCAGAGCAACAACTACAAAATCAGCTAGCAAGGAATCCTGCTATTGTAGAAGCAGGTGCTGATGATGTATCTATTATTGAAAAGATGCGAGCCAGTTCCCCTTATGCTGGAGCAATTTCAAAAGATCCTTTTAAAGGATTTACTGGAACTATTCCTAAACCAGACTTAGGAACTCCTACTAGCATGGCAGAAGCACAACAAAAATTTCCATTAAAAATTCCTCCAAGAGTTGATCGAACTTCTGATGCTCAGAGAGAACTTGATGCTGGAATGCTACCTATGCAGTCCCTTCCCGCCACTCCAGCAGACTTTGGAGCTACTTCAACAGTGATGGGAGGTAGTTATGATCCTGTTTCTAGAGGATCAGCGCAGAGAGTTACTGCTCCTCCTCCTCCTGCTGCTCCTGAGTTAATATCAGCAGAATTAACTGAAGCTACGGGTTTACCTGTAGATGCTGGAGGTGGTCAGAAGTTATCTGATTTTCAACTAGCAGGAATGGTTCAAGGTAAAGAGCTACCGGATCAAAGACGTTATACTGCAGCTGCAGGACCAAGTATAGCAGATCGTTTTCTAGGCACTAAATTTGGTTCAGACGTTGCTAGTTTATTTGAAGGAGAAAGTAGAGACGAGTACATTAAAAGAATTGCACAACCAAGTAGACCTATGCTTAGTATAGGTGAGTTAGGTTCTAAGATTGGTTCTTACTTTGGAGATTCTCCAGAAGAGTTTGAAAAGGGGCAACGTGAAAGAGAGCTTAAACTAGCGAAAAGAAAAGCAGCGATAGATGCAAGAAAAGAGGACCCATTATCAGCTGTACGTGATCCTAAAAATATTGCAACGGCAATTGATGAAGACCCCGGTGCAGGTGTAGCAGAAAGAATGCTTGATCCTGAACTAACAGAACAGCAAAGAATGCAGCAGCAGATTAACGAGGCTAGAAAAGCTGCAGGAGTTAACGATACTGTAACAGAAACTGATAGCATTACAGATATTACTGCTACCAGTGGTAGGGGTACAGGTGGTAATGAGATTGACTTAACTGATTTACAAGAAACTACAAGAGTTACTGGAGAAGGTCCTGCTGCTGTTGGTAAACAAAAAGCAGTTTATGATTCTGAAGTAGCTGCATTAAAAGGGAGAGATTATTCTGACAAAGTTGAGAAGATGTTAGGTAAGGCACCTACTTATGAGAAAGGTGAAGCTCCTGACGTTAGTGCTCAAATGTATCTAGCTTTAGCCAAGGTTGGTTTTGAAATTGCCAGCGCACCGTCAATTGATAAAGACGGTAGACCTCAAAATTTAGGTACGATTTTTGGCAAAGCTGCTAAAGAAGGTATCAAAGATGTAACAGGAATACTTAAAGAAAAAAATAAAATAGAAAAAGAACTGAGAAAAGAAAGAAACACTCAGAAAAGAGCAGATTATGAAGATAAGCTTAAACGTCTTAACGTGCAAGAAAATCTTAGAAAAGCTGACATGGATATTCTAAAAACAGCTGCTGATATTAAACTTAAAGAAGAGAGAAATGAAATATCAAGAAAAGATGCCGAGACAAGAAGAAGGCAGGAGATATCCAGATCAGCACTAAATTCTACGAGGGCATCAATTCTTGCCTTGGAGAGGAAGCAAGCTGAAGATGGAACTGTACTAATTAAAGATATAATGAGCGAGTTATCTAAACTTAGACAGCTAGCACTGAAGAGCAATCTAAACTCTATGGTAGGCGTAAATACTAAAACGTCAACAGCGGCTTACAATGAACAGCTACCTCTTATTTTTGAACAGTATAGAGGTAGAGTTGTGCGGAACGGTAATCCTATATCTGATGCCGAGCTAGCATCTATTCTAAGAATCTCTCCCAGTACAGGTGGAGAAGGTATTGGTGGACGTACAATAAATCGGCCTGATGGCGCTACAGTTAAGGTTAACTAGTGTCTGAACAACAGCAACCACCTACTACTAACTTCACATACACCACAAAAGATGGCGTGTCTATGGATATATCTGTGCCGGGACAACTATCTAATGATCAAATAAATACGTGGTTAGATGGAAATATTGAAGAGATAGAGATAGAAGCAGGTCTTAAAGAACCGGGGTTTGGTTTCTTGACCATGGGCGCTGTACCCACAGAATCTTTTGAACAGGGTTTATACGGTGCTAGACAAGTAGGTGCTACACTAGGCGCAGAGCTTGGTCTCCTAGATGAAGACACAGCTGCAGAAGATATCGCCAAGATGGAGCGGTACAAAGAATACTCCAGAGAACAAGCCAGAAGAGAAGACTTTGCCAGTGGTGACGTAGTTGGTGTTATCAACGGGAGAGAAGTTAGGGAAGGTGAGTTAGAATATTATAGAGATCAAGAAACACTACAAAAGTTAGCCAAGGCAGAAACTTTCTCTGATGCTATCTCTACACTGGCAGATAATCCCACCGCTGTTCTCCCTATCATAGGTGAATCTCTTGGCATGTTTGCTCCTGCACTGGTAGGAACAGCAGCTGTTGGTATTGCCACAGGTGGTACAGGTGTACCCGGAATCATAGCCACTGCCCTGACAGGTGGTCTAGGTTCTGGTACCACAGAATACGGTGCATCTTTTCTTCAAGCCTTCTCAGAGAATGGAGTGGATGTAAGTGACGATGAACAAGTCCTTGCTGCTCTTAACGATGAGTCTACACTGGACTCTATCAGAGAAGACGCTGCTAAGAGAGGCATAGCCATAGGTGCCTTTGACGCTGCCACGGTGGGCTTTGCAGGGAAGCTTACAAGTTTAATCAAAGGTGCACCCCTGAGTAAGGCAGCTGCAGAAGCCTCTGCTCTTAGAAGAGTAGGTGCAGGTACAGCAGAAGCTGGAGCACAAGCTGTTGGTGGAGGTGGTGGTGAGGCTGCAGCACAGGCTCTGACAGGTGAGTACAAGCCGGGAGAGATTGTCTTAGAAGCTGTGGCAGAAGTACCTACTGCTCTCCCAGAGGTAGCCCTAGGTGCCAGAGCAGGAAGAACTAGAAGACTTAGAAAAGCACTGGAAGAAAGAGGGTACACTGACGAGCAGATGGAACAGTTTGGCGCTATGTCTGGTAACGATCAGAATAAAATTATCAAAGAACTAAACGAGACAAACACCAGCGCAACCTTTCCTTCTCAACGCCAACTAGATATACGTGCAGAAGAGACAAGTAGAGAAACAGTAGAAATAGATCAAGAACTTTTTCCTGAAGGCACCGACTTTGGATCTGCTCCTGTAGTAGATAGAGAACAAGAGGTACAAGAACAACTAGAAACTCAAAGTCTTCCCACAGAAGCTGATATAAATGTAGGTGTAGCAGAGGAAACCCTAGCTGAAGTAAAAGTTCCTACTAGTCCTAGAGACAAGATAGAATTTTTAAGAACTGAGCTTCGTTTTAACGATGATCAAATAGCTGAGTTTCAAGAAAAATCTGTTCCTGATCAGAATAAACAAATATCTAGAGAAGTTAGTAAGCTTAATAAGCGTAGAAGTTTTGCTCAAGCACCAGTAAGTGCAGATACGGAGGCTAGGTTTACGGCACTAGGAGAAGCTCAACGTGGTTTACCTGAACGTAAAATGGAAGCTGTTCAGTTTACTAATATGGGGGGCGTTTTAAACTTTGTAGTTGAGCATGTAGGTGATTTAACACATAGAATGTCGGAAAAGTTTACCTTTCTGAATGGTAACATTGATGATGTTAAAGATAAAGTTGATAAAACTTTGCGTGTTTTAGAAAGACCTTACGGATTTGAAAAAGAACACCAAGAAAATTTAGAGCGTAACCATAGATATATTGTAGAAAAAGGTCTTAGCCCTAACAAAACATTTGAAGAACATAAAGCTGAAGTTGATCAAAGTTTGAGTGAGTACGCAGATGAACATGCAAAGTTAACTACTTATAATAGACCCCAATATTTAGCCAGAGAAGCTGCTGTTGCACTTGGTAGACAAGACTTTGACAGAGCACGCTTCATGCTTAACACCCTTAAAAATATTGTAGATAATCGTTCTGAGTATGCTGTTGCTGTTAGACAAGATTTTTATAAACAACCTGTAGAAACTTTTTCAGAAGCTGATATTAATATACAAGAAGCTGAAGAAACTTTTACACCTGTTCAACTAACCATGGCAGGTTTGGATACAGAGCAAAAACCAGAGCACGATTTTATTCAAAGATCTCCTACTTCAACAGAGTTAGAACTAGCTAGATCAGGTACAAGTACAGATCTTAAACAAGACGAAACATTTGTAAGTCTTTTAAAAGGTGAAGCCGCTGCTGCTGGAGTTCCAGAAGATAAGATTACTCAGGTTGTAGATAGAAGAATAGATAATTTAATTCGGGAAGCAGCTGAAGAAGATCATATCACCAGTGATCCTGATAGTATGGCATCACCTGCAACAGGTTCTATTACAGAGGCGCAAGCCATACAAGAAACGGGTAACCAACTTGCTGAATCGAATGGCCCTGTCACTCCTGTTCTTGCGGATAAACCTCTTAGTCAAGGCGAGTACAATGAGTACGCTGCAAAAACTCCCAGAGATCTTAACTGGTTTGCCAGATGGTGGAACTTTCCTGATGTAATGGCAGAGAGATACCCTGCCTTTGCACCTTATTGGAACGCAGTAAACTTACAAAGACAGGTCACAGCTTTCAAGCTTACAGATTATATGTCGCCTATGGCGAATCCTTTGAAGAAACTAAAATCAGAAGATAGTCAGATAGGAGTGGCCCAAGCTCTAGAACTTCTAGATCAGATGAGGACAACTGCTAATAAGTATGCAGGTCCTGATGGTAAAATTAACCCTGCAAAGCTGAGAGACCCCGCTAATCCAAATCAGTATGCTCTTAAAAACGAAGGAGGAGCAGATGTAAAAACTGCTCTGACCAAAGACGGTGACACGATCATACTAGATCAAGATCAGATGGATGCGCTCCTTGCTATTCGAGAATCTTTTGACAAGGCCAAAGCAGATATCATCACTGCCTATAACTCTAACTTTTATTTTGGTCCACAAACCACAGTCCCTGCGCTTACCTCTCTTGTCAATGAACTCAAGTCATACACAAACCAAGCAGACAAAGCAGCTTTAGAAGGTAACGTAACAGTGTCTACGGAGAATCAAGACGCTGCGCTACAGGCTATCAAAGATTCCCCACTGATTAACACTGCTGATCCTGAAAGTATTTTTAATACTGAGACTGACCCTGCTAAATTAATTACCTATATAAATAATTATAAAAATACTCTGGCTGTGTATGCAGCAAATCCTTTTTACTTTCCGCACTCACGCTTTGGAACAATAGCTTTTACTGTAACTCAAATGGTAGACGGTAAGAAAGAAAATGTATGGGTTGAAACGCATAAGCCACAGGACTTTAAAAAGAATCTTCTGACAGCAGATTTTAGTCAGATAGGTACTACAAAAAAATATAAAGAGATAATGGCACGTTTACAAGAAGAGTATCGTGGACCAGTGTACACCGTCAACCCTCCTGTAGATTTTGAAAGGGCTTTCAATGAGTACACAGAGAACCCAACAGCTGATGGTATTCACGAACTTTTAAGCAGGGTTGCTGAAGTGCAGATGGAAAGCTTAACACCAGAGCAGAACGATGCGGTTACTCAGTTTCTTACAAAGGCTAGAAATACTTTACTAACTAATCAAGCTTCTTCTGTAGATCCTGCAAAACTTGTACAAAGATTAAACATAAAAGGTTGGATCAGTCCAAGCAATTCTGTGGATCAGATGAACCAAACAATCAATGTCTACATGGGTAAAGCAGCAGGTTACGTTGCAAACGAAGCTACAAAGAGGCAACGGGCTGAAGCTATCCGACAACTAGATGCTCCCACAGGAGGACAAAGAAGATTTAGAGAGCTTGCTAAATATGCAAGGGAATTAGAAGACTATATGAACGGAGGTTACCGAGATGTTGGTCACTTAAAACGAATCTCCTTTCACTACTTCCTAGGGTTAAACCCATCCTCTGCTGTGGTTAACTTAACTCAGATACCCATGGCTACTATTCCTTGGCTTATCAGATTTAGCCCTTCTACCAGTGCACAGCTAGAAGTTATGAGAGCAATGAAAGATGCAGGTAAAGTTGCTGGTCTTATAAAAGGAATAAAGAGAACAGGAACGGCAACTGTCAACGAAGTTTTAAAACTAGACTACCCTCTGGGTAAGAGTCTAGAGGCTAGACAACTCTGGGATGATATGAAGATTGATCTACAGAACAATAGATTAATGTCTCAGGTAACAGCAGAACAAGCTGGTCTTGTAAACTACGGTCAGTTCCAAGCTGGTAAGAGTGTGATACGAAATGCCGAAAACATCTCAGCTTCTATCTTCAGTTACGTTGAGCTTATAAATAGAATGTCTACTTACATAGCTGCCCACAGAACTTACACCAAGGCGCAGAAGAAAGGAAAGATAGGAGAGATACTACGAAAGCTGGAGACCAACGCTGACTACACTGCTATGCAAGCCATGCCTGACTATCAAGGTTCAAGCGAGGCTAGAAAGTTTGCTGCTTTCTCTGTGGATAAAACTCAATTCCTTATGGGCGCAGATAACAGACCTAAGTTTATGCGCGGAGCCATACCCAGCGTTGTGTTCCAGTTTATGCAGTTTCCAGTGAGATACTTACAGCTTATAGATAGTCTGGTATTTAGAGAAGGCGGGATTGTAAAGAATCCTAAAGAGAGGGCAGCAGCACTTGCTTACATGGCAGCGTTTATGATGATGACAGGTGGGTTCTGGTCTTTACCTTTGGCAGAGAACGCCGTAGATCTTGGCGAGTTTGTCTACAAAAAGCTGTACCAAACTGATCCTATGATCAAGGCAGAGCTAGACAAGGCTCTGTTCCGCATGGGCATGGACGATCCTAGCTACTTTACCAGAGGTGTGATACCACAACTGGCAAACCTTTCTTTGACTGGTAGAACAGGTGCGGGTAGACTTATTCAACCTGATATGTTGAGTGGTGACTTCTCCAAGACGATTGGTCCTGCTGGTTCTATGATCTT
>CEQO01007881.1_pt1 | contig 16733 bp, 6 predicted proteins | sample 531101 | NCBI WGS metagenome assembly CEQO01 (sample SAMEA2621272, study PRJEB7988) | marine metagenome | isolation source: saline water (ENVO:00002010), including
ATATTGTCAATGCCCATGGAGACGTCGTCGAAAGGCACAGGCCCATCAGAATTTGCCACCTCATTAGCAAGTCACGGCCTTGATCCTAAGGGTGCAGTACACTGGAACCTTGGTTGGGAAGAACTTCATCAAATCGCAGTTAATAGAGGTGAGGCAACAATGACATCACACGGAGTTTTATTAGCAACTACTGGCGAGAGAACAGGCCGTTCACCTAATGATAGATTCATTGTTGAAGAGTCGGGACTTACGGATGATGTTTGGTGGGGAGAAGTGAATAAATCAACATCTTCAGAGATATTCGATAATTTACTATTAAAGGTTCAAAATTATTTGGATAGTAGAGATATTTTATTCGTTAAAGACGCTCATTGTGGTGCTGATCCGAAATACTCAATGCCAGTACGACTGATTACAGAGAAAGCATGGCATGCATCTTTCTTTCACAATATGTTTGTAAGAAGTGACCCAAGTAAATTAGTGAATCATGAGCCAGAATATACTATTCTCCATGCTCCAGAATTGTTAGCTGATCCTAAAGTAGATGGGACAAATTCAGGAGTTTTTGTAATATTGGCTTTAGATAGAGGGCTTGTTATAATTGGAGGTACACATTATGCTGGTGAAATCAAGAAAGCGATTTTCACAATCATGAATCATATTCTACCTGCTAAAGGATTACTTCCAATGCACTGTTCAGCAAATACTGACTATAAAAATTCAGCATTATTTTTTGGTTTATCAGGCACTGGTAAAACAACACTTTCTGCTGATCCAGCAAGAGCACTAATTGGAGACGATGAACATGGTTGGTCAGATGATGGGGTTTTCAATTTTGAAGGTGGTTGCTATGCTAAACTCATAGGACTTTCTAAAGAAGATGAACCTGCTATTTTTGCTACTACTAGAATGCCGGGTTCAATCTTAGAGAATGTTATATTGGATGCTAATGGTGTACCTGATTTTGAAGATGGAACTTTGACTCAAAATACTCGTGGTTCTTACCCAATTGAGTCAATTGAAAACCGTACTCCTGATTCCATGGCGGGACATCCTAAAGATGTTGTATTCCTAACTTGTGATGCGTTTGGAGTACTACCTCCACTTTCTAGATTAACTCCGGAACAAGCAGCTTACCATTTCATATCAGGTTATACTGCTAAAGTTGCAGGTACAGAAATTGGTATTACTGAACCTCAGGCCACATTTTCAACGTGTTTTGGTGCGCCATTTATGCCAAGACATCCCAGTGTGTATGCGGATCTTCTTTCCGCCAAGATACGTGAACATAATGCTAATTGTTGGCTCATTAATACAGGCTGGGTAGCAGGTGGCTATGGTGAATCGAGTAGGATTCGTATCAAATGGACTAGGGCGTTACTAAATGCAGCCTTAGACGGTTCTCTTGATGATGTTATATTTGTAGAAGATGAAAGATTTGGATTCAACATCCCTACATCTTGTGAAGGAGTTCCTGATGAAATTCTCCAACCCAGACAAACTTGGCCTGATAAGAAAAGATTTGATAATGTTGCAAACTTACTTGCACAGATGTTTATTGAAAATTTCGAACAGTATTCAGAGGGCTGTAGCGAAGAAGTATTATCTGCCTCTCCTAAAGTTTTAGACTAGGGAAATTACAGTTTTTGTGTTGCATGCCTTTGAGCATCAACTGCACAAATAGCAGCCATATGTACAACTTCTCTAACACTGTCGTCTCTTTGAAGAACGTGTGCCGGCTTTGCCAGTCCTTCAAGTATCGGCCCAGTCATTTCTGCTCCAGCAACTCTTTGTAGTAACTTATATGCAATATTTGCAGATGCTAAATTGGGGCAGATTAGGACATTAGCGGGTCCATCAAATTCCATGAATGGATAATTCTCTTGAATCTCTTCAATCAAAGCTGTATCTGCTTGCATAGGGCCATCAATTACAATTCCTGGATCTATCTCTCTAGCCATTTCAATTGCTTCTTCAATACGATCAGTCCTCATTTCACCACTAGTTCCAAAGTTTGAGAAAGACAGCATTGCAACCTTCGGTTTCACTCCAAATCTTCTTGCTACTTTCGCAGTCTGAACTGCAATCTCAGCTAAGGTTCTTGAATCTGGATAGATATTTATTGTTGCATCCCCAATGAACATCAACTGACCATTCACGGTCATCATGTACATTCCTACAATTCGATGAGTGTCGATTGCAGGGCCAATTGTTTGTAAGCATGGTTTTACTATATCTGGATAATTATGAGAGATTCCTCCAAGATAACCATCAGCATCACCCATATGAACCATCATTGGCCCAAAATATGTAGTAGTTTTCAGTAATCTAATAGAATCTTCCATAGTGAGTCCTTTCCTTCCTCTTAATTTATGGAATTCCTTTGCATAAGAACCTCTTCTTCTGGGATCGTATCTTACATCAATACTTTCACATTCAAATTCAAGACCCAATTCTTCCTTAACAGCATTGATTCTTTTTGTGTGCCCTAACAATATTGGTTCACATATATTTTCAGAAATACATTGAGCTGCTGCTTTGATTATTGTAGGGTGCTCTCCTTCTGCAAATACAATTTTCTTTTTATCTCTGCGTGCTCTATTAATTACACGTCTCATAATTGAGCGAGTAAGTCCCAATCTGGCTTCTAATTCTTCACGATATTTTTCGATATTGAACTCTTTTTTACTTAGTTTAGATACGCCTTCATCGACAGCAGCTTGTGCCACTGCACTTGCTTCCCAAATCAGTACTCTAGCATCAAATGGTTTTGGGATTATGTAATCGGGACCAAATTGTATTTGCTCACCTTCATAGGCTGCAGCAACATCATCGGGAACAGTTTCTTTAGCTAGATTTGCTATAGCATGAGTTGCCGCCATTTTCATATTTTCAGTAATCTCTGTTGCTCTGACATCAAGCGCGCCTCGGAAAATGTAAGGGAAACCCAGTACATTGTTAATTTGATTAGGATAATCGGATCTTCCTGTAGCCACGATTGCATCCCCTCTAACATCTAAGACATCGTCAGGTAATATTTCCGGGTCAGGATTAGCTAATGCAAAAATTAGAGGTCTGTCAGCCATTGATTTAACCATCTTTTTACTTACAATTCCACCTTTAGAAAGTCCGAGAAAAACATCACAACCTTTCATGGCTGTTTCTAAATTTCCATCTTTCATTTCTCTTGCAAATTCATCCTTATATTCATTCAATTCACCGTTTTTTGAACGTTTTACTGTCAAGATTCCTTTAGAATCAACCATTAGTAAATTTTCCTTTTTTACTCCTAAACGAATATAGTGACGTGCACAAGAAATAGCAGATGCACCAGCACCAGAAACTACTACCCTTATGTCACCGATATTTTTCCCCACAACTTCCAAGCCATTTAATAGAGCAGCACCAGAGATTATTGCAGTTCCATGTTGATCATCGTGCATTACTGGAATGTCCAATTCTTTGATTAATCTTTTTTCAATTTCAAAGCACTCGGGTGCTTTAATATCCTCTAGGTTAATTCCTCCAAAAGTCGGTGAGATAGCCTTAACCGCTTCAACAAATTCATCCACATCTGTTCGATCTATTTCAATATCAAAAACATCGATATCAGCAAATGCTTTGAACAAAAGACCTTTTCCTTCCATTACTGGTTTTCCGGCCAGTGCGCCTATGTTTCCAAGACCTAATACTGCAGTTCCATTACTAATTACTGCTACTAGATTTCCTTTGGAAGTATAATTGAATGCAGCATCAGGATTTTTCTCTATTTCTTTACATGGATAGGCTACGCCTGGAGAATATGCTAGTGACAAATCTCTTTGTGTACCATGAGGCTTTGTGGGAACCACGGTTATTTTCCCAGTTGGCTTGGATGAATGGTATTCCAGAGCATCTCTTCGAAGTTGTTTATCTGTCAGGATTACATCCCCTGTGTGCTATCCGGCATATCTCTTACCTATGATGCTATCCGATATTACTGATTCATATTATCAGCCTTAAATACACTCTTTTTTGTTATTTAAGTGAAAAAAATATCACCTACGGTGCTGAGCATAAATAGCACATTCGCCCAATTCTTTGATAATGTATAAAACGACGCGATTGGATTAATGCGCATAGTGTATGATTCGGTTTCTGGCCCCCAGAAGCGAATGGCAATGATTTTGGTGGCTTTGATGCTACTGTTACCATGGTCTTCTTTTGAGTCCCCGAACCTAGAAGAAACTTCTGAATCTATGAATACGATTCCAGGTGCTTGGGGCGCAGGCGGAAGTAATGATACCGGATGGATTGAATTATCTGCAGAGGGAGCTAATCCATCCAATGGGACCTTTGCATATGGCGATTTATTTCTTGATTTTGCTCCAGGCGCATTAATTGACAATATGACTTTCGAAGTAAAAGTAAATGGTTCCGATGGTTTGTGGGCATATGAGCCACAGATAACTCTTCTAGATACTCAAACACCAATCCTCGATTGGACTGATCTAGGAGGTTTCGGAATGCAAAATTCGTTCTCTGAAAATCAACCAGATGTTAATTCTGAAGGTATTCTTGACGCTCGCTTGCAACCAAATTCTGTAAGTGACACTAGTTGGCAATTACCTACTGGGATTTCTATAACTGACTTAGTCATGGAAGCATTGCGTCCCGCCGATCCAAAGGTTTCTTTTTCATCATTAGATATTGAGATATACGATAGTGCAGTGAATCCTGTTGATGGGAGATTATACATTCTTTTGGGGGATGATTTATTACATTTAGATGACCAAACATCTACGATTATTATCGATATTGAATCTGATGTATATGGCAGAAGTCTTGCAGTAGATGAAATGAGAAATCGTCTCTTGATAGGAACTTCCAATGGAACAATATTACAACGCAGCCTTTCCGATTCATCCATTTTGGAAACATCATTAATCTCTGATGCTCAAACATTCGACGCTATCACGGTTGATGATTACGGTACAGTTTGGGCAACCTCTGGATGCAATGTCTACTACATCAGCGATAGCAGTTGGGAATCTTACTATTATTGTCCTGGAGGTGCCATTAAGACAGCCACTGACATAGTATCTACAGGTAATGATGTCTACATTTCCACATATCAGGGCCTCCATTTCCTAGGTTTTTCAACATCTCCTGGAGTTAATGGAACCTTAGTTTCAGTAGATAGCAATGTGCTATGGAATACAGGCAATTTCTTAAGTTCTGATATGATTAATGACCTACAATTATTAGGTTCTCAATTATTGATTGCAACAGAGAATGCTGGAATTGATCGTCGCAATCTAGCCTCAAATTCTTGGATGGCAACATGGTCAACTAGTAATTGGTTAGCCTCTAACCAAGTAATAGGCTTCGGTCTGACTGAAGGATGGTTGTATATCCTGGCTTCTAATACAGTTCATACATATGACACAAACGCACTATTTTTCTCATCTCAGAGACAATTAACAGTCTTTGATTTGAAAGATAACGGTAATGAAATAATTTCATGGCCAAATCTCGGTAAAGCAAGAAGTCCTGATTCCGGGTTAGTACTAGTAGGCGATGGTTCTGGTGTTTTGGGACGTCTAGTAGGAGAAACAAATGATGGAACAGAAACCCTTGTCAGTAGCCCTTCAACTAACCAAATGAATCAGGTGATTTTTGTCGATGATAACGAAGAAGGAGAAATTTGGGTTTCTGGAGGTACTATAATCGATAGATTTGATGAAGCAACCCAAACATGGCTCTCTCCAATAGATATTTCTGATTATGTGAGCAACCCTTTTGAAATTACATCATTTGTTCAGGATTCAGATGGCTGGGTTTGGGTTGGAACAATTAACTCAGGTATCTTAAGATTGGATAATACCGATGCTTCATACATGGGTACGGTTCAGGGAATTGCTTCCAATGCTGTAAAATCTCTTTCTCACGATTCTTACACTGAGATTTTAGTTGTAGGACATTATGAAGATGGCTTATCTTTAGTTAATACTTCTTCGATGACACTTTCAGATGTCATTACTGAACAAGATGGTTTAGATTCTGATTTCATTAATGATGTTGTTACTAGGTATGGTATCGCATATGCCGCAACTCCTGATTCAGGAGTAATGAGAATTAATTTACAAGATTTTTCTATATTATCCTCTTGGCAATCACTAGGTGCAGATAACTTAGAAGCAGCCCCATTAGTAGTTGATGGGGATGTGATTTATTTTGGACTTACAGGATTCGGAATCTTATTGATTGATAGATATACTAGCGAAATTATTGATATTTGGGACGCTGACGGAACGAGTGGTTTACCTGATAACGATGTTCTTTCACTCCACCTTGACTATTATGGAGGCCTGATAGTCGGAATGGAAGTTCCTAATTCGGGAGGAACATCTAATCAAGCGATGGCTAGATGGGATGGTTCTGATTGGGAATATTTTGAAACAGATGTTCCTGGTGGTAATAATGATCCATTCAAAATTAATGATATCAAGAGCGATGCCGATGGAGTAGTTGCAGCAACCAATCGTGGAGTTTGTACTTGGACAGGTTGGACATTGATTCAAGGAAATATTTACGAGTGGGATGAATGTATTTCTCCAATGAATACATCAGCACGATTTAGTGAGACATTCTCAGTTGAATTGGTACCTTTAAGCAGCCCTCTTTCTGACAATTGTTGTACTCGTATATTGGCGGGACATAATGAAGGGGCCTCATTGATAAATCGAAACGTAGGGTTAGATGTAGTTGAGAGATGGACTGCAGGAGATGATACTCAAAGGGCCAGGGTGGTCAAGGTTGACGATATACTGTATATTGGTTTTGAGAATACAGGTATAGGAAGATATAATCTCACTAGTCAAGAATGGCTTCAAACATGGGATGGAGATCAAGGATTTATCGATGATGATGATGTCACAGTCCTAATTCCTGGTCATGTTGAGAATACAATATGGGCCGGTGGAGATTTTGGTTTGACTTTAATCGATGTAGTTAATGAGACTGTACTAATTGCTTGGAACCGTGGCTCTAATTCTGGTGGCCCAACACTTTCAAACTCTGCTCCACAAAATATAGTTATAGTTGATGATATACTCCATTATTCAACACAAAGATCAACAGCTTGGTGGCAATCAAATGATCTAATTTGGAGGATTAATTTATCCTCTAACTCTAGCGAATCAACAATTGATGTAGGCCAGGAATTAGGTTGGAATGGTAAAATTCATAGCATAGGCCAAGTATCCGAAGAACTTTGGATTGGAATCAGACCAACTCAATATTGGAACGATGGTGATGGAACTATTGCTCGTTGGAATGTTACTAATGAAACTTGGGAAACACCTCTGGATACTATCGGAAGTGTAGAGAGAGTTAATGCTCAATTTCTTGGGGAATGTTTCCCAATTAATGTTTCTTCTTGTGAGCTTTGGATAGCATATGGTGATAACATACTTCGTCGTTTCTCTGCTCAAACGATGACACTGCTTGACGAATGGACAGATATACCCGGGCCTATAAGAGGTATAGTTGAATATCAAGATGATTACCTATTTGCTAGTATGGACGGTATTTTACGATGGGAGCCTGATAACGAAACCTGGTTAGATTCATGGGTAGTCAACGATGGATTGCCTTCTGATGCAAATGATGAACTGTACACAATGATAGTTGTTGGAGATGATCTATGGGCTGGAAGTTACAGTGGTGGTGGCTGGACTACAAATTCAGAAATTATTCGTAAAAATGGTACTTCAGGCAACTGGACAACCTGGAACTTGGGTAGTGCAGGCATTCCTAGTGGTTACACGGCAGATATCGAGGTCTGTGATGATATTGTTCACATAGCAGTTGGAGCTGTTAATTGGTGGGGTAACCAAGGTGGGATTGCACGATATGATTTATCTGATCATGATTCGGATGGAATTACTGATGAGTGGATTACCTCTTTACTAACTTCTAATGGATTAGCTGATAATGACCCCCGAGCTCTTGCTTGTGATGAAGCTAATCGAGTAATGTATGTAGGATTTGATGAGGAAGGAGTAGGAATAGCTAGATATAATTACAATACGGATCAATTTTTATCAACATTAACAAATTCTGCTGATGGTATTTCTGAAGATAGAATATTCCCTGGAGGTATGTTACACGATGGTAACGTTTTGTTAGCAGCTCACCAATTTGACACTGCAGGCGGTATTTCTAGAATTATTACTTCAGGGACATCAACAGTTAATGGTCAGATTCTAAGTCCTGGAATGGATGGATGTTCTATTGTTAAAGCCCCTTCATCCAGTACCCCTGTCTATGCTATAGGTCGTTCCGGACAAACTTCAGGAGTTAATAGAGTGGATAGGTTAGATTCAACAGGTTTGATAGAAAGCGGTTTTGATGAGTTGACCGGATTGACTAGTGGTAAGATACTAAATATTATTTCTAATGAGACGAATATTTGGGCAACATCAAGCCTTGGTTGGAATTCATTCTACGCATCGTCAGTATTGCAAGGAGAACTTGTTAACGGTAGTGTCAGATGGCAATATGGTTATTCATTTGATGGAGATATAATCAATGATATTTCTTTAGATGGAGATAAATTATGGGTTACTACAGCAGGTAATGGTTTGTATAAAATTGATTTAATTTCGCGGACATTAACACCTACATCCTCTGCTCTTCATTCTCAAATGGATGGTATGTTTATCGCAGAAGATGGAACAATGTATGTAGGATTAATGGGAGAATCTGGGACTTCTGCTGGATATCAGGCATTCAATACTAATACTGAGAATTGGGGCCAAGGAAGTTTAATTGCAGGATTACCAAGTAATATTGTTCGAGATTTCCTCGAGGTAGATAATCATGTTCTAATCGCCACTAATGGAGGAATTGGTATGTATAATCTGACAAAAGATGGTTGGGACTCACCTATTACCTCATACAACGGGCTTCCGTCTCCAATTATCGAACATTTAATGTTATTAGATAGTCCAATACAAGGAAATGGTACAATTTTAGCAGGAGGACTAGCAGGTCTAACAGTTCTTGAAGCAGGAACGTATTCGATTCAGAATACAATAGATTATTCTGATGGTTTAATTGGAAACCGAGTTTCAGGGATTTTATTTGCAGACTCTGTGACTAGAGAAGTTACAATTGGTAACTCTTCAATAATTCAACATCACAATGCGTCGATATTCATTTCTCATAATGGACAGGGCGCGACACGTCCTGGTGTAGCTGCTTGGGATGTTGATCGGGATTTCCAAAATGGTACATATCTGATAGATATGATTCCTAGTAATAATGTCCTTAATTTGGCCGCCGATTCCTGGGGAGTTCACGTTGCTACCGACATTGCTCCAATAGTACATTGGAATGGAACAATGGGGCAAATGGAAGCGGGTACAAATCCATCCAATCTTTTATCTTGGCCGCCTGTAAGGATGGTTTCTAATGGTAATTATTTAGTTCTAATAGGGTCAGGAGGGATTAACCTATTAGATGTAGAAAACTCCCACTCAGTAATCGCCTCTACTTCCGCTTCAGGCTTCAATAATGCGTTCATTGAATCCAATTCATTGTATGTTGTTGCTGAAGATGGTCTTCATGTTTGGGAAGGTAGTCTAATTGAACAGCCACGAGAATATCAAAGAAGAGCTGAACCCATTTTTACTGTCTTCGGAGGTAGGCAATGGGAGATTACTTCAACAACTCATCCAGGTATGTCCACAGTTTTAGTTAATTCTTCAGACCCTTTATCTATTCCGAATGATTCAAATTCTCTTCCTGGAGTTTTACCTATGTATAACGGAGCTATGACCATTACAAGTCCAATTTCTTCATCCAATGTTTGGGCTCGTTCAGTCTCATTAAATTATAGTGGATCATGGGATTTAGCAGGACGAAACCCAGCAATTGAGGCAGGATTCCAAAATGCAATTTCAAATGTTGGCCCGGGCTCTAATTCCGTACAATTGCATGTCCAAATGCAATCTCCAATGAATGGAACAATTAGTGTAAGAATGACATATGATTGGGAAAGAATAGAGGTCCCTACTGTAATGACCTCATTTGAAAATCGTGATAATGATGGTGGAGGTGTTCTTGAAGCTACATGGTTGCCATCTGAAGATGCAGCATGGTACGGATACAGAGTTTACATTTGGGATTCTACAAACATGCCATCATGGGAACCAACTAAACAAGATTTAGATGATTTTGCAGGTTATATGCACGTTCCATTCTGGTCTCAAACCTCTGCAACAATCATTGAAGCCGATCATAATGGCATAATGTCAACTTTGATAGATGGAAATAAGTATAGAGCAGCAATAGTTACTGAATATGCTGATGGTTCGGTAGGAGAGCCAATGTCATGGCCATTTAATGCAACTCCGATTGATGAAGTTCCATCTCCTCCAGAATGGCTTACGGCAAATCCAATTTCTGGTGGTACAGCTGGTACGATTTATGCAGAATGGTCGGCATGTACAGAGATGGATCCTGCTAAAACTAGAATTTGGGCTGTTGAACAGGAAATTACAAACGCTCTTGCATTAACGAATAATTATGATATATCCTCAATTTCAGGAAATAATACTGTTCTACAATTAAACCCAGGGTCTACATATTGGTTTGCGGCAGTTTGTGTAGATGAAAGCGGGCAATCAGACCCGCTAAATGCTACAATCATTGGTCCTATAGTTACTGCTGGAGGACTTGATGATGGCATTCCACCTATGCCAATTGAAGGAACTACTGCAATCGATGTTCCAGATGATGAAGGAGGGCAAATACAAGTTTCTTGGATTCCTAATGAAGAGGATGATTGTACATTCTACACTATATTTGCCTTACCCGCTACTAGTTGGCAACCACCTAACAATGTAGATGGTTGGCCTGTTTCATCATATGTTTCAAATTGCTCATCTAACTCTACAATTATTTCCTCATTTGGAGATTCTCCATTCTTGGATGATACTACTTATTGGATAGGGGTAGTTGCTTCTGATGATTGGGGGAATCAAGATTTGAGCAATGTGTTAGTTGTAGAAGTAACACCCCAATCTAACAATGGTGGCGTAGGAATACCTCCAGCCAGAGTCGACGGTCTATTAGCATTCGATCACCCTGAAGATGATGGTACTGCCATTGATATAATTTGGAACAGGTCTTTAGCTACAGATTTCGCATTCTATACAATTTGGGTTTCTGATTTCTATCAAGAAGATTTGACAGAATCTTGGAACAATTGTTCAGAATCTCCTCTTTCATGTGGCCTTATCACTCTGAATCAGCAACAAATTGGAGGAGCTTTCCAACTCCAAATGACGGTAGAAAAGGCACATTATGGAGATATAATTTCACAATCATCCTCTTCGTCAATAATACCTGAAATTCCTTTGTACGTAACTATCACAACGCATGACATTCATGGTAACGTTTTCCTTACTGATATGCAGAATTATATGGTTTTAGTTATTCCTTCAGATAATAGTGGAGATGTTTTCCCTCCTCCAAGAATTAACCCTCCTCAATTAACTGATCGACCATCAGATGATGGAGACGGAGTGTTTGTTATCTTCCAAGAAAGTGAGGCTTCGGATATCTATGAATATTGGATATTTGCTGAGACAGTCCCTTTCAGTTCTTTAGTTAATCGCCAACCAGCAATGATTGTTGATAGAGATGTTGAAATGCCTATATTACTTCAACAATTTTCAGATGGTAGTCCATTAGCACCAAATATTATGTTCTGGGTTAGTGTAATTCCGGTTGACTCATCTGGAAATTATTGGGATGAAGGGATTAAAACTTCTTCAATTGCTTTAATCAATGAAAATATTCTTGACCCAGGCCTTCATATTCCAGAGATAGGCGGAATAATTGCTTACTGGGATAGTACTGGTACCAGGATTCAAATAGAGTGGGATGACAAAAATGATCCAGTCATCGAATCATATTATATTTTCTTATCTTCCACGCCTTTCGAAGATACTCGCGATGCAGATACATCTCAGAACGTGGTTAAACCATATTCAAGTTACACATGGCAGGCAAATCCATCTGAAACAGGAAACCAATATTCATTGAGTAATGAGAATTCTTATTGGATTGCTATCGTAGGTTTCGATGGAGAAGTTCATCGTCTTGCCGTTGATCCTCTAGAAATACAACCCTGGTCAGAATCTGCTTTTGGATCTGATAGTGATGGCTTGGATGATTCTGGAGTATCTTGGATAAATCAACTAATTGATGGTGATATGAATATGATAATCGCTCTAGTTTCTGCAATTATGATATTATTGGGCGGTGTATTGATTTTGAAACCGAAAGGAAGGTCGGCACCACAGCCTTGGGAAATGGGAACTCTAGAAGTAGAAATGGAAGAACAGATGTATGATGAAGGATTTGGAATAGAAGATGATTTCTCAGATGATGATTTCATTCCAGATAATGTAGAAGATGTACAATTCGATGAACAAATAAATATCGATCCATCACCCCCTAAACCAATTGATAATCAGATCGTAGATGAATTACTCGTAGACGAAGAAGACATTGATTTAGATGATTTAAGTGACTTAGCAGATGACTTTGATCTTGATGATTTAGATGATATGGCAGAAGAATTATCAGAATCAGAAGAAGATATTGATACATCTTTCATTGATGATATTTTGTGAAACCTCTTAGAAGAATTTGAAGAGATATAAGTATACGGCGATACATGACCGCAATCTCCAATCCTCAATTTGAGGTATGGTCTACAGTTGCCTGGGATGGTAAAGAGAGTCTGTTAGCTGCAAATTTACATTTTGATAGAATGGAGAGGCATGCAAACCGACTTAATTTTTCGCTTCCAGAAAATTTTAGAAAAAATATTTTTAGAGAATTATCTAAACTTAATTTTACAGAGATACCTGTAGTTAAAGAAGACCAACCTCCATATCTTGTCAAAATAGGTATAACTAATGAAGGATCTTTCTCTTTAATTCCACGTTTGAATCAACCTTGGCCTAGTGTAATGAAAGCAATTACTGTTTCCGCTCCAATATGGGAAGGAGAAATTAGAGGTACAAAACATGGAGACTGGAAACCATATTTTGATGCTAGAAAATTGGCTTTAGAAAATAATGCAGATATATCATTATTGATTGAAAATGAAAAGTTAATTGATGGTGATAGATGCATGCCAATTCTTCTTGATATTGACGGAATTGCCTATTATCCTAGAGTAGAAGATGGTGCTTTGGATTCAATTACTCTAGAACAAATACACGATTGTTTGGAAGATTCTGGTATCCCTATTAGACCAGCAATCATAACAATGAATTTAATTTTAAGAGCTAGAGAAATGATCGTAATTGGTAGTGGAATGGGCATTCAATCATTGGGAGAGATAGATGGAAGAAAGATTGGTAATCCGCGTGGAAGATTATATGAATCTGCCATGTCTTGTTGGTTATCGCGACTTTCAAATGCGTGGGAATCAATTGAGAAGATGAGTTGATATTATGATTCCTGAATTTCGTACCTTTGAAAATTATATTGAAAATCCAATTATTTCATTGATGGAAAATTATAGAGATTCAAAACTTCCTAATCAAGATGAGCTTATATTAAATTCTGGTGGCCCTGTTACTGATTTATCCGGACACTCTTTCCTCCCTTGTCTAAGAAGTGTTCGGATATTATTTTTTGAACCTCTTAGTGAAACTGAATTAGAACAATCATCCGCACTTCAAGGAAATATAAGTTTAGGAAATAATAATTCATTGATAGTTTTAGTTCAGAAATTTAATTCATCTACTTGGGAAACAGTTAGCGAATATAATGTTGAAACTCTTGAAATGGCAATCAAAATTGCAGAAGATTTAGAATTGCCATATGAGAATATTGGGAATTTTCCGATAATTCCTGGAGGATTTACTGGTATCTTGGGATATGATTTAAACAGATGGTCAGTAGGTATCAATTTGGCTAATAATCCGAAAGATGGTACTCTTCTAGGAGTTTTATGGAGATCCGATGCGTGGTGGATTCACGATAGAAAAACCAATGAATTAAGCATTATCTCTGTACCCAATCACCCATGGTTGAAAGAAGTAGATAGTGATGGCTTATCTATAGTCAGCAACAATATTATTTCTGAATTAAAAGATTTTTCTGTACCAGAATCCGAAAGTGACGCTTCACATGCGAAAAAAGTTGATAAAATAAAAGAAAGCATTACGAAAGGTCATTTTTATCAGTTGAATTATGGAAGGAAATGGACAGGATCAATGCCAGATCACCCCTGGAATGCATTTCAGAGAATGACGATGATCAACCCATCTCCATTCTCTTCATGGCTATATGTTCATGATCATGGTTGGAGTATTGCTTCAGCAAGCCCTGAACGTCTATTGAGAACTAGTAAAGGTATAGTTTCTACTCGACCTATCAAAGGAACTCACCCTAGAGGGAGATCTTTGAAAGAAGATAAGAATTTACAAATTGAAATGGTTTCATCGGAAAAAGAAATAGCTGAACATCTAATGTTAGTAGACCTGAAGAAACATGATTTATCTAAAATCTGTGAACCAGGTAGCGTTTATTGGTCAGATTTTCGTATTGAGGCATTATCAACTGTTCAACATTTGGTCAGTGGTGTTTCAGGTAAACTAATCTCTAATATTGGATTCAGCCAGATAATTTCTGCTTTATTCCCTGGCGGTTCTATTACAGGCTGTCCTAAAATTGCTTCTATTGCTGCAATTAATGAAATCGAGGGATCGCCAAGAGGTGCCTGGACAGGTTCTATTGGGCATTTTCATACAAAATCAGGTATTTCTGATTTTAATATTCTAATTCGTACGTTAGAGGCCCATTCAGGACCTAATCATTGGCATGGACAAGTTCAAGCAGGGGGGGGAATTGTAATCGGATCCAACTCCTCTTCTGAAGTTGAGGAGGCACGATGGAAAGCTACAGCAATTACTGATTCTACTTGGGGTTTTAGAACTGGCTTCTCTACAGAAGAACTTCCTAAAAGAGATGTAGAAATATTACCTATTCCTGAAATTAATAGCCCTGTAAATAAGCTTAAACCAATTTCTCCAAAATTACATTTAACTGTAGGAGAGATAATCAGAGGAGATTCTGATATATCATTTCCAACTGATGTTTTATTAATTGATAACTTAGATTCTTTTACAGAAAATATTGCTAATTCAATAGTTAAGATGGGTTACTCAGTTAGAATAGTTGAAGGACGTCCAAAAAATGATTTTGATACTTCAAATAGGATTGAATATTGGTTGGAAAATTTTACTCCTAAAAGTATCATAATCGGTCCCGGGCCATCACGTCCTGAACAATCTGAGATAACTATGAAAATAGCAAAACTAGCAGTCCAAGGTAAAATGGTATCAGATGGGAAATATATTCCAGTACTAGGTTTATGTTTGGGTCATCAAGCCTTGGGATTAGCAGTTGGTTGGGATCTAATAGAATCTCCGAGAGGGGCAGTTCATGGCGTTCCTTCAATAATCAAACATGATAGTCTTGGATTATATTCTGCGTTAGAATCTCCGTTGGTTCTGATGAGATATAATAGTCTAATTTTATCACCAAAAAATGAATTATTAATTTCTGACGCTTGGGATCACAGTGAAAGTTTAGTTATGGGGATTAGACATCCAACATTACCTATTTTTGGAATTCAATTCCATCCTGAGTCTGTTGGTAGCCCTCAAGGATATGAATTAATATCTTCTTTCCTTAAACAGAAACCAGTATTAATTGATTCAGAAATAGATAATAGTCAGGTTAGAAGACCGTAGCCTTGAATTAGCATTCCATCGTGGGCAAGTTGAAGCAACATGCCATATTGCAGGTTATGTAAACAAAATTATCCTGAGAATCAATTTGTCAGTGGTAATGGACCTCGTTATCTAGTATGTGCAAGATGTGCGATTGAGCACGATCTAGCAGACGAAGATGAAGTTCCTCAACTGTATTCTGATGAGATAGTCAAAGCTAGATTTGCCCTTTTCAGTAGAAGATATAGATTATGGTTTGCTCTAATTACCGGATGGACACTATACTTCACATTAGGTAATAATATCGAACTTTGGTCAAGTCTATTCTTCATCTCTCTAGTAATCGTAACCATCTCAACTCCAGTGTTGTATTTCTTAGGTTCAGCACGTTTCAATGCTGAGTTATCTAAACTATCTCCCTGATACCAATTCACGAATCTTTGAAATAGTGTATACTCACCTCTAGACTTAGAGGGAACAGAGGGTTCCCTATGAAAGCCCGCGAGATTGGATGATAAATTAGGAGGAGTTGAATAAATTTTAAAAAATCTGTTAAGACTATAGGTAAAGGCTTAGTAAAGCGTTTTTTACCAATTACAGAACTAAAATTCAACTCTTTTTCTAATAATACCGAACTCTCCCGGATAATAGTTTTACTAAACACAGGCGTAAGCATTTTCGGAAAGAGAGAACAGCGGGTACTCTATAACTAAATTTTAAGGAAGTAAAAAAAATGAAGAAAACGAAGAATATGAGTATGTTGATTGCACTACTCCTAGTGCTGATGGCTGGTTCAGTTGGCGTTCAAGCTGACGGTTCTGACCCACTCGATCCATCTGATGGTGGAGCCGATTGGGACGGTGATGGACTGACCAATGCTGAGGAGCAGGCTGCAGGAACAGACATGAACAATGCAGATAC
>CEQO01063353.1_pt1 | contig 16639 bp, 10 predicted proteins | sample 531101 | NCBI WGS metagenome assembly CEQO01 (sample SAMEA2621272, study PRJEB7988) | marine metagenome | isolation source: saline water (ENVO:00002010), including
GACAAGCTAACACGAGAGCATCCACTTGTACCTCAGTGCCCCCCTCTACTACCACCCTCCATCCCAATTCTGACCGATACACAGACTCTACAACACTTTCAAGGCGAACATGTTCTTCCAATCTCCTGCCCAAGGCGTTTGGTAAACGCCCTAAGCCTCGGTCAAAAGAGCAAGGAGCTGCTTCTCGCCCTTTTCCCGCAAGTCTCCAAAGACCCCAAACCAAGCTTCTACCTATCCCAGCTTCATTCATTCTTTGTGCTAAAGATGACTTGACCAGCATCCTATCGGGATCAGATCCATACAGACCTCCGTACAATGGTCCCAAAAAGCTGCTGTAGGCGGCCGATCCAAACTTTCTGCGAAGAAATCCTCCCACTGTTTCATCCCTTCTTACACCTGCAGTTAGGATTTCTCCCAGAAATCTCAGCTTAGAACTAAACGGTAAAAGGTCACTCATGAAAAATTGTTTGGGATTTAAAGGTGCTTTCCTGAGCCTCCCCCGAGAATAAACAAACAGGTCTAAGTGGTTAGAAGCCATCACCACCTGCTGCTGGAGGCCCAATTCCTCAATCAATCTTTTAACCTGAGGTGTCATGCGCATACGCTGTGGACCTTTTTCCAGAACCAATCCCGAATGATAGTCTGATAAGACCACACCACCCAATCTGTCCGTCGCTTCCCATATAACCACATCCATCCCTCTACGCACTAACTCGTGTCCAAGAAATAGGCCTGATATACCACCACCAACTATTCCAATCAATGAACTTTCCTTCCTAAGGACCACATTGTCAGCGCCATTACCAGTACTAATCTTGGCTGATGCTCTGATTAATCGGAAGGGGGAAATCAAAAACACATTGACCACACAAAATTATACCCTATTTTTGTCTACACTAATTTTTGTATTTGGACAACCTTAAAATAATGATTTGACCGCATGAAAAAGCCCAAAGAAAACAAAGACGATTCTGGTCTTCCTGCTGAGCAAAAGGAGGTCTCTGTATCTAGAAGAAGACTGATCAAATCCAGCGTAGCAGGTGCTGTTGGTCTAGCCACCAGTGCGGGTGCCATAAATCGTCGTGAAAAAAAGATGAAACCCGTCCTAGGCATGAGCAGGACGGACGTTGACACCTCAAGGTTTGATCCAACTACATATCTAACATCCTTTGATTACGGAACTACTTCTATTCTGCCAAATGGCCAGACACAACGAGAATACAGTATCACTGCTACAGATCAGGAAATTGAAGTTGCTCCAGGAGTTTATTTCAATGCCTGGACTTACAATGGAACTGTCCCTGGACCAACTATTAGGTGCACTGAAGGAGACCGGCTAAAAGTAAATTTCTTCAATGCTGGCAGCCATCCACATACTATTCACTTCCACGGAATTCATGCCGCTGACATGGACGGAGTTTTCGAACCTGTTCAACCTGGAGAAAGCTTCATTTATGAATTCGACGCTGCGCCAATGGGATTCCATCTGTATCACTGCCACACAAGACCGTTGAAACGACATCTGCACAAAGGTCTCTATGGTGCTTTTATTATTGATCCTGCAGAAGGTCGTCCTGAAGCGAAGGAATTGGTGATGTTAATGAATGGTTTCGATACCAATTTCGACGGAGAAAATGAGATTTATGCAGTAAATAGTGTTGCCTTTCACTACGAAAAACATCCCATCGATATTCAGCAGAAAGAGCTTGTTCGAGTATACTGTGGAAATCTAACAGAATTTGATCTACTCAACTCATTTCACTTGCACGGAAATATGTTCAAACTCTACAGGACTGGAACCAACTTAAATCACTACGAGTTGACAGATACCGTAATGCTCTGTCAGGGAGAGCGGGCAGTCATAGAATTCACCTACGAACATCTGGGCAAGTTCATGTTCCACGCTCATCAAAGTGAGTTCGCTGAACTAGGATGGATGGGTGTTTTCAATGTCAAAGAATCTACACTGGCTTGACTGGAATGACGGGAAACGTTTCCAAGGCCAACGGATCATCGAGGGCTAGCGACAAACCTAAAATGATTGCCAAGGGTCTTTTACCAGTACTCTTGGTCGTGCTCACCCTGTTTACCTTCATCCAAACAGGTGCAACCGACTTTTTCAAGTCTAACTTCCCGCCCGTTGAAGAGCTCACCTATCAACGAGTTGCTTTCCCCACAGCCGGACAGATACTAGTGCATCTAGTCAATGGGGGCCCGGAGTCGGTCACTATAGCTCAAGTCATAATAGACGATGCTTTCTGGGAATACCAAGCCACACCAACGGTTGAGCTAGAAAGGCTGGACAAAACCATATTAAACATACCCTATCCTTGGGTTGAAGGAGATCCTTTGGCGATCTCAGTAGTTAGTTCTACTGGGTTAACCTTTGACTATGAAGTTGAAGTAGCGACCCAATCACCTCAAATAAACTCCACCTATCTCGGGATTTTTACAGTGTTGGGCATTTTCGTGGGAGTAATACCAATTTTCCTAGGATTCTTATGGCTACCCTTCCTAGCTGGGATCACTAGAGACTGGCAAGATTGCTTCCTGAGCTTCACAATCGGATTGCTAATATTCTTGGGTATCGATGCAACCCAAGAAACAATATCTCTAACTGCCCAGGTAGCTTCTGCTTTCCAAGGAATCGCAATAATGACGCTTGGAATTTCAGGAATGTACTTACTACTGAACACCGTCAATCACCTGGCATCAACTAGAGGCACCAATACATCAGAGCCCATGAAGATGTCCCTACTCATTGCCCTGGCTATCGGCCTGCACAATTTAGGCGAAGGATTGATTATAGGATCAGCTTATGCCGTGGGGCAGGTTGCTCTCGGCACGTCTTTAGTTTTTGGTTTTCTGCTGCATAATACAACTGAGGGAATTGGAATAGTCGTCCCAGTAGCTGGCTCTCAAATAAAAATAAGATCACTGATCTGGTTAGGCTGCTTAGCAGGATTACCCACAATAGCAGGAATGTGGATTGGAGGGTTTAGCTACTCTACGACTTCAACAGTTTTCTTTCTGTCAGTGGGTATCGGTGCAGTTTTACAAGTCGTCTCCCTGATAAGTGAAGATATCACCTCTCGATCTGACTCTGGCCTACTGAAGCCCCTAAACTCTGTTGGACTCCTGGGTGGATTGGTGTTCATGTATCTGACAGGACTGCTGTTGCCAGCCTAGCTAGGCAGTGGGGACTTCTAACTAAAACGAGCGCTATTCCAAAGATTTCTTGGCTACTAGGATAGCAGTTGGGTCACTCACGATAATCATCTTGAAACCTTGCTCCAACCTTTCAGTTACATCTTCCGCTCCCGCAGTAATGCCACAAGGAACGCCGGAATCTTTACATGCAGCCAAAACTCTTTGGATAGCAGCTTCAATAGCTTGATCATCACCATCATAAGCTCGCCTCAAATCCCCAGGACCAGGAATCACCACACTGACTCCAGGGGTAGCAACTATTTGTTCGGCAGACTCAACACCCACGCGATCTTCAATCAATAGCACACTCACTAGGTCTCCATTGAGATTCATAGGCCAAGATCTATCACCCAACGAACGAACGGCCAGTTCAGCTTCTTTAGCTGATTCTACATGAGGAAACACTATCCCTCCAACCCCCTCCACTAAACCCTCTGATATATACTTATCTAGGGCTCCTGGATCTTCCCTGATCGGAGGAATTCTCAAAGTGATAGGATGCCCAGAACCGTCACCAGAACCATCCATTGCCCGCCTAAAGTTTTCCAGACCAGGTATGTCCCACGGCCCAGATTCAAGAGAGTAGAATACGAAATCGGCATCTCTATTTTTACCAGCAATAGAGCCCCCTTCTGCAGTTTGCGGGCGAGCGAAGATTCCAAATACTGGATCACCGCTTTGCAATTTACCAATCAGGTTAGTATCAGATATGACAGTCTCGCTATCCATGTTTTCGATTAACTGAAGTTCTATTTCACTGTTTTGACAAGCTGTCAAAACAGTGGCAAGGGCAGCCGAAATCACCCAATGAATATTCATTACCGATCAGCGACCTTCTTCCGTCACAGAACGCATCAACCTCTGCAATCTCTGCTTGTGTTCCTCGAGTTCGATTTTTAACACATTAAGACGATCGTACATATCTGCAGCTGGTTTTTGGTCAACACTGATCGAATTTCCGTATAGATACTGAAATTGATCTCTAAGCATAGGTTGAGGGTAGCTTGTGATAGTCCTGTCAGTAACAAGTGCTTCTTCAATTTCCTTGAGTTGCTTTTCGAGATCTCCTCCTTCGCTGACCTGTTCCATAGCTCCATTGAGACGATCTATAGTGGCGTCTGCATCTTCAATCGCTGCTAACACTTCCATGCCCAGATCATACTGTGCCTGAATATCCTCTAATGTTATACCGTCCATTTCAGACCTCGGATCCATCAGCACATTAAACGATTCAATGTGAGTAGCACCGTCTACTGTCAAATGAGCTTCATAGACGCCAGGGATTACCATGGGACCGCCTCTTGCTGACCCATTAGGGCCTAATGCCCGCAAATCCCAAACGAATCTATTCACACCACTTCTTCGTCCTAAACCAGGAGCACCTACCATTCTCTGAAACGGAGCACGCATCGCTTGTCCTGTCTGTAGCTGAGCACCCCTATCATCGCTACTAAAAGTACGTAATACAGCACCTTCCGAATCACGTATTTCCAAGCTTACTTCCTGAGCTGTCGCATGCAACAAATAATCCAACACTGCCCCTTGTTGTGACCATTGAGGTTCATGGGGTCCTGGAACTCCTCGACCACCCTGACCTCTAGTGCGGACTGCTTCTGAAGGTTTGAAGAAGTGTGGTCCTGAAGTTGCAAGTGCTTCACCCATTTGTCTCACTGGAGAAATATCATCCATGACCCAAAAACCTCTACCCATCGTCGAAATCACCAAATCGTCTTTGTGGATTTTCATATCCGTTATGGGTGTAGCGGGCAAATTCATCTGGAAGGAACTCCAGGAAGATCCGTCGTTCATAGAGTAAAACATCCCGAACTCTGTCCCAGCAAACAAAAGACCTTCTACGACGGGATCTTCCCTGATCACTCTGGTCGGATGATCTCCTGGGATACCATTATCTCCAGGTGTTAACAAAGTCCAGGTATCTCCATAGTCATTAGTTCGGTAAATGAAGGGAGTAAAGTCGCCCAAAAGAGTTCTGTATGCGGCAAAATAGGCTTTACCTCCATGGTGCGGTGATGGATCGATGGTTTGTATCCTGCCTTCTAAGGTCATGTCTGGAGGAGTAACATCCCTCCACGTTTCCCCTCCATCCCGAGTTACCTGAACCAATCCATCATTGGACCCAGCCCAGATGACTCCTGGTTCCACTGGGGATTCTTCAACTGCATATAACACCGAATAGTGTTCTTCTCCCGTTATATCACGTGATATTGGCTCTCCTGAAACAACCTGCCTCTCTGGCCGAAAAGCTGTGAGATCTGGGCTGATTTGTTCCCACGTGACTCCTTCATCTGTTGTCTTATGTACAAACTGAGATCCATGATAAATCACATCCGCATCATGTGGGGAAATCTCGATTGGAGCCACCCTCTGAAAACGGTAAGGCAAATCCCTAGGATTAGCACCATAGAGATTCCCAAAACCGACATAGTACTGCTTTTCTTGGCCAGTGATCTGACTGAACCTCCCGAATCTACCCTTACAGTTCGAATAGACTATGTCTGGATTTCCTGGTTTTGGAACAGCTGGACCTGTTTCACAGCCCCCTACAGCTCTCCAAAACCCAGTATGGCCGGAAGCTGAATTATCTTCAGGAGCGTCACTTGGAACCTTAATCGTAGAATTGTCTTGCTGCCCTGCATACAGCCAATATGGGAACCTGTCGTCTATATCTACTTGGTATAACTCAGAGGTTGGCTGATTATTCTGTGTAGACCAGGTAACCCCTCCATCCAAGCTCACATTGGCACCGCCATCGTTTGATTGAATCCAGATGTTAGGATTTTCTGGATTAATCCAAAGATCGTGATTATCCCCATGAGGGGTTGGCATACGCTCAAATGTTCTTCCCCCATCAGATGAACCGTAGAAGCCCTCGTTATTGACATAAACTTTGTCAGCATCTGTCGGATCAGCTGTGACACCAGTGTAGTAAAATGGTCGATTCATTAAACCAGCTTGATTCGACATCAACTCCCAGGTCTCACCATAATCGTCAGAATGGTAAAGCCCCTCTAGCGGATCTGTCGTTTCAACTAAAGCATATACTCTGTTGGGTGATGCAGCTGAAACAGAAAGGTCGATCTTCCCAATCAATCCGGTTGGCAAACCCTCTGTCACGAGTCTCCATGTATCACCGCCATCACTCGACTTCCAAATACCATTTTCTCCACCAGAAGCTTCCATACCTGAAATGATGGTCCATGGTTGGCGCTGGCCTCTCCACATAGCAGCGTAAATTTCTTTGGGGTTGCTAGGATTGATTTCTAGATCTATAGCACCAACGGAGTCAGAAGTGAACAATACCTGTTCCCAGTCTCCACCCCCATTGGTAGATCTGTAGACACCTCTTTCAGAGCTCTTTGCCCAAGGATTACCTAGAGCGGCGACATATACAAGAGATGGGTCACTCGGGTCAACTTCTACCGCACCCAATTGTCCCATATCCCTCAGACCCACCATCTCCCAGGTCTCACCAGCATCTGATGACCGATAAATGCCTCTACCCACAATTACGTTAGACCGGATTCCATCAGAACCAGTACCCACATACACAATCTTTGAATCAGAAGGAGCTACCCTGATAGATCCAATTGAACCAGTGCTAAAATAAGCATCAGAGATCGGTCTCCACGAATTTCCATAATCTTCCGTCTTCCATACTCCACCTCCAGTTGCACCCATATAGAAGGTGAATGCATGGTCTGGATGGCCAGCAACAGCTGTAACCCTTCCACCTCTGGAAGGACCGACGCTCCTATAGTTCAAGCCACGGAAAACCCTTCTAACCTGATCTTGTTGGCCTACCTGAGCCTGGCTTTTTTCAGGAGATGTCACTGTCGCGACTACAATTAAAATCAGGAACAATATTTTTCTGGACCAACTGATTTGTGTAAACCACTCAAAATACATAACCACTACTCCGGGAAAGAAAGTTCAACTAGAGAAATGACAATGCCCCATATCAGTCAAATGGTCAACCGATCAGGGATAATTTAGAAGTTGATATACTACAGCAACTTCCTTTATGTTAGTCGTCCGTAGAGCAATATATGAATTCTAAAGACGGCGAAAATAATCGCCATTCAGAGGACCTTGAGAGAAAATTAGGAAAGACTTTTTGAATTGATAGAACTTATGACAGACCAAAGGGATAGTCATATTTGATCGGCCATCTTAGCGTCTACTGGAAATTATCAAAAGGAGCAATTCTTGAAAAAGACAAACGGTGTGACCACAAACGGAACACAGCCAGGCACCCCCCATCCTGACGGAGACTATGGCGAAGCATTTCCTCAGTCGAGAAAAGTATTTTTGAAAGGCGGACCTGGCGTAAATGTGCCCATGAGAGAAATCACACTGTCAGATGGTGAGTTGCCTATCCAGGTGATGGACACTAGTGGTCCACTGGAAATAGACCCCAGACTAGGGCTACCAAAACTGAGAAGGGACTGGATACTAAGCAGAGATGGAATCGAAGAGACTCCTGTTTCTTATAAAGATCCTCACCCTAATGTTTCACTCGAGGTTCCCGAATCTTTAGAGAATAGCCCTGTTCGATCTCTTAAGGGAGCAGTAACACAACTCCACTACGCAAAAAAAGGTGAGATCACTGAAGAAATGGAGTTTGTAGCCCTCAGAGAAAATATGACCTCTGAGTTTGTTAGGAATGAAGTAGCAAAAGGCCGAGCTATAATCCCAGCAAACATAAATCACCCTGAACTAGAACCTACCATTATAGGCAGAGCGTTTCAGGTAAAGATAAACGCAAACATAGGAAACTCTGCTGTAAGATCTTCCATAGAGGATGAGGTCGAAAAACTCAAGTGGGCTACACTATGGGGTGCGGATACGGTAATGGATCTATCGACTGGCAAACATATTCACCAGACCCGTCAATGGATAATGCGTAATTCTGCTGTTCCTATTGGAACTGTTCCAATTTACCAGGCCCTTGAAAAAGTAGACGGTGTTCCAGAGGAATTAACCTGGGAAATTTACCGTGATACCTTAATTGAGCAGGCGGAACAGGGTGTCGACTACTTTACTGTACATGCTGGAGTACTTCTTCGTTTCGTACCCATGACCGCTGATAGAGTTACGGGCATAGTGTCCAGGGGGGGCTCTATTATGGCAAAATGGTGTCTCGCACACCATAAAGAGAGTTTTCTGTATACAAATTTTCCAGAGATATGTGAGATCATGGCTTCCTATGACGTCTCATTTTCATTAGGCGATGGGTTGAGGCCAGGCTCACTAGCAGACGCAAATGATGAGGCACAATTTGCAGAACTATATACTCAAGGAGAACTCACCAAGACAGCATGGGAACATGACGTCCAGGTCATGTGCGAGGGGCCAGGTCACGTCCCCATGCATATGATCAAAGAGAATATGGAAAAACAATTGGAATGGTGTCACGAGGCCCCGTTCTACACACTTGGACCATTAACCACTGACATCGCTCCCGGATACGATCACATAACTAGCGCGATAGGTGCAGCACAAATTGGATGGTATGGTACAGCCATGTTGTGCTACGTCACTCCAAAGGAACATCTGGGCCTACCTAATAGAGAAGATGTAAAAGCAGGTGTCATAGCTTACAAAATAGCCGCTCATGCAGCGGATTTAGCAAAAGGCCATCCCAGGGCCAGAGAATGGGACGACGCTATCTCCAAAGCCCGTTTTGAATTCAGATGGGAAGACCAATTCAACCTATCACTAGATCCTGTCACAGCGAGAGCCTTTCACGACGAGACCTTGCCAGCCCAAGGAGCGAAAATAGCGCATTTCTGTTCTATGTGTGGACCAAAATTCTGCTCGATGAAGATTACGCAAGACATACGAGATTACGCTGACAAACAAAGGGAGATGTCCACACCCGAAGTTGAGCAAGGCTTGCAGGAAAAAGCCACGGAGTTTCGAGATGGCGGATCTAATTTGTATGTAAACGTAGCCGAAGATTAGTCCAGAATTGGGACTTCTAGCCTTTAGTTTATTCTAAGTCCCAGCTGACTGGGTCACCCATTTTGACTACAGCATCATTTAAGACACAACCGTAAACGCCACCCTTCCATTCATCAACAAGGGCCTCCCTAAGCCCCTGACACGCATCGTCCATAATCTTACAAGGTTTCGTCTCACCACTAATCTTTACCTTGAGATCCCCTACCGATAGAATGCGACCTACAGTCTCTTTTAGTTCGACCCCGGTTACCATGAAATTTGCCCTTCGCATTTCTGGCCCAATCGAGTCACCGAACCGATCGCGTAGTAAATCGAAAACTTCCTTTTCTATGAATGTGACCTGCCGTTTACTGCGTCCGAAGTTAGTATCTCCCACCAAACCTTTATTTTTCTCTGTATTAGCTTCAGACACTGGCTGCATGGCTCCGCCGTGAGCGGTCTTGATCCAAATAGCTTCTAGTTGGCCCATCGTTTCACCTTTCTTCGATTTTCACAAATCTCTTCAACGCCAATGTTTCTGAAGTTCCTGTAGGACGTCGTTACCGGGGCAAACTTCTTCGAATTCTAAATCCACCAAAGCCTTCTCCACAGTATTCTCAAATGAATGTATATCTGTACTCCCTTCTTCTATATACAACAGTCCAGTAGCCACTTCCCCTTGGGCCTGTCGGCTAGCTATATGTGAATAGGCCTTGTCACGGTCCGTAGGATCGTATCCTTCAGCCACGGGTCTGAATTTTATGACGCTCCCGTCATGCATGGCCACAGAGGTCACATCCCCAGATGCCTGTGAAGCCTTTATCTCATGCAACACAGGTACGAAATCAGCCTCCACAACTTCTTGCACGCTGTCACGAGTATGTTGATAACTTTTGGTCGATCCTTGATGGTCATTGAATGTCACACAAGGGGAAATTACATCCAGCAACGCAAAACCTTTGTGACTCAACCCTGCTTTTACCAAGGGAACAAGTTGCCCCTTATCACCCGAAAAACTCCTGCCTACGAATGAGGCCCCTAAGCTCATAGCTAGCGCCACTGGATCAATTGGGCCCATCCTATTCTCCTCGCCCTTCTTAGCTTTGGTCCCTACATCGGCTGATGCCGAGAATTGGCCCTTGGTCAAGCCATATACTCCGTTATTCTCAATTATATAAAGCATGTCGACGTTACGTCTGATTGCGTGACACAGCTGTCCAAGACCAATGGACAGAGAATCGCCGTCTCCAGAAACACCGATGTACGACATCGCCCTATTTGCAGCATTAGCCCCTGTAGCGATCGAGGGCATCCTTCCGTGTACCGAGTTAAATCCATGGGCTTCCTGAAGGAAGTAAGCGGGAGTCTTAGAAGAACACCCAATCCCACTAAGCTTTGCAACCTTATGGGGCTCTATTGCCAATTCATAAAATGCCTGAACCAGTGCCGCTGTTATCGAATCATGGCCACATCCAGCGCACAAGGTTGACATTGAACCTTCATAGTCCCTCTGGGTCAAACCCAGTTTATTAACCTCCAGACTCGGATGACGAACCGATGGTTTTGCAGTTTGAGACATGATTTAACTCCCGTCTACGGTTGCCATAGATTGGCTAACTAGTTCCTGCACCCCATCTATTACAGTTTGAGCACTTAGTGGGGAACCTTTGTTGTCTAAAACGGACCTGAGTTTCTTTTTGTCTATATCTGTTTCCATTGTCAGCAATTTCATAAGCTGAGCATCTCTATTCTGTTCGATCACAATATTAAGTTGGTGTGAGGACAAAAATTCCTCTACTTCTGGACCGAATGGGAAACTCTTAACCCTCAAATAATTCACATGAAGACCATCTGCTTCCATTTCTTCCACAGCCTCTAATACAGCTTTTCTGCACCCCCCCAAGGTAACCAGGCCAATTTGTACTCCTTCATTTTGTATGATTTCCGCTTCAGGAACGGAGTTTGCCGCGTTGTCCACTTTTTCTTTTAGCCTGTCTACTACTTCCTGATACAGAGCTCCATCCTCTGTGTATCTACCGTATTTGTCGTGGCCAGATCCTCTAGTGAAATATGATCCTTTTGGATGTACACCTGGAAGTGACCGATAAGGAATCGCATCCCCATCAACGTCTAGGTACCTATAAAATTGATCCATATTCTCTAGCTGTTCCGCCGATAGAACTTTACCTCTATCTGGAACAAAATCGTCATCCCACTCTAGATTGTCACAGACCCAATCATTCATCCCTATGTCTAGATCAGAGACCACAAAGACTGGAGTTTGAAATCTATCAGCCAAGTCAAAAGCTGTTACAGAAAGATAGAAGCACTCACTTGGATCTGCTGGAAATAATACAATGTGTCTCGTGTCTCCATGGGATGCATATGCTGTGGTAAGTATATCTCCCTGCTGTGTTCGTGTGGGCATTCCAGTGGATGGGCCAGTACGCTGAATATCAAAAAGAACTGCAGGAATTTCAGCATAATAGGCCAGTCCTATAAATTCGCTCATCAGAGAAATCCCTGGACCACTTGTGGGCGTAAAGGCCCTGGCACCCATCCAGCTGGCTCCTAACACCATACCTATGGCGGCCAATTCGTCCTCTGCTTGGATGATACAAAAACGATTTTTTTTACTTTCTGGATCCTGCCTAAGTTTTTCGCAAAAACCCTTAAAGGCATCCATGAGTGAGGTAGAAGGAGTGATCGGATACCATGCCCCCACAGTAGCTCCTGCGTAAACACAACCGAGCCCAGCGGCCATATTGCCAGTCATGAGTACAGAATCCTTATTTCCATCCATTACTTCAAGGTAAGATTGAAATGGGCACTCAAAATTCTCTATGGCAAAATCATAGCCCAGCCTTACGGCAGTATTATTGAGCTCCACCAGTTTTGGCTTCTTACCAAATTTTTCTTCAAAGATGCCACTTAATATGTCCAAATCAATGTTTACCAAAGCCGCCAGAACGCCAACATAACAGACGTTTTTCATTAGAATTTGTTGTCGTGCACCTTTGAAATTCTCCACACACATCTGGGATAAAGGAACCCCGTAAAATTCGACGTCATCTCTCATCAACTCTTCCGCAAGGGGCCAGCTGGAATCATACAGAACTGCCCCTCCACTTTTTACTTCCTTTATGTCTTGGACATAGGTCTTAGGATTCATAGCCACCATAAGATCTACCCTTTCACTGCGTGCTGTATGTCCATCCTTATTAGCTCTTATCTCGTACCAGGTAGGCAACCCCTGAATGTTAGATGGAAATACATTCTTGCCGGATACTGGAATGCCCATACGAAAAATAGCCTGCATGAGAAAGCCATTTGCGCTGGCTGAGCCAGTGCCATTTACTGTAGCGATTTTTACGACTAAGTCGTTGGCACAGTTTCTACTTGTTCGGTCCAAGTTGGTTTTCCAGCGTAAGGGATGAGTAAATCAAATTTTGCCATATCCCAGGCAGCGGTCGGACACCTTTCTGCACACAGTCCACAGTGTACACAAAGATCCTCGTCTTTCACCATTATCCTGGCTGTCTGAGGTAACTCCTCAGACACATACAGATCTTGATCTGTATTTTCAGCGGGAGCAGTCAACCGATTCCGGAGGTCTTCTTCGGAACCGTTGTCGGTAATCGTCAGGCAATAAACAGGACAAACATCGATACAGGCATCGCATTCGATACACAGCGGAGCAGAAAAATGGGTTTGAATATCACAATTTAAGCATCTTTCTACCTCCACTGCGGTTTGTTCAGCATCGAAACCTAGCTCTACCTCTACTTCCAAGGCCTTAAAACGTTCGACTAGGTCCACATGATTCATTTTAGCCCGTTGCGAAGGGTCATACTCACTGCCATAACTCCAAGAATGCAAACCCATTTTCTGTGAAACCAGATTCATTCCGTATTCTGGTCTTTCCAATAGAGATTGTCCTTGACAGAAACTGTGGATAGAAATGGCAGCCTGATGACCATGCTCCACAGCCCAGATAATATTCTCTGGACCCCAGGCTGCATCTCCACCTACAAAGACACCATCTCTAGTAGTTTGGAATGTAGTTTTATCCACTACTGGCATTTCCCAGTCATTAAAATCGATACCAATATCTCTCTCAATCCATGGAAAAGCATTGTCCTGACCAATGGCTAAAATTACATCGTCACAAGGTACTATAGTGGAATCCAAAACCTTGCTTACCAGTCGACCGTCGTCGTTCTCCTCCCACTCCACCAGTTCAAATTCCATACCGATCAGTCGACCGTTCTCCAACACGAACCTGCTGGGAGAATGATTTTCCAGAATTTCGACCAATTCCTCTTCAGCGTCTTCGAGCTCCCAAGCAGATGCCTTAAAGTAGGGGCGTCCTTTCCTGGCTACCACTTTAACATCCACTCCTCCAATTCTCTTGGAGGTCCTGCAACAGTCCATAGCTGTATTACCCACCCCAATAATTAAGACTTTTTCACCTATCTCTTCTACGTGACCAAAATGAACCGACTCCAACCACTCGATCCCAATATGAATATTCGCATCAGCCTCTTCCCGCCCTGGAATATTAAGTTCTTTGCCCTTTGGAGCTCCAGTGCCGACAAATACCGCATCAAACCTATCCTCATCCAGCAAGGACTTCAGACTATTTATAGGATGATCGTAATGGATTTCTACACCCATATCCAAAATCATATTAATCTCTTCATCAAGCACTTCAGCGGGCAGGCGGAAAGCTGGAATATTCGTCCTCATTAAGCCCCCAGGGCGACTTAATTGTTCAAAAATCTCGCACTCGTAGCCTAAAGGCATTAAATCATTAGCCACCGTCAATGAGGCTGGCCCAGAACCTATCAAAGCTATTTTTTTGCCGTTCTTTTCCTTAGGGGCGGTTGGCAACAAATGTTCTATATCACCGCGCAGATCGGCAGCAACCCTTTTTAGCCTACAGATTGCAACTGGCTCGTCTTCCACCCTGACCCTTCTACAAGCTGGCTCACAAGGCCTATCACATGTTCTACCTAAAATTCCCGGGAAAACATTCGAATCTCTATTCAACATATAGGATTCGGTGAACCGGCCCTGACCGATCAGTCGGATATATTCAGGCACGGGAGTGTGAGCTGGGCAACCCCACTGACAGTCCACCACCTTATGATAATACTCCGGACGATTCACGTCCGTAGGTTTCATACTCACAACTTCTCCTGTTCATCTAACGGGATCATTTGGGGATCATGAATGCAACTATGATCCAGTTTCCGCAAGGTGATAATAATATAACCAGTTTTTGCTCTCGATTAAGAGGGGGGGACACATCTCATAAATTGGCGCACCACACCCTATAAATATCACTGTCCGCTAGAACCTCTACAGTCTCGAAATGGGCGGAAAGTAAACCCTCCATTTTCAGACGGCGCTGTACAACGAATATTAACTTCCCTCCCAAATTAAGGTGTTGAGTACCGCCTTCGATCATGATCTTAATCACATCTTCAGACCAATCCTTTCCCTTGTGATAGGGAGGATTGCTGACGATTAGATCATACCTTCGATCTCCCAGTGCACGGTATCCGTCTGAAGCAATGATCGTAGCTTCTGGTATATTTTTTTTCACTGCTTCTAACGCCAGCACATCTATGTCTAAAAAATCAATTAAAACCAACTTGTCTTGTAGCCCTATCTCGCCTCCTACCAGTCCTGAGCCACAACCAAAATCCAGCACCTTTGTACTCGCGGGTATCGATGGCAAAGAATCGATGAGAACTTGAGTACCCTTGTCCACACACCCTTGGGCAAAAACCCCTGGATATGAAACCCAGTCTCTTTTTTTTCCTGCCAAATGTATGGAAGTCAGAGTTTCCCAATCAGCCAATTCACCTCTATAGTTGAATTTCTGCAATGCTTTCGCCTCCAAAACTCTGCATTTACTTCCATACGCAACTGTAGTAACCGAGTCTGCCAGTGGTCTCAAAATGTTCTCCGCTGATTTTATCCCCTCATCGTTAGCACCATATATCCAAAGAGGACCGCCAGCATTTAAACGTGAAAAAGCCAGATGGCTAAACATCTCAAGTTCCTTCTTGGACTTAGGAAGACGGAGTGTCACCACGTCATATTGATTCTTCTCAGGCCAGTGCCGCACTTCTTGGTTCGATCTTGTAGCCCTATTCCACCTATCGACTTTCTTAGGAGATCCATAGGGGAAGCTGTCACTAGACTCTGGCGAAGTCAGTAGCTCTAGTATCGTGTGACCCTCTATGTTGCTTTCTTCTAGAAATTTTTCTAATAGAGTAGCAGATGCTTGATCACGCCAATGCCTGTGATCACTTCTCAATTGATATCTTGCCCAATTCTCATACCTGACAAGCCAGGAGTGCTAGCCAGCACTTTCGATCATTGCAGCCAGTGTCTCGACACCCATCGACAAGCTGGTTGTAGATGGTGCGAAAGAAAAACGTACCCAATTCTTCAGTTCCTTAGATGCCGACGTCTTATTTGCTGGATTGAGATCGAAATGCTTTCCTGGAATTACAATTAATTTTTCTTCCAATGCACGTCGAAAGAACTTGTCAGCATTGTTCAAGCCCTTTGGAAGTCCCCGTATATCAGCCCACACATAGAATGTGCCACAAGGTTCTTCGACACACTTCATGCCAAGCTCTTGAAATTTCTCGGTCAAAATTGATCGTTTTTCAGTAAAGACCTGCAGTCCTCTTGTTCTCTCCTGCTGAGAACGACCTTCTTCTAGTGCCTTAATGGCGAGTCTCTGTGCTGGCACACTTGCACCACCGTCAAAATAGTGAGCCACGTTATTGACTGCTTCGATCAGTTTAGGTGGACCTACAATCCAACTCAAACGCCATCCAGGATAACGCCATCCTTTACCCAGACCATCTACAATCAAAATAGGATCTCTATCTACATTTCTGACAAAAGGTGCTACAGAAAGAGGCCTGTCCCCCTCCTCTCCTTCTAAGCCAAAAACATAGTGTGAATAGACTTCGTCCATTATCATCACACATTTATGTTTACGACCAATCGTCACTAATTTCTTCAACTCTGTTCCAGACATGATCTGCCCAGTTGGATTACATGGATTGCTCATGAGAAAAGAGCTTAACTTCTTTCCAGATACGTGTTTTTCTATCTGTGCTAAATCCACACAAAATCCTTTATCTGGACTAGCCTGTAAAGGAACCTGTTTCAAGCGATACTCATGATTCTGCAAGAGGTGCGGATAGGAGGGGCAGTCAGGATTGCGATAACCAATCTTCCCATCCCCAAGAGCATTTAGGATTCTGGAAAGGGCTACTCTCCCACCTGGTGCTACAGAAACATTCTCTTTCTTATATTTCGAATCTAAGTCTTCTCGATACAGCTGATTATAATATTGAGCTATTAAGTCCCGCAGCTCATCACTTCCTCCCACTGGACTGGATTCATGATCGTGGGTCTCTAGTGTTATCCA
>CEQO01015851.1_pt1 | contig 16225 bp, 4 predicted proteins | sample 531101 | NCBI WGS metagenome assembly CEQO01 (sample SAMEA2621272, study PRJEB7988) | marine metagenome | isolation source: saline water (ENVO:00002010), including
AAAAAAAGCCGGAACGCCGGGACTCGAAAGTCCCAGCGAACCGGTTTACGTATTCATTAAGTTACGAATCTAAGCTTCGATATCATCGAATTCTTCGTCTTCTTCGTCCATGAATTCTTCTGTGAAGTCTTCGTCTTCACTGAAATCATCATCTCCACGGCCACCGCGTGATCTGGTTACCATGTACCCTACAAGCATGATTGCAACACCAATTCCTGCAAATGGTGCAGGTTCAGCTTTCATGTCGTCTAGAAGTGTCAATGGGTTAGCATTGTCTCCCAGTCCGTCATCGTTGTTGTCATGTTGTTCTGTAGGATCCCACTGGAAAGCGTCTTCTCCAGGTTGGATGTTATTTGGATCTACTGGGTCTAGGTAACCGTCATTGTCATCATCAGGATCAATTGCGTTACATAGTCCGTCTCCAACGATCATATCGTCTTCAGTTCCATATTCTCCATCTGGACCGACATCTGTTTCGTTATCTAATGGTACAACATTTGCATTTCTTGCATCTCCGAATCCACCTGCGTTAGCACAGATTACTTCAGTAACGTCTAACCAACCGTCTCCATCGTCATCTTGGTCACTGTTGTCACCAAATCCATCACCATCTAAGTCGATTTGTTCGCTTGGATCCATTGGGAATGCATCATCAACGTCAATTGTTCCATCGTTGTCATCGTCACCGTCTGTTGCATCACAATCGTTGTCACCATCGTTGTCTGCAGGGACTGAGAAAGCATCCATTGGGTCAGTTCCACAGTTAGGTTCAACTGAATCTGCCCAGCCATCGCCGTCATCATCAGTATCGCTGTAGTCGCCAATTCCGTCACCGTCAAGGTCCGCGTTTTCGTTTGCATCATACGGGAAAGCATCGTTTTCATCAGAAACACCGTCTCCGTCATCATCAGTATCTACTTTGTCACAAATCATGTCACCATCGAAATCATCTGGTACTGAAGATGCGTCCAGTCCATCACTTCCACAAGCTAATTCCTCAGCATCTGTCCATGAGTCACCGTCATCATTCAAGTCAGCATTGTCTCCAACACCATCTCCATCAGTATCTACTGTTTCATATGGATCCATTGGGAAAGCATCGTCAACGTCTAGAACTAAGTCATTGTCATCGTCAAGATCAGCGTTGTCTCCAACTCCATCTCCATCGAAATCAGCCCACTCACTTGGGTCTAGAGGGAATAGATCCATGTCATTATCGTATCCGTCACCATCGATATCACTATCAATTGCATCACAAGTTCCATCTAGATCTAAGTCAGTTGGAATGCTGGTCAAGTCCATTGGATCGGACTCACAATCAACTTCAACTAAATCTTCGTATCCATCATTATCGTCGTCAATATCAGCGTTATCTCCAATTCTGTCACCATCATTGTCAGCCCACTCTGATGCATTCGTTGGGAAAGCATCGATATCGTCTAGATAACCATCATTATCGTCATCCATGTCTAGTAGGTCACAAATCCAATCACCATCATTATCAGAAGGTACGGATGTTGCATCCATTGGATCAGTTAGACAATCAATTTCATCTGTGTTATTCCACATATCATTATCATTGTCGTAGTCAGCATTGTCTCCAGTGCCGTCTCCGTCATTATCTTCTGATTCATTTGGATCTTCTGGGAATGCATCTTCGCTATCGATGACTCCATCTCCGTCTGTATCCGTATCTAGAGCGTCACAGATTCCATCAGCATCAACATCTCCTGGATAGTCTGTAGCATTAGTTGGGTCAGACCCACATTGTGTTTCTACATCATCGTTCCAACCGTCACCGTCACTATCTAAGTTGAAGAATGAAATTGTGACGTTGTAATCTTGACCATCGTCACCAGTTAACCAACCAGCCCAATTTCTAACACCTATCATATTGACTTGGTCGCCATAGTAAGAGTTAGTACTACTACTGTTCCAAGAAGGTGTAGATGAGCCGTATATTGGTTGCCCATAAGCAATGTTCGAAGTTCCAGTACCATATATATCCAAGAGTAACCACGTGTTGTATCCACTAGCATAGTAAGATACACCATCGTGTTGTAGTTGAACTTCATATCCATAGTTTGCAGGTACATCGAATGTATATCTATCAGTAGTATCAACATCTCCATGGTTCCAACCCTCAAAGAATAGTGTATCATTAGTCATGTTGTTGTAGTCATTCACATGAATAGCATCAGACTGCCCCGCGCCTGCGTCAAGTCCAGATCCTGCGTCATCTTGTACACCACCAACTAGGTTGGCAAGATCAAGGAAGTTGAATTCCATTGTGTATGTTACATCAACTGCACTGTATGTGTATATTCCAAGTGTTAACCATCCTCCACCAGTAACCCATAGGCCAGACATATGATTCATAGTTACGTTTGTACCAGAGTAAGTATTTGGTTGTGAAACGTAGTAAGCACCGTTAGCTGGGTAAGAACATGGCTGAGTCTGTATTTGACATTTGTACATGTATGTGTATACAGATGCTGTACTTGTCCATGTAACATTCCATTCCAAATATTTACCTGAAGGAACTAATACATTGTAGTAATCTCTCTCATCCCACATATCTGAAATCCAACCAGTACATGTACCGCCAACATCATCAGCATCTCCGTTAACATCAATTTGTGTACTTCCGTTCAACCATGTGTTTCCGCCAGGGTTTGAGTATATGTTATCTGATGCATCTACACCAGTACCGCAATCGTCAGGATTTGCACCAGGCTCATTTGCTGGTGTAATCATAGTAATTCCAAGAGTGTACTCACCGCTTCCACGATCTGTTTGTACAATGATGTAAATGCTCTGTCCACCATATGAATATCCAGCAGCACCAGTTTCTGGATTATTATTGTATGATGAACTAATTGTACTTAGACCCCAAGTACCTTGATATCTGACAAATAATTCAAGATCATTCTGTATCGGGAATGTCAAGTCAACCATCAAAGCATAGTTCTGAGGTATGTAAATCTCATACATGTCATACATATCCCAACTATCGTGACCATATCCTGTCAATGTATTATTCATTGAAGGGATTACACTTGCACCAGTAGCAGAGTATGAACTGTCATGAGCATCGATACCTAAGCCAGCATCATCTTGGTAAACGCTTTCCACAGGTTCTACGGAAGCATTGTAAATCGACCACTCAATTGTGTAGTTGTGCTCAACATCTTCAGGTAGTGAGGAAACCACTACACGTAGCCAAACAGTAGATTCTGAAGCTAAGTTTGAAGTAAAACTGTAAGATTCATTAGATGAAACTGCTTGAGGATTGAAGTAAGAACTTGTAGATGTAGATAACGTTGAAGCATATCCTAAGTCTAAGTATTGGTAGAACATTAGGTGTTCTGTACCTTCATCCTCAGACCAATCTAATCGTGCCCACAGACCGTGGTATGCAGGCAATGTGAATTCATACCAGTCTTCATCATCATATCCATCGCAGACCATACCTTGTACAGTTCCTGCGAGACCCATTGAAGTTAGGTCCATTGGACTTGCATCAGGATCTGAGGTGTCATCATCCGCGGCATCACTTCCAGAACCTGCGTCATCTTGCTCAAAGCATGGTGGTGCTACTGAAGGCGTAAGTTGTATTGTCAGTAAGTAACCAGCCCATGAAGAACTTGAACCCCATGAATAATAATCTACTTTCAGATATACAGTAGTGTTGGTAATTGCTCCACCTAGATCAATAAACTCTCCAGGTGTAGAACTCCAAGAATAAGCAATCATTCCTGTTTCATCAGGATTGGAGAAGACATACAAATCCAAATCTGCACTTTGTTCCCAATCTAAGGTAACATTCGCTTGATAACCATCAGGGATAACTAGTGCCCATAAATCGCTAGAATCAGTTGAACCAACTATTCCTGAGCCCTTATCTACAAGATTAAATGCATCTCCGGTCAAAATACCAGTGAATGAGCCAAGAACTGCTCCAACTTGTACTCCGAATCCTCCGTCACCCCAGCTATCCATCTTTTCAATAGTGTAAGTTCCAGCAGCAGAGTAGGTTGCAACTGTTCCTGTGTAACCAGTTGACCAGTAACCAGTTGAGTCTACTGTTCCATCAGGTTTTGTAATATCCATTGTACTCTCGGATGAACACCAAGAGTCACAACTTGTAATATCAACATTTACTGAAGTTGTACCATCAAGTGTGAATGTTCCTGACTGATAGCTCCAAGATGATGGAGAATCAGGCATGTCGAGAATGACATCGAGAACATCTTGAGTTGCATCTCCTGCTTGGCCTCCGTCAGCAGGGAAGACTGTGATATCGAGCTGATATTCAGCATTAGTCGCATAATAGTAGCAGTAGTAGCAACTTGCCATTACCATTATCGGGTCGCCAGCCAAATCCATTGGAGCGCTCCAGTATTGCGGTAAGTTCTCATAGTAACTGCTTGAAGCGAAGTAGCAGTAAGGTGGGTTGCTAGTAGTTACTTCACCTACTTGTGTATTCATTGATAGCTCATATGATGAAGAGTAGTAACAGTATCCATAAGATCCTCCGTATGATGCACTAGTCCCATATGACCATCCTGCTGCGCTAGTTGGACCCATAGCCAACCTGTAAGCGTAATTATCGTATGTACCAGCACCTGTACCGTTCCATGACAATGTAGCTTCCACACCATATCCTGCTGGTACATCAACAATGAAGAAGTCATTGTTATTGTCGCTGGTACTGGAATATCCAGTAGCTGCCATTGAACCCCAGTATGTATTGGTCTCATTTGCTCCATTCCAGTCAAAGTCAGTTGTGACATTAATGGCCGTCGCAAATGTATTACCTGCATCGGTTCCACGGCAGGCGTCATTACCCAAACAAGGAACAGGAGGGGCTTCTAGAGCCACTCTTTCTTCCATCATTTCAGGGGGTTCAGAATGGATGTCCGCAAGGGGCACCAAAACTGAGGCAATCATCAATAAGGCAAGTGTAACAGAGCGGAGGGTGTTGCTTTGCATGGGTATCACTATCGTGCATCACACGATGAAAAGGATATAACAGTACCGTTAGATGCTCATGAAAACACCGATACGCTAGATATTTGGTAAAAGGATGTATAGAGACAATAAACAGTAATTTAACTATGAAAAAAAGCACTCTGTTTCCTGTTTCAGTGAAAAATAACAAAGTATTCTTCTTCCAGTAATTCTGATACAAATATTTGAATGACATTTTTTAGAAAAATAATTAGGTTATTTTGAGATTCTTTCCCATGATTCGTCTTCTTTTTCGACCCATGTTCCTATCCCTACACCTGTGTACCTAAGCGGGTCCGTTTCAGTGTATTCACCGCCCGGCGGTAAGTCCTCCCAACTAGCGACAACCATGTTAGATTCAGGATTGATTGGAGCCGGTTCAAAACCAGGAGGAGGAGGAGGGATTGAACTCATTTCTGGTGTAAATCCTGGAGGTGGCGGAGGGATTTTTATCCCTTCAGGTTCAGTATCCAATTGCTCTTCATTCTCAATAGATTCTGCTGAATCCGATATTATTGGTAAAGTTGGTTCCGGAATCACTTCATCCACAGCCACAAAGTCTGAATTTTCCTCAACTTCATTTTTTTCCTCTTCAGCAGCTAGATCATTTTCCATGTATGAAGTCATGTCTGTACCTTTAAGCAGATTATTTTTAGAAGATTTTTGTTGATTGGTATACACTAAAACAGCTCCTCCAATTAATGCAATAATTGCAAATGAGATTAAAATCGTAGGTATTGGATTTAGAGACATCTTATCAATAATTGAAAGCGGGTAAGCATTATCCCCTCTACCATCGTTATTCCTATCTTCCCATTCGCTACTATCCATTGGGAATGCATCTTGTTCGTTGATGATATTATCACCATCAATATCAGGATCGTTTTGATCACAGGTTTTGTCACCATCCATGTCATCAGGGACAGAATTACTAGATAATGAGCTTGTAAAACATAATGCTTCAGTATTATCTGCCCATCCATCGCCATCATCATCATTATCTGCATTATTTCCAATCCCATCAGAGTCTGTATCTACTGATTCAAGCGGATTTTTTGGGAATGGATCATCCACATCTGTTACTCCGTCATTGTCGTCATCATCATCAACAAGATCACAAACCCAATCCTCATCAAAATCTAGAGGTATTGAATTACCATCTAATGGATCAGTGCCACAATTTGGCTCAAAAATATCATACCAATTATCGCCATCATCATCGTCATCGAAATTATTCCCAATCCCATCGGAATCAGTATCTTCCCATTCGGAATTATCCATAGGGAAAACATCATTCTCATCTGGAACTCCGTCGCCATCATCATCTGTATCTACTAAATCACAAACCATATCATTATCAAAGTCACTAGGAATTGATTGTGAAGACATAGAATTAGTTGAGCAGGAGGCTTCATCTAAATCTGACCAACCGTCATTATCGTCATCTAAATCTCCGTTATCTCCAAGGCCATCATTATCATTGTCTGTCCATTCATTAGAGTCAAGTGGGAATGAATCATAATTATCAGAAACTGAGTCCCCATCATCATCAATATCTACATTATTTCCAAATCCATCATTATCAGTGTCCAACCATTCTTGACTGTCTGTTGGAAAAGCATCATTTTCGTTAGGATAATTGTCTCCATCCATATCACTATCCATTAAATCACAGGTTCCATCCATATCAATGTCTGAAGGTACATCAAACGAATTAAGAGGGTCGGAATCACACGATGTTTCGATATTATCGCTATACCCATCGCCATCATCATCTGTATCTGAATTGTCACCAACTCCATTGTTATCAGTATCTGCCCATTCTGAATCATCTTGTGGGAATGCATCGTCATCGTCATCATAACCATCATTATCATCATCAGAATCTTGCAAGTCACAGATTCCATCAGAATCAAAATCTGGAGGCTGATTCCAACCATCCAATGGATCTGAGCCACATTCAATTTCATTAGCATCAGAGAAACCATCTCCATCATCATCTAAATCAGCATTATTTCCGATATTATCATTGTCAGTATCTTCCCATTCTGAAGCATCAAGAGGGAAGGTATCATTCACATCCTCTACATAATCGCCATCGTCATCAGAATCTAAGGTATCACAGATACCATCTGAATCGGTATCTAAAGGCACGCTGTAATTATCCTCAGGATCGCTACCACAGTCCTCCTCAACAGTATCATAGTACCCATCACCATCAGTATCTAGGGTGAAAAACCACCACGACATACCGTAGTTACCCTCTCCAGAAGTAGCCCTAACTTGGAGCAGAATATCCATTCCTTCAACAATCATTCCAGGGTAAGTTCCTGAACCATTAGAAGTCACTGATTCCGGATTATTCACACCAGAGTAATCAATAGTATTGGCTTGATCATCAGCTAAAATAACTTGGAAGTCACTGACGCTTGAATTAAACCATACTGTAACTCTAATTCCGTGACCCATCGGCACATTCGTTTGATAATTGTCATTCAAATCATCATCTAGAGAACCCCATCCAATGAACGTATTATTCACTGCCACAGAAGAAATATTCAGTACTGTAGGATTCAAGTAATCATTTGACGCATCGCCACCTGTGCCTGCATCATTTTGATTATTGACAGGAGCATTTGTTAAATCTTCAAAAGTAAATGATAAATTATAATCATGAGTTCCTGTATTAGTCCCATAAGCATATACTCTGAAGAATAAATTACTACCCCCATAATTATTCACTGTAACAGTCTCAGGATTAGAAAACCAACTGTAGACAATCATAGAGCTAGAATTATCATAAACTTCTAGATCTAAATCCACTGTAGAATTCCAAGTTAAAGTTGCAGTGACACCAAAGTTTGCAGGCATAGAAACTTTGTAGTAATCATTAGGATCTGTTGTGTAAGTCACATCTCCCCAATATGACATATTCGTTGCATTGAGAGTCATTGCACTAGCAATATTATTTCCGGCATCGGTACCGGAACCTGCATCATGACCATTTCCAGAACCCGCGCCTCCTCCACCAGATGAGCCAGTTGAGAAAATCCATATTTGCATAGTATATTGGCCTGAACCTGAGTATCTATCCACCCAAATATATACACTACTTCCCCCGACAGAAGTTCCGTTTGAAGTTACATCATCAGTCGTCCCAGAACTAGTGCTGAGATCGATATATCCGCCACCACTATTCAATAAGGCAAGGTCGAAATCTGTTGAAGAAGGATAGGTTATCTGAACCGCAATTCCTGTATTTGAAGACATATTAATTAAGTAATAATCTGAGTCATCAGTTGTGGCAGTTAAGTTACCATAATAGGTTCCATTAGTAGCCGGTAATGATGTTGCAGAAGAGGTATTATTTCCTGCATCTCCACCTGTACCTGCATCATTACCTAGTACAGGTATTGCGATCATACTTAGTAACAATATTGAAACTAAAATCGAGATTCTCTTTCGGCTAACCATGTATGACGGAAGGGATATGATGATTTGAAGTCTCTCGAGAAGCAAAAATCAATATTTATAGAATCCTTCTCCGGATTTTCTCCCTAACTTACCTTCTTCAACCATTTTTTGTAATAATTTTGAAGGAGCATATTTGTCGTTTCCAAATCCTTCATGAAGTACATTCATTATGTGGAGAACCGTATCATTGCCGATAAGATCTGAGAGTGCTAATGGCCCTATAGGATGATTCATTCCTAATTTCATTATGCCGTCAATTGCTTCAGGTTCGGCAACACCTTCTTCCAATGCTAAAATCGCTTCATTAATCATCGGACATAAAATTCTGTTTGAAATAAAACCTGGGGAATCATTACACGATAATGCTGTCTTACCCATTTTTTCAGCCGCATTAACGACAGCTGTATTTACTTCATTTGAAGTATCACTACCATTAATTATTTCAACTAATTTCATTATAGGTACTGGATTCATAAAATGCATCCCAATTACCTTTTCAGGCCTATTTGTTGAGGAAGCAATGGAATCAATACTAATGCTCGAGGTATTTGTGGCAAGAATAGTCTCAGGTTTACATAAATTATCTAATTCTTGGAATAATGCTGTTTTGTAGGAAAGAACCTCAGGTATTGCCTCCACAACTAGATCCGCATCAGATGCTGATGAGTTTTCAGTCGAAGTACTTATCCTAGAAATTGCCATTTCTGCTTCTTTTTCGGACATTCTACCCTTTGAAACTAGTTTATTTAGAGATTTTTTTATTGTTTCCATCCCTCTGTCTACAAACTCCTGTTTAATGTCAATCATAGTGACCTTATACCCAGCACAGGCAGAAACTTGCGCGATTCCATTCCCCATTTGTCCAGCACCAATAATTGCAATATGCTCCACAGCCATATATCTTCGAAACAACATAGAGCAATGAGGGTTATGCTCAATCAAGGTCAATTACTTCATCATCACTTTGATTTATAGAATGGATACTGCGAGTAGGTTCTTTCCAAGATCTCAACTCTTCTGCTTCAGGTAAATCGCTATTTACAACGCCCCAATCTATTTCTGATTCAGATGAAGATGGAGAATTCAATAATTCATTGATTTCATTGAATGACTCTTCTAAAGAAATCAAATTTTTATTATTAAGTTTCTTTTTCTTCAATGATTTACGACCTATCACAGTGATACTAATTAGAATTAGGACCGCAAACAATGTTGCTAGGAAGTACCAAAGCATAGGTCCTTGGTCTTGTGCATCGTCAATAGCCCAATCAATCCAATTCTGATTAATCACTTCAATGGAAAAAGAGTTTCTGTTATTGACGGCATCAGTTGTTGTACCCTGAATAACATGGCTCCCGACCATATCTTGGACTGAAATCTCGATATCAATGATTCCTGAAGCATCACATATGAATTCATGTGACTCAATAACACTCCAAATCATCACATAGGCACCTGGTTCACAATTACCTTCGATATTCTTTACAGGATTCAAAGTAGAATTACGAATACTAATTTGTTCGAATGAAAGAACCGGAGCTATCGTATCACGTGTAATATAGAGTTGATAATCATGCATTTCATCGAGTGATTCAATTTCTATTGAAAATTCATTCATACCTTCTTTAAGAGTGAAATATAATTCTACTACTTCGGCACCAGGAGTTATGAGGAATAGTTCTTCTTCAGCATCATTCTGCCACCAAATTTCCTGATCAGGCCCCCTGTAGAGTACTGCTGAAAGTGTATCCTCAGTTGTAATGCCACCATTCCAAGGAGCTACTACGTTAGTAGAATAAATAGACTCATTGAGTTCATAAGTTTGACAATCTACTAGGATATTCTCATTATATTGACCTTCTGTTGAGTCATAAGCAATAATACAAAATTCATGTAATCCCTTATCTTGTAATATTATTGAAGATTCGCTTCCATATCCTTCCCACTCTTCAATCTGTTCGCCATTATGAGTGAAATAAACATGGGAGAACTCATTAGATGCCCAGTTCATAACTTGTCGATGATCAAATAATTCTTTATTATTCGATGGAGATAACATCCAATCAATAATTGGAATACTACGATCCAAGAATAAATTAAATTCTTCAAATGCAGAATTACCTGCCCAATCAATTAGGTATATGTCTACCAAATAATCCCCATCCGAAATATTGCTTAAATTAACCTGAATTGGTATATTTCTAGTATTTTCTAAGCCTGATTGATTAGTTACTAAAATCTCAGGCATATTTTCATTTGTTCTACAAATTTCTAAAACTTCATCAATTATTGAGTCCTCTTTAGTAATATTAAGACACCATTCTTTGACATCTATGGACATATTCAGTCCGAATGTTGAACTAGTGATATTAAGAACACTGTAAAAATCATTTGTAGTGTATCTGAATCCATTCTGGTCATCAATATAAACTGAATCTAATTCTGGAATTTGGTTGTCAAAAATTACCATATGGCTACTTGAAACACTATTTCCGGCTGCATCAACAGAGGTGATTGAAAAATAATTCTCTTCAGGAATCAAATAATAGTTTGTCATAATACCTTCTAATGAATAATCAATTCCAATTTGACTCGGAAGTAAACCCACTGTCCAATTTGCAAATCCATAATTATCAAATCCAGGAATATAATAGCCGTCTTGGTAAACACTAGCCCCTGGTTCTGTCTGAATCACCAAGTTAATATACGGATTTTTTGTAATCTCTGGGATGCCAAAAATGAATAATGGAGGAGATGTTACATCGTAATTTACAGAAAGCCATGACTGATAGTACAAACCCGCTCTATCCGTGATATTTACACCGTAATCATGCCACTGCTCTGATTCAGGTATGGTCGAATTTATCCAGACTTCGCGGAAGGAAATATTCTCAGGCATTGCAAAGTGATTCCCAGAATTCCAGATATCAGTTAAATTATGGTAGTTTAGATAAGTATCAATTCCTTCTACTGAATTAGCGGTTGGGATAATTGTTTGATTATTCATTCCATACCAATTTAGATCATCTAAGGTAAAACCTATACCAGTATCTACCGCATAAATTTCTATCGGAAGTAGTTCATTAGTTTGCGTAAGATTCTCAGGTGTTGAGAATTCCACATACGGCTCTAATTCAAGTAATTCGTATGCGTAAGGAAGACTTAGTTTAATGCCCCCTACTAGAGTAATTTCTACTTCTCCATACCACAAGCCTGCAGAATCAGGCCTTTCAAATGCTAAATTGATTTGATGTGCACTTGTAGGGACATTTCCTGCTAGAGTTTCTGAACCATTGGGCCAAATAGAATTAATTTCAGAAGATAGCAGTTCAATTTGGTCAGTGATGTTTAATTTATCTCCGCCTACCATTGCTATGTCTAACCAAAATTGGACTTCACCTGAAACTGAATAGCCATGTACTGCTACGGCATACAAGCCATCTTCCACGTCATTTAGTTGTATACTCTCAGAAGATGTTCCCGTCCACGATCTGGAAACCTCTTCACCAGATGTAAACTGTCCATCTTCATTTTCATCATAGAATAAGAAAAGGTCTAGATCTGCTGATTCATAAGCATCCATAGTAATGCTCAACTCTGTAACATCATCAACAGTAAAATTATGCCACCATGAAGAAGTCATTTTATTGTTTGAAGTATCTTGATAAGCTGTTTCATTATCAAAATATATTGGCTGAGTCCAACCGTATGCAGAAACAGATTCGACGTCCATAGGAACTGTAGAAACAACATGTACAGCATCTACTCCGTCGCCATCTGACCAATCAGATACGGATTGAGAAAAACCATCTTGCTCTGCTGCTACATAACCTACAGAGATATTCAGAGCATTATCATTTGTAGAGACCCCATGTAGAGCAGTATGAAGTACCATTTGATGTGTTCCTGCCAATGCAGGGACTGTGAAAACTTCTCTAGAAGTACCAGTATATGTCCCCCAATTATGCTTCCCACTACCAGCATGATTATTCGCCGATCTTGATGAGATACTAAAAGTTGAATCACCATATGCATCTGGGTCATCTGAAGAATAACCATGAGGTGTTTCATCAAGCCATAAGACATCTACATCAGTATATGGATTATCATCCCAGTCGACATCTAAGATTACAGTTCCACCAGTATCCCATTCTTCGGGCCAGTCGACCGTTAAGAATCTCCAATCACCACTTTCTGCACGCCAATTCCATCTGGTTGCACCACTAATCCATTCTTCATCGTAAAGAGTTTGATTTGAAACATTTCCATCTAACGGATTAGGAGTTATCTCAAATGGTCCTGACCATGGAACATTGGTCACCACAGGAAGAGTCCAATTACGATGAGAAACAATTGATGCATTTCCATCTTGATAATGGAATGATTCTATTAGAACACCATGTTGATGTAAACCAGATTCTGCATCTTCAGGTACAGCAATATTCATTTGGATAGTATCATTACTATCTGCGTTGACAACCATTGTAGGAGGAATTGAAATCCACTGATCATCCGCACTTCCAAATGCTGTCCAATCAATTTCAATTCTAACTGGTTCATCAGATAGATCTCCATTATGATTCCAAACTCCTAAGAAAATTCCATCTCTGGCATCCTCAAATGGGTTACCAACTCTTACTTCAGCATTGGGGCCATTAGACCACCAATATGATACTTCATCTAATTCACTTGATTCCGTCCAGTCATCAGAATCTACCATAGAATCATTATCAAAATCCTCTACATAAATCCCATCTCCATCATCATCAGACCATCTGTAAATTTGTAAAAATACCCTTTCTTCGGAATTTTTATCCATATTTTCATCGAATGCAGAATATTCTATTGTAGCTCTGGCTCGAAGCTGCCTGGTTTCTTCTGGCAGAGCATATTCAGTGTCTGGGATGTGTAAAGGAATTAACAAATCAGGCCTATCTCCTTGGTGCCCATCCCAACTATCATTTTCTCCATCAGAACTACCATTACCAGTACTATTCCAAATAACTACTTCATGAGCAAGAGGCTCAAATAAAGTCGGAGTGAATCTCAATAAAACATCTGTATTAGCATGATTTGTAAAGTCTAAGTTTACTAATTGGGATTCACCAGGAAACATATAATTGATATTTGCATCTCTATGCTTACCTTGGAATGTTCCGCTATTCCATTGCGCTGGACTCATCCACCAACTCCCATTATCTCCCTCTAATGTCGAAACTGCTCGAGAGGCATTGAACCAACCGCCGCCTTGAATAAATGGCTCATAGCCTCTATCATCAGAAGTTGATAAAACGAAGTCTCTCAGTGTCTGAGAATCAGGATATTCTCCCTGAGTCTCTTGCCATGCTTCCGCAACTAGCGCTAATAGACCAGCAGCTATTGGGGTTGCTAAACTCGTTCCACCCCATGTAGACCAAGCAGAATTAGCATTATTTCTCAAGTTAAGAGGTAAATCTCCAGTAGCACTCCAACCTACTGATACAATATCTGGGTCCATTCGACCTACTACATTGGGTCCTCTATTAGACCAAGGTGCATTTTGTCCCCATGAATCACTTGAACGAGAACTAAATGCACCTACTGAGAATACACCATGAGCGGCTCCTGGAACTTTCGTAGTTCCAAAACCATGGCCACCATTTCCTATGGCGACAGAATAAGAAGCATTATGATTGTAAACTCTAGTCAACCAATCTAGATACAGAGAATATCCATCTGCACCAGATTCATCAATGCTGGAGTATCCGAAAGAAAAAGAACCAATATCTGCTTGATCATATTTAGTTTCAGATTTTCCATCATTCCCCTCTGCAATCCATCTCCAAGCATCTAATGAATGGCCGCCTGAATAATGATTTCCAATTGAGGCGATTGTTGCATTAGGAGCCATACCAATTACTCTTCCATCATCAACTTCCCCTTGAGCGGAAATTGCGCTAGCACACAACGTCCCATGACTTCCAGAATCTAACATAAATAAAGTTAAATTTCCTGCTCCTGCTATTCTATTTTGATAACCATGTCTAATTGAATATGTTTCGCCATATGGTACGCCATTAATCCCGTCTGATACCCAATAAACTAATCCTCCTGAGATATCCCAGAGATTGTCCCCATTAGTGTCTATTCCTGTAGTCTCTGAACCAGGTTTGATTGCCTTCTCTCCAGAGAAGTTTCCATCTACATTCATATCGACATAAACGGTCTCATATAGACCAGAAATATCTTCATCTATAACTATGATTGGAACATCTGTGCCTACCTTTGAGCGTAATGAAGAATCTGGATGTTCCCCCAAATGGTATATACCAGATTTTGAACTAGGAATTCCGGAAATATTGAATCCAGAAATATCTAGTACTCCATCAGAATCATTGTCATAATCGAGATTTGAAGTATCTGCATACCATGTATTTGACTGAGGGTATGCGTTTCCATTTACCAAATATGAATACATACTATTGTGATCAAACATCATTGGCCAGCCAGACCAGTCTGAACGAGAATCTTCAACTCTTGCCTGTGTTCCATTCAAATCAGGATGAGCAAAATCAACTCCAGTATCTGCAACGGCCACTATCATCCCCTCACCAGTGTATCCCCTCTCCCAAGCATCATTAGCTCCATGAATTTCTCCTGATCTGACACTTTCTGGTTCAAAATCAGGCCTTTCAAATGGAATTGTGTCATATGGTTGTGGATTATTTTGAGCATCTAATATTGAGATTACTCCAGGGATACCTGGTAATTTATGAAAAATATCAGCAGGCATCCAAAATGTTCTATGATCAATTTCTCCCGAAGTAGGATCATAGGTCTCAAAAATTTCTCCATTCTTGGCATCTGCCTGTTTATCCAATGCATCATTTCTTAATTGCCATAAATTTAACTCCGCTAAAGACCAAGTAATTACAGTAACACGAATTTTTTCAGCTCCTGATTCAACTCTAATATTTAGAGAATCTTCAATCCATGGATTCCCAGGTGATGGGAATGAGTACATATCAACTTCCGATAATGAATAGGAATTATCATTTTCTTCAAAAATAGCATTAAAATCATCGTTATTGACGAATAATGATACAGATGAGGTTAACATCAAGAGTGCTAAAATCACCGCACGTTGTTGATGCATATTCTCTGCATTGTTGCTGATGACTTGTATTTACCGGCCCCGTGTCCCGTCATAATCAAAGCATAAGAGCGATTCGAAGTGTCCACTAGTCCCGTAGTGTAGTGGTCCATCATGTCGGGTTTTGGTCCCGGCGACCCTGGTTCGAATCCGGGCGGGACTACCAATAATCGCTTATTCGTTTATTTTTTCTGGAGTTTTTGCTAAGTCTCTGGTTATATTCTTTTGATGACTTTCGAGAGTTCCGCCACCAATTTCTAATAATTTTGAATCTCTCCATAGTCTTTCAACAACATATTCTCCAACATAACCATATCCACCCATTACTTGAATTGCTCTATCAGCGATATTTTTGGCTGCTGTTGTTGCATACAATTTGACCCCGTCAGTATCTAATCTATTTCCAGATTTAGATAAATCAGTATTTCTTGCGGTATCATATACATAAGAACGCATTGCCCTATACTCTGCCCAAGATTCACCTATATGTCTTTGAATTTGCCCAAAATTCCTTATTTCGGAGCCAAATGCTTCCCTCTCCGATGCATATTTATTCATTGCATCTAGACTACGTCGAGCTATACCTAGAGACATTGCTGCGAGACC
>CEQO01112045.1_pt1 | contig 15833 bp, 8 predicted proteins | sample 531101 | NCBI WGS metagenome assembly CEQO01 (sample SAMEA2621272, study PRJEB7988) | marine metagenome | isolation source: saline water (ENVO:00002010), including
CTGTCGGAGTCAGAATCGCTGTCGGAATCAGAGTCGCTGTCAGAATCAGAGTCGCTGTCAGAATCAGAGTCGCTGTCGTCGCTAGGATCAACGGTGGTTACGGTATCGTCACCGTCGTCGCTCAGCGCAATTGCGCCAAGGGCTGCGCCACCAATTGCTGCGCCAACACCAGCGCCGGCACTACCGCCAGCCAACAAACCAGCACCCACCAGGCCTGACATGGTGCCTTCGTAGGGAGTCAGGATTGCAGAACTTACTTCATTGTCGATGTCATACAACTCAACACCCTCGCTTAGTGCAACAACCTCGGTTCGGTTGGCGCCGTCTGCAACGGTGGAGGTAATCTGTTCCAGCTTTGCTGACGCGTTGGGCGCCAGTTGCAACAGGGTGTCGCCATGACCGGCAGACACTGCGGGCATTAATACTTCAGCGGTCTGGGTACCAGTGTTGGTTACCACATCATTCCATCGCAAAGCATCGCCTTGGCTTAGCTCTACGATTTTGCCACCGCGTTCTACTTGAAGACCGGCAGGCGACTTGATAATTCCCACGTCGGGGTTGGCGTTTTCCATGATTCACATTTCCTTGAGGCTAGAGAGTTTGTTAGGCAAATCCACTGCTATAAGCGTTTTACTCACAGGGGATTCAATCGGATTCAGGAAAATACAAATATCCGGACGAATAATTTTCGTCAGCTGGGCAAGATAATTTTGATTGTTAAATTTAATAAAATTAATTAAGAATTGATTGTTGCTGGAAAAGGGTTTGCTGGGTTATTTACTGCAATAATTACTTCGATCGATTGTCTTGACTTGCAGTTGTTGAATGCCAAATGAGTGTTATCTAACCGCGATTATTTTTCTGGCACTGATCTTCCTGGGGGACCTATTTTGGTGGGGGTTCTTCGTAAATATTCGTATGAAGTATTGTAATTTTTGAGCCAACACCATGTTCCAAGGTGAGGCCAGGTAGGCCCCAAGGTAAATTTGTGTATTTTTATTGGCAATTTGAGCTTGGGCAATTCACGATATACAACTGCGGTGTCAAAGTGTCGGCTCAGGGAGAATTGACTTATCTGTCCAGGAAAGCATGAAGAAGTTTTTGAGTAACCACAAAAGCGAGGTGATTCGCTGGCTTTGTGCCGCTTGCAGTGCAATAGCCTTTCACGTTGGCGTGGTTTACGCTCAAGACGTGGTCACCGAGTTTGACCCCCCCAAGGTGAGTTACGACGTTCCTGCTGAATTCCAGGACTTGATCGAGCAGTCCACCCGGCAAATTCGCTCGACTGCACAGGTGAATGACAACGGAGATGCGTGGCAACTATTCAGGCGGTTGCGACCGGCCATTCGTGATGCTCTGGGTACAGAAGGTTATTTTTCTCCCTCGATTCAGCGAGTCGTTGATGAAACAGTTCCCGAAGATGTGGCGCCACCTCTGAACATAAAAATCGAGCCAGGGATACAAAGTAAAATTGTGTCGGTGGATATTCAATTCGATGGCGAAATCAACAAAGACGAGTTTGCAGAGCGGCGTGAGCGCCTGAAGACCTTGTGGCTTTTGGGAGTTAACCAGCCCTTTAATCAAGCTGACTGGAGTGCCAGTAAAGACAGTCTGTTGAGGGATCTGTTGGCCAAAGATTTCGCGGCTGCGACTCTTTCTGAAAGCTTGGCTGATGTTGATCCTGAGAAGAATACAGTCGCTTTGAGTGTGGTTTACGACAGTGGCCCGGTGTTTACTTTTGGAGATCTGCAAATTAAGGGATTGACAAAATATCCCCAAGACCTGGTTTCACGTTACAACACCATCCGCCCCGGTGATCGATACGAGCAAGAACGTCTGTTAAGGCTGCTTGCGGATCTTCAAGGGACAACTTATTTCTCGGCTGTGGACGTAAAAATTGATGCGGATGATCGACAGCCAGTGAATGTTCCAATCGAGGTCACTGTGATGGAAAGTGACAGCAAGCGCCTTGGTTTGGGTGCAGGCTACAGTTCCAATACCGGGTTTCGAACTGAGGCCACCTATCAATTCAACAATTTGTTTGATCGAGCCTACTCGCTTGTTACCGGTGTTCGCATTGAACAAAAGCGCCAGTCTGCATATGCGGATGTATTCCTTCCCCCGTCAACCCGTGGCATTACCGACTCGGTTGGGGTGGCGATTGATCACCAGGAAATATCGAACCTTGAAGTGGATCGATCTTCTGTGGGAGCCATACGAGAATTCAACAAAGGTATCAATGATTACCGTTTGGGCCTGAACTTTCAGTTGGAAGAGCGAAGCGCGCTTGGTATCAATTTTGGACAAACTCAGGCGCTGGTTGCAAGTTCATCGTGGACAAGAAATGCCGTAGATGATCGCCTGAATCCTTCGGAGGGATATATTGCTTTCGGCCAGTTGGCCCTTGCTTCGGAACAGTTTGCTTCCGATCAAGACTTTGTTCGTTTGTATGGTCGAGTGCAGAAGTTTTGGTCGCCTTCCAGAGAGAATTTATTTTCTGCACGATTCGAGGCTGGTACGGTCGTGGCCAGTGCACGTCGGGATATTCCACAGGATTACCTGTTTCGCGCGGGGGGGACCAACAGCCTTCGTGGATTTGACTTTCTAGATTTGGGCGTAATCGATCAAGGTGTTTTGGTGGGGGGCCGTCGAGTGATGATTGGTAGCCTCGAGTACACCCGGTGGTTTGATGGCGGACCGCTTGGCGCTGCTGTTTTTACAGATGTGGGTGATGTTGCCGACAACTGGAATGACTTTGATCCCAAGCCGGCAATTGGTGTGGGGGTACGTTATAAAACCCCAGCTGGGCCTATCGCTTTTGATGTGGCCAAAGCCGCAGACCAGGACAACTTGAGAATTCACTTTGCGCTGGGGGTGGCATTTTGAAGCGTGGGGTATTCGCTTTATTTACGTTCTTGCTGGCTGTAGCCGTGGCTGTCACTGCTGGGGTTCTGTGGGTGGTTCATACTGAACACGGCCTTCGGTTTGCTGTGGGTCAAGCGCAGGACTGGATGAATGAAAATTCGGATCAACAACTTGAATTCGGCAAGGTTCAAGGCACCTTGTCGCAAGGGTTGGATCTTGAGTTTGTTCGATGGAAGCAAGCCGATACCACGGTTGAAATTGAGCAAATTCAGCTCGTAATCGACTGGTCAAATGTATTGAATCGAATGGTTCGAATCAGCAATTTGTCGGCACAGGTTGTGCGCGTTGATTCACCGCCTTCTGAAGAAGATTCTCCGCTTGTTATTCCGGATGAAATCAGCGTACCCGTTGATGTGGACTTGCGTCATCTCAGCGTGCAGCAATTGTTAATCAATGGTGAAGAATTAACGCAGTTGAGTGCTCGGGGTTCGGTTCAATCGAAACAGCTCAACATCGATAATTTTTCATTGAATGTGCGGGACACTCAAATCAACTCTTCACTTGAGATGGCGCTGGCGAAACCCTATCAAATGAGAGGTGCGGTGAACGCACAGCGGAAATTGGATGATTTGTTGCTGAATGCGCAGTTGGCTGCGACAGGCTCTATCGAACGCTTGGCGCTTGCCCTGGATGCCAAAGGGGAAAACCCGGGCAAGGCGGATCAAACACAGCGTGTGCAAGCCAATGCAGTGCTCACTTTGTTGGGTTCAACTCCGTTTGAAACGGTACGACTGAACGCAGAAAATTTCGATCCGTCAAATTGGCTGGATGGGGCGCCACGCGCATCGCTTGCGATTGTTGCAACGGTAGAGCCCAATGCAGATTTTTCTGAAAGTACAGGCAATTTCTCGGTTAGAAATGCTCGACCTTCAACCGTTCAGTCGGGTGGGTTACCGTTGTCGTTCATGCGGGCCCGGTTTAATTTGAACCTGAGGGAGCAACTTCCCGAACAATTTGATTTGTGGGTGGATGAGCTCCAGTTGGCCGATGGAAAACGTCAGGCTGGCAATGCGAATGCCTCTATTCAGTGGCGAGCGTCCAAGCAGAGTGACGATCAGATTGCCACTCTGGATGTTTTGGCGGGGGATGTGAATTTTGATGTCAAGACCAATAATTTAGATGCTTCTGTATTTGCCAGTTTGCCCCAGCAACTCGCACTGACCTCTACAATTCAAGGCACCAAGAATGGGCAGCAGTTGCAGGTCAAACGCCTTTCGGTTCGAGATCGGCAAGCAGAACTTCAAGGTAAGTTGCGTGTGGATTTGCGTGGAAAAGTACCGGTAGATGTTCAGCTTGACTTGAAGGGAATCAACCCTGCCAACTACGTTCCAGATGCCAGTCCATTATTGCAAGGTGATTTGAACGGAAAAGCCTCGTTCAATGGGGTTTTGGTGCAAAGTGGAAAGGCAGGTGCAGTGGACCCCTTGGGTGAGATCAATCTTGATTTAATGAATTCCCGCCTGGCCAACGCCCCGCTTACACTGGTTGCCAAGGCCACTGGCGGGGTTTCTCGCTTAAGCAATATGTTGCTTGATCTGGACGTGGTGGGAAACACGGTGAAAGCCACTGGCAGTTATGGAACCCAGTCTGATTTCGTTGATGTGGATGTGAATCTGGATGAACTCGCGCGTCTCGGAAAACTGATTCAGATGAAACTTTCCGGGACGGCGCGTTTGAAAGGAAAACTGAGAGGGATTGACGGAAACTTCTCGGGTGAGGGCAATGTTGATGTGCGTCAGTTGAAGCTGGATGACACGATTCAGATTGATACCGTGTCGGGACAGTTCAACCTGGGTTCAGCGCCAAATTCGCCCTGGGTTGGCGACATTGTGGCGAGCAAAGTCAAAGTACCCGGCGCGGTGACCAACACCTTGAATGAATTAAAGCTCACGCTTCGTGGTGTTCGCAACCAGCATGAATTACGGGGCGAGTTTGCCAGTGGTTTGCAGCCCTTTAGTCGTTTGCGTGCGTTGAAAGGCGAGTTTGCATTTGCGGGTGGGGTTGGGGCTTTGCGCACACCGAAAAACGTTTCTGGCTGGAAAGGGCAATGGACTCAATTGAAAATCGAGGGCATGTGGTTGCCTGCTCGCAGCTTTGCTCTCCAGGCTCCTGCACCGCTCACGATTGCGCCGGGGTATTTTGAGCTCACGAATTTTGTACTCAAAGGCGAAGACACCTCAGTGTTGAACAACAAAGTGCTTCGTATTGCGAACCGGGAAATACGGGTTGAGGGTGAAATGCCCCAGTTTTATTTTCCACGCATGTCTCCGATATTGCGCAAGCAACTGACAGTAGAACCCAAGGATCTGATTGCAAAAGTGAAATGGAACTACTTGGCCAATCCCAACAAGGTAGATGGCCATGTGGATGTGCAGCATGTGTCGGGTGGCTTGCAGGTGCTTGAGGATTCACAGGTGGATGTGGATATTCGAACCATGACTGCAAATCTCGATTTCAATCGAGAGGCGGCCAGTGTGGACTTGAATATTCTTGCCGATGATTTCGGTGCAGTGACTGCAAATCTGAAACTGCCGGTTCAACAAAACCCGCAAACCAAAGCCTGGGAAATTGCAGGCAATGAGGCGATGCAGGGATCGGTGGCGGCCGGATTTACCGAGCTTAACTGGCTGGGCCCCATGATCAGTGGTGGGGTTAGAACCAGCGGTACAGGCCAGATTGCAATGGCGATTGCGGGCACTGCAAACAACCCCGATGTTCAGGGACGATTGTTTGCGCTGGATCTGGATGTGTTTCAGCTTGACCAAGGGGTACGCTTTGAAGACGGCAATGTGGTGGTTGACTTCACTACCGACAAGGCCAGTATCGACACTTTCGAGTTCACCGTGTACAACCGTCGCTCACCTCGCCGCTACCTCGAGGAGTTGGGGCCGTTGATTCAGGGCAACGGGAAAGTGAAGGCAGAGGGTGTTTGGAATTTGACGGGTTTGAATGGTGAAATCCGCTTGTCCATGGACAGGGTTCCCTTGCTGCAGCGACTCGATCGATGGATGATGGTGAACTCGAGTGTGACGTTGCAGCAACCCAGTGTTGACGGACAACCCTTAAAGATTCGGGGGGAAGTGGATACCTTGGGGGCATACTTCGAGATGCCTGAGAGTGGTCCTCAAACCCTGGGCGACGATGTGTTCATTCAAGGGCGCAGTGAACTGGCCGGGCAAGGTTTGCCGATAGACCTGCAATTGCGCGCCAATTTGGGTGACCGGTTTTACGTGAACGCTGAAGGCTTGCGAAGCCGGCTTGAGGGTGGTTTGCGCTTGGTGATGCTTGAGGGGGTTGGTGGCAGTGGGCAGCGTCGATCGGGAAGACGTTTGAGCGCCACCGGCACCATTCAAACTGTGAGTGGTACCTATCGCGCCTATGGGCAAGATCTCTCAATCGAGCGAGGCGTGGTTAACTTCCAGGGTCCGCTGGACAACCCGGGGCTGAATGTTCGTGCAGTGCGCAAGGGCGTGGCTGTTGAGGCGGGTGTAGAGGTAACTGGCACTGCGCAGCGGCCCACGGTCAGTCTGGTCAGTGAACCAGCCGTGCCAGATTCGGAGAAGTTGTCGTGGATGATTCTAGGACGAGGAAGTGGTTCGGCAGACCGCGATTCCACTTTGTTGCTGACCGCTGCTGCGGCAATTTTTGGTGATGAGGACGAAAGTACGACCCGTAAAATTGCGAAATCAATTGGCATCGATGACTTGAGTTTGAGCACAGGTTCCTTGACCGCAGCCGATTCCCGTGCGGTGGGCAGCAAGGTGGCCATTGCACCTGGTGCAGATGCTTCCGCAAACGTGATTGGGTCTGATGATCCCTTGCTGTCGCAACGTATTGTGTCCTTGGGAAAACGATTCAGCGATCGTGTTTATCTGAGTTTTGATCAATCTGTGACAACAGCGGCCAGTATTTTGAAACTGAACTATCAATACTCACGCAAGCTCAGCTTTATTGCACGGGCGGGGGCGGACAATGCAGTCGATGTGCTTTATCAATTCTCTTTTGACTGATTTCAGGACAACATGATTAATCCTGCCAGACTTGAAAAACTGGGTAATTGTTTTTCAAAACTCGGTACCTCACCGAGTCAAAAACCCTGTGTCTTGATGTTGTCTAGTTCGAATGGGCTTGAGCGAGCCCAGGTAGAAACGTTTGTTGGTCAGTCGTTTGAAACTGGCTGGAAAGCACTGTGCTCCCATGCCTCTGCTTCTTTTGATAAAACAGGTGTTGATTATGCGCATGTCCGCGTGGATCGGGTTTGCGAGGTCAAGAGAACCAATTGGGCTGCACTGAAGGTGCTGCTTTCAACAACGAAACGAAATTACTTCAGTTACGGGATCGCGCTGGATCCGCAATTCGAATATTCCTTTTTGTGGGGCGAACTCAACGGCAACGCCATGTTGTATGGCGGTTCGGAGGAAGAGTTTTCTAAGCTCAATGTTGGGAATTTCGAAAAATATGCTCGAAAGAAATATGGCCAGTCCTTCGCACTGAACCATGATGATGAGCAACCGGTGTACCTGTTTTTGACGCAGGGTGCCTACATTGGCACAGATGAAATAGTGCACCACCTGGAGGAAGATGGTGTGGCTGTGGGACGCCGCCAGTTACCCGATCTGGATGTGCAATCAAGTAGCGAGCTGGTGTTGAATGCCAGTGAGTTTTTGGCGCGTCAGGTCAAGGACAACGGTTTTTTTGTATACGGACTGTTTCCATGCTTTAACAAGGAAATTCCAACTTACAACACGCTTCGTCATGCAAGTTCCACCTACGCAATGATTGAAGCGTGGGAAGTGACCCAGAGTGCATTTTTGAAGTCGGCGATTGACCGTTCACTGCATTGTTTAACGAATGAATTGATCAAGCAGATTGAGTTAAGTGGTGGAATTCAAGCTGCCTTTTTGGTCGATACGGGAAATGAAATCAAGCTGGGTGGGAATGCCGTGAGCATTCTTGCACTGGCCAAATACACCGAGCTGACGGGCACCCGCGAATACATTGAGTTGATGGAGAAACTGGCCCAGGGCATTGTCGCCATGCTGAATCCGGATACTCGTCAATTTGTGCACGTGTTGAACTACCCCGACCTTACCGTCAAAGAACAATTCAGGATCATTTATTACGATGGTGAGGCCGCGTTCGCCCTTATGCGTTTGTACAAAATCACTCGCAGGGCAAGATGGCTACAAGCGGTTGAATTGGCTTTTGAATACTTTATTGCTGCGCGTCACTGGAAAGCAAATGATCACTGGATGAGCTACTGCGTCAATGAGCTCACTTTGTATCGACCCAAGCGTGAGTATTTTGAGTTTGGAATTCGCAATTTTTCGAATCATCTCGATTTTGTATTAACTCGTATCACCACCTTTCCCACGCTGCTTGAGTTGATGATGGCTGCGCAACAAATGCTCTCGCGTTTGCAAGCCATGCCCGAGTTTGCTGACTTGTATTTACAAGTGGATACCGAGAAGTTTTACCGTGCCTTGCACTGGCGTGCCAATTACTTGACAACCGGGTATTTTTGGCCTGAGTGGGCGATGTACTTTGCAAAGCCCGACACGCTGAATGGCTCATTCTTTATTCGGCATCATGCTTATCGGGTGCGCATTGACGATGTTGAGCACTATGTGTCGGGCTTGGTTGCTTACCGAAAGTTTCTGATTCAGGGTGAGTTGAATCAAGCTCAGGAAACGGCCAGGCCAAACACCTTGTTGAATGCAAAAGCGGAAGAAACTACTTTTTGGTTCTTGAACCAGAATTTTGGTTTCCAGCGTTCTGGTGTAGAGAATGCAGCATTGCTTCGCTACCGGGTTTTTGATCAGGAAATGCAGTTGAAGCCCGTGTTGTTGACCTGTCGTTACAATCCGCGACTGCATGAGTCAATCGACAAGCTGGTGGCCAACAAAGCCTTGCCCGCGTCCTCGCAGTGTCGATCCGTTTACGATTATTTTCAGAATGCTGAAGTGGTTTCAAGGCAGCTGAATACCGGACAATCTTTTTTTGATAATCCAATGTTACGGTGCCAGTTGCTGACGGACAGGCGGGATATCCGTGTGATGAGCCAACATGGACAATTGTTGATGTATGTGGTTCGAAATCCGGTCAATGACGCGCTTATTCACATTAATCATTTTTCGGAAGGCGTGAAGTTCCGAAAGGATTATTACGACAGCCGTGGATTTCTAAGTTGTGTCCAGTATTTGGATGCAGGGGGCACGGTTAGCCATGAGCATTATTTGCGCCCCGATGGCACCTTGGCCATTGCGAAGCTTTACAAGCGAATCGATCAAAAATCACAGCTGTCCAATATTCGTTTGCATGATTCGACCGGAGTGCTGGTCGCCTGTTTGTTCAGTGAGTCAGAGTGGCTGACTTTTGCGTTGGTTTCCATGCTGAAGGCCAAGGGCGGCAAGCATGTGTTGGTGGTGGACAAGAATCGGTATTGGTATTTGCCTGCAATCGCGGCGCGTGACCAATTGCATCAGGAATCGTCTGGTCAGGTGGCAGTGGTACCGGTCATTCATGCGCTACACACTCAAACTGTCGACAACCTGGCAACAAGTCCGACCAACTCCAATTTCAGGGATATATTGCACGATATCAAACGTCCAGATGCAATCATCACGCTGACTAATCAGCAAATGAATGACATTTCCTCAAGATATGGCAACGGGCAACTATTTCCGATTGCTCACTCCTGTGAAGTAAAAGACTCGATTCCCGATTTTGAAACCCGAGACCGATTTCGTATCGTCTCTATGGCCAGGTACAGTCCCGAGAAAAACCATCATTTGGCGATCGCAGCTTTCGCCAAGGTGGTCAAGAAGTATCCTCAAGCGCGCCTTGATTTTTATGGTTTCGCAGTTGCGGGAAGTTCACTGTTGTCTGACTTGAAGGCGCAAGTTGAATCCTTGGGCTTACAGAACCATATTGGTTTGAATGACTGGACTGATGCGCCTGCAACCCATTACCTGCGCGCAGGCTTGTCCTTGTTGACCAGTCAGGCCGAGGCTTATTCACTGGCCATTATGGAAAGTCTTTGTCACGCATGTCCCGCGATTGCGTTTGATGTTCCTTATGGACCATCGCATTTAATTGTGCAAGGCGAAACCGGCTTGTTGGCTCCTTTCGGAGACACTGAGGCGCTTGCCGAGCAAATCATTTCGGTGTTTGATGACAATGAGTTTCACAAACGCATGAGCGGTAAGGCCTTTGCGTTGGCGAACCGATTCAGTCACGCCGAGGCGGCGCGCCATTGGCGCCAATTGTTCTCAGCTGTTGGAGTGCTGTCATGACTGCTGTTCAAACCGCAATTTCTTTACTCACCGTGTTCGACTGGATCGCGGTGGCATTTTTTGTGATCTGCTTTCGCGGTTACAACTACGTGTTTGACGGGCGCAGTCGCTTTGGCAGGCGCGGATTGTCGCAAAAAACGCATGAATTCCGAAAGCTGTGGGCGCGTGAAATGCTTGCTCGAAGCAACCGCGTTGGCGACACGGCCTTGATTGGCAACCTGGTCAACAGCGTTACTTTTTATGCCAACACCACGATCTACATTATTGCGGGTTTGTTTGCCTTGTTGGGTACGCTGGATCAGTTGGTCAATATCACCAGTGATCTACCCTTCAGCCGAGAGGTCAGCCGAGGATTGATGGAAATCAAGGTGCTGTTGGTTCTCACCGTGTTTGTGGTGGCTTATTTTAAATTTACGTGGAGCTTGCGCCAGTTCAACCTGCTGACCATTCTGGTAGGGGCAGCACCCGACGGAAACCCGGACAAGGAATACAACGAGGCCTATGTGTCGCGGATGGCGCGCATCAACAGCCTGGCCGGAGATGAATTCAACCGCGGATTGCGCAGTTATTATTTCGGAATTGCCTCGGTCACTTGGATGATTCATCCAGGTTTACTGGTGGCATTCAGTGCTTTGATTGTGTTGGTGTTGATCCGCAGGGACTTCTATTCAGAAGCCCTGGAGATCATGTCAAAGTAAGCAACCGTGTTGATTACCAACTGCTGGTTTCGCGTTCGGGGCTGGCGCTGACTTTGTGAATGGTCAGGTCGGCACCGTTGAATTCCTCTTCGTCATTCAAGCGAATACCCACCGTCATTTTCAGTACACCGTACACCACAAAGCCACCCAGCAAGGCGAACGCCACGCCAGCCAAAGTGCCGATCAACTGGCTCATGAACGACACGCCGCCCATGCCGCCCAAGGCCTGCTGACCAAACACGCCAGCTGCGATGCCGCCGAAGGCGCCGCAAATGCCGTGCAATGGCCACACCCCCAATACATCGTCAACTTTCAAGCGGTTCTGGGTGAAGGTGAACATGTACACAAACAGCACGCCTGCGATGGATCCCACAGCCAGCGAACCCAGTGGATGCATGATGTTGCTGCCCGCACACACGGCTACCAGGCCAGCCAATGGGCCGTTGTAGGCAAAGCCGGGGTCGTTGCGGCCTGCGGCCAGTGCACCCAAGGTGCCGCCCACCATGGCCATCAGGCTGTTCACGGCCACCAGGCCAGAGATGCCTTCAATTTTCTGGGCGCTCATGACGTTAAAGCCAAACCAGCCCACTGCCAGTACCCAACTGCCCAGTGCCAGGAAAGGGATGGAAGAGGGCGGGTGAGAACTGATTCGCCCGTCTTTCGTGTAACGACCACGGCGTGATCCAAGCAGCAATACGGCCGCCAAGGCGATCCAGCCACCCACGGCATGAACAACCACACTGCCCGCGAAGTCCATGAAAGGGGCGCCAAAACTGGCGGTTAGCCACTCTTGAAAGCCGTAGTTGCCGTTCCAGACCATGCCCTCAAACACGGGGTAGATCAAGCCCACCAATGCCGCTGTGGCCACCAACTGGGGCACAAAGCGCGCGCGTTCAGCAATACCCCCCGACACAATGGCGGGAATGGCTGCAGCGAATGTCAGCAGAAAGAAAAACTTCACCAGTGAATAGCCATTGCCCTCGTTGAGTACTGCGGCGGGTTCATAAAAACCCACGCCGTAAGCAATGGCATAGCCGATGAAAAAGTAGCTGATGGTGCTGACTGAAAAATCAGCCAGAATTTTGACGAGCGCATTGACCTGGTTCTTGTGGCGCACCGTGCCCACTTCCAGAAATGCAAAACCGGCGTGCATTGCAAGCACCATGATGGCGCCTAGAAGCACAAAAAGAGTGTCCAGTGCGAGAGTGATTTGTTCCATTTTGGTGAATTTTCAGGTTTATGGTTAAAAGTGGGGCATTAGCAGCAAAAACAATGCCCGCTTTTTAAGCGTTTTGTGCACTGTGGTGGTGCGTTTTCGGCTGGGCCTAGATCCCAAGCTTTCTCAGGATGCGGACGAAGTCGGCGGGAGAGTTCTCTTTCTGATGTCGTTTTTTCTCAGAATCGGACACCACAATTTTTGTGTAGCCCGCCCAGAAGTTGGACAACATGGGCGAATAAGCGGGGTTGTTGGCAGGTGCGCCGCGCAAAAAGCCCACCTGCTTGATGCACGCTTGAAGATCGGGGGTGCTTTGTTTCAGCACACCAACGGGATTGGCATGTGGGTTTATCAAGCCAAGGTCTTGGCATTTTTCAATGACATGCAGTGAAATTTCGGCCAATGGCTTTAATTTCACCTGGGTGTAGTCGGCATTGAATTCAAGGCAGTTTTCCAGTTCAATTTCCGATCCGAATTCGGCCTGAATGGCTCGGCACAAAGGCTCGGTTTTCAGTTGTTCAGTCGGGATGCCGGTACTTAATTTACTGTGGGTGTGGTTGCAAAACGTTTGGGCAATTTGTTCGGCAACTGTATTGGCCAGCACGGCGGGTGTAATGGTTTGCCGAAGTAGTTCTTCAGCCATCGGGCCCACCTGGTTTTGGTAAGCCTGTGTGGCGTACCGGTCCTCAACTACTTCCAATCCCCATTGCCCTGCCACATGATTCTTCAGGGCTTGAATATGGTGAATTTCAAGCTGCAGGGCAAGTTTGTCATTTAAACGTGGCTTGTCTTCATGCCTTACCAATTGTTGAAGGTGTTGCTCGACAAGGTTGTTTTTGGCGCGGGTCAACACCCCGGCAAGGCCGGTTTGCTGGCTGCACAGGTCCCTGGTGTTTTCAAGAATGTTCAGCGTTTCGCCTTCATTGCACACGCCCAATCCTTGTGCCAAAGCCAGTGCGCAAGACAGTTTTTTGTCTGCTGGAATGTTCGGGTTGTTCAGTTGTTGTGCAAACAGGTTCAGGTTGCGCCGGCTTTCGTTGACGACCAACGGTGAAAGCTTGTCGGCATTGCAATTGACCCGGGTTTGAAGAAAGTGATTCAAATTACCAATTGCTTTTTGCCGTTGTGCACCCGTACTTGCGTGTTGCCCCACAAACTGCTGAATATTCTTGATGGTGGTGTTCAGTTGCGCAGTGTAGGCTGCGCGTAATTCGGGAGATTGCTTGAAAGCTGCCCAGGCTGCACCGCTTGGTGCAATTGCGGGCAAGTCGATGCCATCCGCATCAGTGTGCATGGTTTTTGCAGCCTGCGCAGCAAGCTGACTCCAGCCCGCGGCGGTGAAACCTTCAACAGAACTCGACATGCAGATTGTGGTGGCTTGATTTGTATTGTGTGCCCAATCAGTGATCAAGGTTCCATGTCAGTTCGCCTTCAGTTCGCTTTCAATGCACCCCATAAAATTCCAAACAGGTCGTCAAACTGGTCAATCAGTTTGTGGCTTTCCTTGCGCAAAAAGTGCATTTGAGCCACGCGGCCGAATACGCCCATGAACACGTCCAGCAGCATTTTGCTTGAAACGGTGTCGTTAAATACGCCCTTGTGCTGACCTTCTTTCAGCATGCCCAGAAAAGCCCCCATCAACTCCGGGCTTTCATACACGGGCAGGTCTTGATAGCGGCTGGCCGGTATGGACACGGTCAGCAGCAATATCACCTTGGGGTGCTTGTCAAAGTAATCCAGCATCACCCACAGGGTTTTGCGCAGGCGTTCACGGTAATCTTCAATACCCTCGAGGTGGTCAATCATGCGGTTGGCCAATCGACTCAGTGTGGCGTCCAATACATAAGCCACCAACTGTTCCTTGCTTCCAAAGTACTTGTAAATGGTTTGCAATGAAACATTGGCTGTACGGGCTACCTCAATTAAAGGCACGCTGTTGAAGTCATGGTTGGTAAACAGTTCCAGAACAGCGTTTTCAATTCGATCCAGGGTGGCCTTTCGCATGGTTGCCGGGTTGGCATTGGCCTCAGTTTTGTTGTTGCTTGCGCTTGCGTTCATATTGGCCAAACCCTGCTTGTTGTAGGTTCTGTGGGTGGAATTGAAAAGCGAATCATCTGGTACCGGTGCCGGTTTGGTCAACCTGCATTCTACGCAGCATCACTCGGAAAGATAAAAACGGTAAGCTAAATTACCATATTCATAGAGGTGACACTCTAAAGTAACTTCTTGGGTTGATTGTGCGTTTGCACATCGCCATTCTGGACCGTGAAGAATTCACGATACCTTCGGTAATTTCGGTTACCGAATCCAGAAAATCCAGGAGGCACAGATGCCATCGGCACTGATATTTGACGCAGTAAGAACCCCACGGGGCAAAGGTAAAAAAGACGGTAGCCTGCACCAGGCCACTCCAGTGTGGTTGCTGAACAACCTGCTGACCGCTTTGCAGCAGCGCAATGATCTCGACACCAGCTTGGTGGACGACGTGGTACTGGGTTGCGTAACCCCAGTGGGCGAGCAGGGCGCTGACATTGCGCGCACAGCTGTGCTGGATGCAGGTTGGGCCGAAACAGTGGCAGGTGTTACCCAGTCACGCTTCTGCGCTTCAGGCCTTGAATCAGTGAACCTGGCAGCAGCCAAGGTGGGCAGCGGTCTTGAAGACATGGTAGTGGCTGGTGGCGTTGAAAGCATGAGCCGCTGGACCATGGGCAGTGATGGCGGCGCCTGGTTCATGGACCCCCGCATCAACGACAAACTCGGTTTCATTCCACAAGGTATTTCAGCCGATTTGATCGGTACGCTGGAAGGCTTTAGCCGCACGGACGTAGACACTTACGCAGTTGAAAGCCAGCGCCGCGCTGCCAAAGCGCAAGCTGAAGGCCGCTTCAACAAAAGCCGTGTGCCCGTGAAAGACCTCAATGGCTTGATCATGCTGGACCACGACGAATTCATTCGTGGCAATGCCACTGTGGAAAGCCTGGCCAGTTTGCAGCCCTCATTTGCCATGATGGGCAGCATGGGCTTCAACGCAACCGCCCTGCGCAAGTACACCACTGTTGAGAGCATCAACCACATTCACCATGCGGGCAATTCTTCCGGCATCGTGGACGGCGCCGCTTTGGTACTGGTAGGCAGTGAAGAAGCCGGACGCAAGGCTGGCTTGAAGCCACGCGCACGCATTCGCGCTGCCGCAGTAATCGGTTCCGAGCCCACCATCATGCTGACTGGCCCAACGCCAGCCTGTTTGAAGGCTCTGCAAAAAGCAGGCTTGAAGGCTTCCGACATCGACTTGTGGGAAATCAACGAAGCCTTCGCTGTGGTGCCCATGCAAACCGCACGCAATCTGGGCGTTAGCCTGGACCGCGTGAACGTGAACGGCGGATCGATCGCCATGGGCCACCCACTGGGCGCAACAGGCGCAATTATTTTGGGCACCTTGCTCGATGAACTTGAGCGGCAAGACAAAACCCTGGGCCTGGCCACACTGTGTGTGGGCGGCGGCATGGGTATTGCCACCATCATCGAACGCATTTAATTGGCCGAAGGAGAAACAACAATGAGTGCAGTGAAATTTGAACTCGGTCAGGATGGCATCGCGGTAGTCACGCTCGACATGCCCGGCCGTTCCATGAATGTATTGAACGAAGAACTGATGGGCCCGTTCGCGGAAGCCCTGACCCGCATTGAAACCGATGCGTC
>CEQO01150292.1_pt1 | contig 15586 bp, 13 predicted proteins | sample 531101 | NCBI WGS metagenome assembly CEQO01 (sample SAMEA2621272, study PRJEB7988) | marine metagenome | isolation source: saline water (ENVO:00002010), including
GGTGGTCGCGCAGTTTCATTGCCTGCTGGTGCGGTGGGTGGCGTGCGTGCAGCAGCGGCTGCTTCAGGCGCATACGCCCGTGTTCGCCAACAGTTCGGCATGCCGATTGCTGAAATGGAAGGCATTCAGGAAAAGCTGGCCGAAATTGCAGCCATGGCTTACCTCAGTGAAGCGGCACGCGTGTATGCAGTGAGCGCACTGGACAACAATGAGCAGCCCCCGGTTGTTTCTGCTGTGTGGAAAGCCTACCTCACCGAGCTTTCACGTGAACAGGCGAAGAATGCCATGGACGTGATGGCGGGTGCCGGTGTAATGCAAGGCCCCAACAACGTCATCGGCCGCGGCTACTGTTCAGCCCCGGTTGCCATTACTGTTGAAGGCGCGAACATCATGACCCGTTCGCTGATTACCTTTGGTCAAGGTGCTGTGCGTTGTCACCCCTATGCATTCAAAATTGCAAATGCCCTGGAAGCCAACGATCTGCCTACATTCAGCAGTGCATTGAAAGGCTGGATTGGTCACATGGTAGTCAACACGGGTCGCTTGGTGGGCTTGACCTTGACTCGTGGTTACCTGGCCAGCACACCGAAGATTGATGGCGTTACACCTTACCTGCGCAAGCTGGCTTGGGCGTCTTCACGCTATTCATTCCTGACCGACATGGCACTGATCACCGTGGGTGGCAAGTTGAAAGCCCGCCAGCAACTGACCGGCCATTTCGCCGATGCTTTGGGCTGGCAACTGCTGGCCATTTCAACCATTCGCCGCTACGTGGCTGAAGGTGAAATCAAGGAAGACTTGCCACTGGTGCAGTACGCTTGCGAATACGCCTTGGCGAAAGTGCAAAAAGCATTCGAATCCATCTATTCCAACTTTGGCAACAACGCAGTGGGCTTTTTGCTGCGCACCGTGGGCTATTTCAGCTTGCGCGTGAACCCGATTGTTGGTTCTGGTCTGGATCGTTTGGTGCCGACCGTGGCCAAAACAATCACCAAGAGCGGTGCCCAACTGGGCCGTATCACAGGTGATTTGTACATGCCCAAGTTCAACCTGGCCGACATGGACAGCGATGAAGTGCTGGCACAAACCACAGGCGTGAAGCGTTTGATGGCGGCCTTCCAGGCCGTACAGGAAGCCGAAGTGGTGCAAATGAAGGTCATTCAGGCGCGCCGTTCCAAGCTGGTGGACAAGGGTTCTGTGCAGGAAATGGCCGAAGCCGCATTGGCCAAAGGCATTATTACAGCAGCCGACAAAAAACTGCTGGACCGTGCCAACCGCATCAGCCTGGAAGCCATCATGGTTGACGAGTTCACACCGCAGGAATTCTTCGGTGACAACTCGGTAACTTACGCGCCAGGTTTTGAATGTGCCAATGTGCCCAATGTAAGCCATGGCGCAGCGGTACAAGGCGAGCGCTTGAGAGTTGTGAACTCTTAAGACGCTGCGTGCGGGTAATGCCCCATTTACTTGGAGTGTTACTCGTTTCGCCCTAAGCAAGGTTTCTTCTTCCGGCTTGATGCTTCTGGCTTGGGGCATGCGAAACGCCTTGGCGTCTTCGCATCGATTGCTGCGCAATCGCCCCGCGCTGCGAATCCGCCGGGAAACCTTGCAAAATCGGGCAAAGCGAGTATCACCCCGCGTATGGGCATTCAACCTGCTCATTCGCGAGCTGCCGTTTTTACACTCAACTACCAACCAATCACCGAGGCCATTACTCATGTCACCCATTCAAGACCCCACCTTGCTCGAAGGCATCACCGTGCTCGATTTGTCGCGCAATTTGCCTGGGCCAGCAACGTCACTGATCTTGCAGCAAATGGGTGCCAAGGTCATCAAGATGGAGCCGCCCCATGGGGATGATGCCAAAAGCATGCCGATGCTGTACGCCGCTTTGAACAGCAGCAAGCAGATTGTGACAGCCGACTTTCGCACGCCCGAGGGCATTCAGGCATTGAAAGATCACGCAGCCAAAGCCGATGTGCTGATCGATGGCTTCCGCCCCGGCGTGATGGCCGACATGGGTTGTGGCTACGACACTTTGAAAGCACTGAATCCGAAATTGGTAATGTGCTGCATCACAGGTTACGGGCAGAAGGGTGCCTTGGCTGAAAAGGCCGGGCACGACATCAATTACATGGCCTTGAGCGGTGTACTCGATGGTTTGCAAACAGCCGACGGTGACATTCCTGTTCCTGCCGTGCAGTTTGGTGATTTGTTCGGTGGTACGTCGGCCGCCGTGCAAGGTATTTTGGCCGCCCTGTTGAAGGCGCAGCGCACTGGGCAGGGCACCTTTGTGGATGTGTCCATGACCCACAACCTGTGGAAGCAAAACATCATGCCCGAGAGCATGGAACAAATGTGGATCATGCTCAGCGGCAAGCCCGCCAAGCATCAAGACGATTTGCTGAGCGGCGGCCTGGCCTGTTACAACGTGTACAAAACTGAAGACCAGCGTCATTTGGCGGTAGGTTCACTGGAGCACAAGTTCTGGAAAGTGGCTTGCGAAGCCATGGGCAAGCCCGAGTGGGTGAATATTCACTGGAGTCGAGGTGCCATGCCCGGTACTCCCCCGGCGGTTCAAATGCTGGCCGACATGAAGGCGCTGATTGCATCCCAACCCCTTGCCCATTGGGAGCAGGTGTTTGGCAATGTGGATGCCTGCATTACCCCTGTCCTGACCCGAGCCGAAATCAAGCAGAGAAATTTGCTGCGCATTTGATGTTTTTTCGGATGGGAAAGTTGCGCCGGTAAATCGAGTACTGCGTCTAAAATCCTGAATTCTTTGGGTTAACTTACGCGATTCTTACCAAAATCGCGGGAAGAATGGTATTGTTGAATTTGCCGGAAGTCTTATACAACACTTATAAAAACCGAGCCCACGCAGGCTCAGCCGGGGAGACATAAAAAGCCACCCACAGTGGCACCTCCTTGGCAGCATTCGCTCGGTTTACAGGAGATCAGTACATGTCAGCACGTCCCGACGAGGCCGCCCCTAAGGTGTCGCCCGATCAATTCAATGGTTTTGTCAGCAAAGAAGCGCAGGAGCTTTTTGAGTCCCGTTACTGGACCAAAAGCTACCCTCCGGGCGTCAGTGGCGATATGCCCCCATTGCGATACACCAGCATGCTGGAACTGGTGGCCGAATGCCTTAAAAAGTATGCAGACCGCCCCGCGTTTGTGTCTGCAGGTACGGAGTTCTCGTACAAGCAGGTCGATGATATGTCGGACCAGTTTGCGGGCTACCTGAAATCGATTGGCGTGAAAGCCGGTGATGTTGTGGCCATTATGTTGCCCAACTGTGTGCAGTTCCCTGTGTGCTTTGTGGGTGCCATGAAGCTGGGTTGCACGCTGACCAATGTGAACCCCCTGTACACCGTGCGTGAATTGAATCACCAGTTGAAAGATTCTGGCGCAACCACCATTGTGGTGTTTGAAAACTTTGCCAACACCTTGCAGCAATCGCTCGAGGGCACCAAGGTCAAGAACATCGTCATTACCCAGTTGGGCGATTTGCTCGGTGGTTTGAAGGGCCTGATCGTTAACTTTGTCATGCGCAAAGTCAAGAAAATGGTGCCAGCATACAACCTGCCGCAAGCAGTGCCGATCAAAAAGGCGTTGGCCGCTGGCAAAGGTGTTTCTTATCCCAAGCCCAGCCCCAAGCTGGACGACGTGGCTTTGCTGCAATACACCGGTGGTACCACTGGCGTGTCCAAAGGCGCCATGCTGACTCAGCGCAACCTGATGAGCAATATGGAACAGGGCCTGGCCTGGATGAGCGAAGCCATTGGCAAAGACCCGATTTGCGTGGTCACCATGCTGCCGCTGTATCACATCTATGCACTGGCCGTGAACTGTATGCTGTTCATGACCTTTGGCGCACGCAACATTCTGATTGCCAACCCGCGTGATGTAGGCACCGTGATGAAAGTGCTGCGCAAGGAAAAATTCCATGTGATCACTGCGGTTAACACCCTGTTCAATGCATTCCTGAATAACGAAGAATTCTGCAACCGCGATTTCTCCGACATGAAGTTTGCAATGAGCGGCGGCATGGCCTTGCAACAGCCCATCGCCGAGCGCTGGTACAAAGTCACTGGTTGCGCGATTTCTGAAGGCTTCGGCATGACAGAAACTTCCCCAGTGGTAACAGTGCCACCTCTGCATGGTGGCGAGCGCCCCGCGTTCCGCGGCAACGTGGGTTTGCCGATTCCTGGCACCGAAGTGCGTTTGAAGCGTGACGATGGCCTGTGGGCTGGTTTGAATGAGCCCGGTGAAATTTGTGTGCGTGGCCCACAAGTGATGTTGGGTTACCTGAATCGTCCCGAAGAAACAGCCAAAACAATCGACAAAGACGGCTGGTTGGCCACTGGCGACATCGGCACGATGGACGAGCAAGGCTTTGTAAAGATCGTGGACCGCAAGAAAGACATGATCATCGTGAGCGGCTTTAACGTGTTCCCCAACGAAATTGAAGACGTGGTTGCCCAGCACCCAGGCGTGCTGGAATGTGGCGTGGTTGGTGTACCCGACCCAGTGACTGGTGAGAAAGTGAAACTGGTTGTGGTGAAGAAAGACCAGAGCGTGACCAAGGAAGACTTGATTGCACACTGCCGCCAAAACCTGACCGGTTACAAGATTCCTTCATTTGTTGAGTTCCGCGACGACTTGCCCAAAACCCCAGTGGGCAAGATTCTGCGCCGTGAACTGCGCGACAAGCCGAAAGAAACAGCGTAAGCAGTTCAGTCCAATAAAAAAGCCACCTGTGAAGGTGGCTTTTTTTATTCATGCGACAACAAACTTAATTGCGCACATACATCTCAACACGGCGGTTCTGGGCACGACCAGATTCAGTGTCGTTGCTGGCCACTGGAAAGCCCTCGCCCAAACCGGCGGCAGTCAAACGTGCACCTGAAATACCTTTGGCTGTCAGGAAGTTCGTGACGGACTGTGCACGGCGTACAGACAGGTCCTGGTTATATTGGTCGCTGCCAGTGCTGTCGGTATAACCGATTACACACACGATGGTGTTGGGGTTGTCGCGCAAAGTAGCAGCGATTTGGTCGAGCGTGCCGGCAAATTGTGCTTTCACGTCGCTTTTGTTGGTGTCAAACAGGGCGGCACCTGGAATGTCGAGCATCACCGAGCCGTCGCGCTGTTCGCGTACAGCGATCTGGCTTCCCACCAGGTAACCGAACAGGCCGCCCAGTGCTGCACCGCGTACGGTGTCTTTGCCGTCAATGCTGTTACCCACGATCGCGCCACCAATTGCACCCACGGCGGTACCAATGGCTGTTTTGGTGTTGTCTACCTTGCGCTCGGGTGCCATAGGGCAGCCAGCCACAGCCACGGGTGATCCAGGGGCCGCTTGCTGAGGAGCCTGTGGTTGCTGAAACACGCCACCACCGTTGCTGGCACAGCCTGCAGCGAACAAGGTGAGGGCGATTGCTGAAAGTTTGAATTTATTCATGGTGTATTCCTTGGGTTTTGTTCTAGTTCAATTGCGGTCTGTTTCATTCTAACGCCTCACGCTTTTTCAGGTTGACTATAAAAATTTCATGGCGCTACACTGCCACATGCTTAAATCATTGACGATACTTCTTGCTTTTCAAGCTTTGGGCGAGTTGCTTAGCTTCTCCCTGTTTCCCTCCATTCCTGGCCCCGTGCTGGGTTTGATTGCCTTGTTGGTGTTTTTCTTCATCAAGGGTGGTGTGCCCGCCGATATTCAATCCACTGCCAATGTATTTACCGCAAACCTGGGGTTACTGTTTGTGCCTGCGGCGGTGGGTGTGGTGGTGTTCTGGCCAGTTCTCGCCGAGTTTGGCGTGGTGATTTTGATTACTTTGCTGGTCAGCGTGGTGGTCACCTTGGTGGGTACAGCGTGGGTACTGGACAAACTGGCCACCCGTTTCATGCCAGGCGAGGTCAGCGAGGGCAGCAAACATGAGTGAATCGGCTCGCCGCGTGCTGGAGCTTCCTGAAATTTGGGTTTATCTCAGCGGTAACCCGCTGAGTGCCCTGTTTCTTACCTTGTTGGCTTACCAAATTGGCTTGTGGTGCTACAAAAAAAGTGGTCAGCATCCATTCACCAATCCGGTCATGATTGCGGTGTTGTTGCTCGCGGCATTCTTGCAAATCACGGGTTTAAGTTATCAGCAGTATTTTGAAGGTGCCCAGTTTGTTCACTTTTTATTGGGCACTGCCACTGTGGCTTTGGCGGTTCCTATTTACCAGGGGCTTACTGCGGTGAAGGGGCAAACCATTCGTACTTTGGTGTTGCTGAGTGCAGCCTTGTTGGTGGGTGGTGCCTTGTCGATCGGCAGCGCGTTGGGTACAGCCCATTTGTTGGGTGCCAACCTGGACATTGTTCAAAGTTTGTGGTCCAAATCAGTGACAGCACCCATCGCCATGGGGGTGAGTGAACGCATTGGTGCCTCGCCTACGCTGACTGCCTTGTTCGCAATTGTCACCGGAATTTTGGGGGCGGCGGTTGGCACTTGGCTATTCAATTCAATGGGCATGAAGCGTTGGTGGGTTCGCGGTTTTACCATGGGTCTGGCTGCGCATGGCATTGGCACGGCACGCGCCTTTTCAGTGCATCCCGAGGCGGGTCGCTATGCAAGCTTGGGCATGGGTTTACACGGCATTTTTGGTGCGCTGCTAATTCCGTGGGCGTTTGGTTTTTTCAGCTAAGTGCCAAGGCATTAAAAACAGGCGGCCCAGGCGGCCACATACACTGCTCGCATGTCGGGGCTGGCATAGCCCAGCATCACCAATAGGGCAAACGCCACCAACACCACCTTGGCCCAGCGTGGCATCATTGGTGGGTTAGTGTCTGTATTTTCAGGCGGCTTGGGCTGCGGGCTCATTCGGGGTTGCACTTTGTTCCTTGATGGGCCAGTTTACCGCAGCTGCGATTGCACTTAAAGCCACGCAAATCCACCACACCAATATGTAGCTGCCCGTGGCATCAAACAACAAGCCACCCAGCCAACCCCCGACAAAGGCGCCAATTTGGTGAAACATAAACACCAAGCCGCCGAGCATCGACAGGTTTTTTACCCCAAACATCGCAGACACCGTGCCAGTGGTTAAAGGCACGGTGGACAACCACAACACGCCCATGCCGGCTGCAAACAAATACACACTCCATGTAGTCAACGGTGCCAGGATAAAGGCCACAATCAGCACACCGCGCAAGCCATAAATGCCGGTCAGCAGCATGGGTTTTCTGAACTTTCCACCCCACAGCCCAGCCAGGTAGCTGCCCAGAATATTGAACAGACCAATCAAGGCCAATGCAGTGCTGCCCGCACTGGCAGGTATGCCGCTGTCTTGAAGGTAGCTGGGCAAGTGCACACTGATGAACAGAATTTGAAAGCCGCACACAAAATAACCCACGCTCAACATGAGAAACGCACGGTGTTGTATGGCCTGCCCCAGCGAGGCCCACATGCCCAGTTCTTTGTCTGCAGGTGCTTCCTGATGGCTGGCTGCGGTATTTGGGCACTCGGCACTGCAGGGCGCATCGTCGGTTTTCAAGGGTTTGGCTTTGGGTTCAATCAATTGCCAGGCCAACACTAAAATAATGACGGCAAAGCAGGCCAGAATGGTGAGCGCAGAAGACCAACCCACCTGGTTGATCAAAAACAAACCTCCAGGCAAAAAGGCAAATTGCCCCAATGAACCCAGTGCCATGGAAATGCCCATGGCCATGCTGCGTTTTTCAGGGGGCATTGCACGGCTGACTGCACCAAACACCACCGGGAAGGTGGTGCCGCTCAAACCCAAGCCAATCAAAATACCGGCACTCAAAGTCAGCATGCCCGGGCTTTCAACCATCGCCATTAAAAACAGACCCAGTGCGTACAGTGCTCCGCCCAGAATCATGGTGATGGCTGACCCCAGGCGATCGGCCATTCTTCCCACAAAAGGTTGTGCCACACCCCACACCAGGTTTTGCATGGCAATTGAAAAGGCAAACACTTCACGCCCCCACTCATTGCTCAAACTCATGGGCTGCAGAAAAAGCCCGAATGAATGGCGTATGCCCAATGAAATGGTCATGATGAAAGCCCCGCACCACAATACGGTGAGGGGTGATACTGCCTTGTGTGAGTTCAATTGCATGGCAAGTGGGTATTAAGGTTTGATGTAAGCAAAGCCCTGTTGGGTTTGCAGGTCGGCCACACGCACCACGCCTGAGGGGGTAAAGGTGGCATCCAGTACAAATTGGTCTTTGGTCAATTTGCGGTTTTTCAGGGTAATTTCACAAATTTCAAACACCACGCCGCGGGCAGTCAGTGCGCTTACCAGTGGAGCGTACTGAGTTCCCGTTTCAGCATGTTTTGCGCCTTCCATTAAAAAGTCCACGCCATTGGCATGGGTCACCACGATGATGGTGGTTCTCGGTGAAACATCCAGGTGGTTGCGAATGTTGCGCAAAGCCTTTAGCGGTTGTTCAGCACCGTCAATGTGATACACCACCTTCGAGGTAATGTCCTGTGTAGTCATTCGCTTCACAGGGGCAGATTCCTGCGCATACACCGTGCCAGTCATCAACAAGCCTGCTGCACAGGCTACCAAGGTATTTCTGATCATCAGCCAATTCATGAATTGCTCCTTCAATGTCGGTTAACCCTGCCTTATCCCGCGAACAGGTGGGGCCGGCGAGGTGACTCCTTAGAGGGATGTTTAACCCATCCTGCATCGGGATACTCAACAGTACCGCTTTAAAAGGATGAGCAACAGTATGAAACCCAACACCGCATTAAACACCGCTTTCACGGTGAGCAAAATTGGTGTTTACGCGGCCGTTGCCTTGGGTGCAATGGCTTGCTCATCGTTAAGGCCATTTGGGCAGGAAGACGAGTTTCGCGCCAAGCTGAAAGCGCCTGAAATAACCGGGGCCAGTCAGGCAGCCCCGCAGGTGACTTTGCCCATTGAGCGTTTGCCCTCCGATACATTCTGGGTTCGCCCCCAAATTTCCGAGGGCGAGTTGCCCAGCCGCGTGGTTGAGAACCTGTCGGTGACTGAACGCGGTTTGTTTGATGTGCTGCAGCTGATCTTCGCCAGCACCAATATGCCATTGAGTTTTGAGGGTGGGGCGGATGCAGCGTCCCGGTATGGGGTGGTCACGCTGAACAATCTCAGTGGCACTTTGCCGCAGGTGATGAACAAGTTGGGCGAGATCATGGGTTTCTTCTGGACTGTGACTGAGTCAGGTGTGTTGAGGATCATGCCTGAGCAACAGTTTGTCGTCACCATGCCGCCAGTGCTGAACGAGGACAGCATGGCTGGCATTACCAACACCATGCAGTACCTGGGTGCGCGCGATGTGTACCTGGACCGCATCAACCGGTCGCTGGTGTTTCGCGCCAACCGACGGGCATTGAGTGACATTCAAAATTATCTGGAACGGGCACGCGCTACGCGTTCGCTGATTGTGTACGACATGAATGTGTTGCAGGTTGATTTGAATGATTCCAACAATATGGGTGTTCGTTGGGAGCTGTACAAAGCTGGTGGGGGAATCAACACCGCGCCCGATTCATCCATTGCCGGTGCTTCAAGCACTGCTGATCGAATTACCCAGTTAACACGGACTGCATCCGGAATCGAAACCCTCATTTTCGGGGAAAACTTTTCAACCAATTTTCTGATTGATTTTTTAAAGTCGCAAGGCGATGTCAAAACATTGAGCCAACCGAAAATTGGTTTGATGAATGGCACCAACGGCAATATTCGCGTGGGTCAGTCCACCACATTCGTCTCGCGTGTGGGTTCACAAATTGTGAACGGTGTTGCGCAGTCGACTGCCGATACCCAAAACCTGCGCACAGGCCTTGAGGTTTCGCTAACTGGTGAAGCACACGATTCCACCATTTACACCCGCATCAATATTTCAATCACTGAGCTATTGGCGCTCAAGCGCTTTACCGCCTTGGGTGTGGATTTGAATTTGCCCGAAGTGGCTGACCGTGAATTGAAAACCCAGGTGCGTTGCCGGCCTGGCGACACCATATTGCTGGGTGGCATTACGGTGTCGCGAGCGCAGGATGATTTTCAAAGTGGCTTGGGCACACGCAGCCGCACCGAGAGCACCAAGCAAACGGAATTGGTGGTCACCATCCGCCCGCGCTTGTTGTTGTTCGGTGAGGTGGCTGAACTTGAACAACCTGCTGCCAAAATCAAACGCCGAATTGAGCCCAAGGCACCCAGTGTGCTTGAACCTGTCGCGACAGTGGGTGGCCCATTGCGCTTGTCTAAAAGCCTGGGTTTTGTGCCGTCGCCAGTTCAAATGATTTCGAAACTGACCCCGTTTCAGGAGCAGTGATTCATGCATGCACTTAAAAAACAAGCCATCACATATTGCATTGCAAGTGTTTTCGTAGCCTGCTGTGGCAGTGTCTTGGCGCAGCAAACCATTGCAAATCCCTTGATTCGCCCTGCCCTGTTGCAGGGTGCGCCTGCGGCGAGTGGGCCAGATTCTGCCGTAGCCACGCAGCGCCCGGCAGAACCAGCAGCCACTGGCGATGCTGCCGAGTTGCGCCGGCAGGCCGAACGGCGAATTACTCAAGAAGATTTGAACATTCGGCAACAGGCCTTGAATTCTCCGGTATTGCCGGTTCCGCTGATCAACCTGTTCACAAACATGCAGGTCACTGCTTATTTTCAGGGTGCAATTGTGATGCGACGGGTCGAGAACGATTTCACGCCGCAACAAGTCAGTCAGCCAGTTGCTGTTCAGCAATCCGGCAACAGCCGTAGTGACGCACCGCCGGTTGTTGTGGCACCTCGTCCTGTGTCGCGTTCGTCGGGTTCACTGCGTTTGCGCGTTGGCCAAACAGAGAATGTCAGTGGTTATCCGCTTCGCGCCAAGGTCAATGGTCAGGACATTACAGTTGATTGGTTGAGTGAAAACGGAACCTGGGTCAATGTGTTTTATGGTGCGCTGGAGTCGAGCGCGGGTGGGTTGCCGCAAGTGCCCAGCGATTCGCAATTGTTGAAAGTTGAAACCGATCAGTTTGATCATTTGGTACCGGTGTTGCGAACACAGACATTTTCACCTTCGGGTACCTTGGGTGGTCAGCAAGGGGGCAACTTTGGCTCCGGGTTCGGTGGTGGCAATGGTGGTTTCGGTGGCAGCCAGGGTGGCAATAATCAGCCCGGTTTTGGCACAGGCTTTCCCAACTGAAGGAAACAATCCGCATGAAATCACTTGAAGCCGATTTGGTGCAAGCCGGGCTGGATGACCACCAGCTTAATTTGCTTCGCCAACAGCATACGCATTTGCGTGGCGAGGGTCGGTCTGCCGAATTGGGTAGCCTTCGGGCGCACAAAGACCAGGCTCAACTGGCTGAGTGCCTGGCCTCGATATCACAAACCCGCGATGACAAAGCCAACAGCGCTGCACGCAAATTTGCAGTCATTGCATTCGTCGCTTCTCTTGCTTACTCGGGTATTGCGGTGTTGTTCAGTCTGGCCGTGGTGTATTTGCAAAACGAAGTTGTGTTGTCTGGAGCTTAAGCCGTGGAAGCCATCAATTTAAAAAGCATTTACTCCAACCTGATTGCGGGGCGCTTGATGGCGTGGCCTACAACCTGACCACTGGTGACAACAACACTGCCTTGGGTCAGGTTGCCTTGTTCAGTACCACGAGTGGTTACGGGCGGGGTTTGAGCTTTATTGGCGACTATGCAATTTTTGGCATCAGCAAGCCCCGGCACGATGGCTATGTTCCAGACTTTCCGCTGCATGATCGTTTGAAAGCGCTGCATATGCCAGACCGTTGCCAACTGATTGCGGTCAATTTGAAAACTGGCCACGTCATCCAGGCCATCACTTTTGAAGGTGCCGCACGCGAGTTCTTTGACACCGTGGTTATTCCCGACTGTCGAAATGGTGTGATCATGAATCTTGACGAAGCCCAGCATCCGCAACTAATCACCTGTGCGCAAAATGATCTCGCTGTATCAGCATGAATTGTTAAAGCAGCATGCCGCATGTGTGGTCTGGTTCACTGGCCTGAGTGGCGCAGGAAAAACCACTCTCGCATTGGCGCTACAAAATACCTTGCACCACCAGGGTATTCACACCGCAATGCTGGATGGTGACTGTTTGCGCCATGGTTTGAACAGTGACCTTGGGTTTTCGCAGGAAGATCGAGCCAGCAACGTGCAGCGCACAGCACAGGTATGTAAATTAATGGTCGATGCCGGTTTGGTGGTGATCGTGTCGCTGATTTCGCCCCACGCCCAAAGCCGCAATAAAGCACGTTCCTTGTTCAATGAAGATCAGTTTTTTGAAGTCTATGTGAACACTCCGCTGGAAGTGTGCGAACAACGCGACCCCAAGGGCTTGTATGGCCGTGCACGTCGCGGAGAAATTCCGCTGTTCACCGGAATCAGCGCTGGCTATGAAGTGCCCGAGAATCCTGGTTTGATCTTGCAAACCCACGAACACAGCGTTTCGGATTGCATCGAGAGCCTTCTAGCCATGTTGGAGCCAGCGTTGAAAAGGCGCTTGGCGGATCAACAACCGGATTGACAATCAATCGGTTTCGGGTAAGGTTAGGTTCCTCTACCGTGCATGCAGAACCAATATGGGAATCAAAATGGAGGCCTTTCCGGCCCCGGATCAGCTCAAAAATGCAGCACCCAAAACAGACGAACTGCAAACCGAGGAATTGGCCGAGCTTGAGGCAGTCGATCCGGGCCTGGTGAAGCAGGCGCGCCAGAAGCAAACCGTACTGGTCACCGGCCATGCTGGCTTCATCGGCTTTCACACGGCCAAGGCACTGCTGGAACGCGGCGACAAGGTGATTGGTTTTGATTCCCTGAACAGCCATTACGACACCCGGCTCAAGCGTGAGCGCTTGACCATGCTCGATGAAATCGCAAAAGCCACCGGTTCGAAATACTACACCGTGCGCGCTGACCTTTGCGACAGCACGCAGCTACATGAATGCCTGGAAACTTACAAGGTTCAGCGGGTCATTCACCTGGCGGGTCAAACCGACAAGTTTTTGTCGCAAGACAAACCCGCCGAATGCGTGCAAAACAACATCAACAGTTTTGTGTCGCTGTTGGAAGCATGCCGCCATTTCAAAATTCACCACCTAACGTACGCCAGCAGCCATGCGGTGTATGGCGCCGGTTTTCAAAAACCCATGAGCGAGCGCGACAGTGCCAACCACCCGCAGCGCCTGGATGCAGCCACTCAGCGCGCTTGCGAATTGATTGCGCATTCCTACAGCCACCAGTTCAATTTACCCACCACCGGTTTGCGGTTTTTCTCGGTGTACGGTCCCTGGGGCAGGCCCGACTCCGTGCTATTCGCATTTACAAAACGTATTCTGGAAGGCAAGCCCATTCAGATTTACAACGATGGCAGCAATACCCGCGATTACACCTACGTGGCTGATTTGGTTGAGGCCATATTGCGAGCCAGCGACACCCCTGCCGAACCCAACCCGGTGTGGTTGGTTGAAGCCCCCGACCAAGCCACCAGCAACGCACCATGGCGACTTTTGAATGTGGGCAACAGCTTGCCAGTGTCGATTGAAGAATTGATTGCAGCGCTGGAACATGCTTTGGACAAAACCGCGATCAAGGAATACATCACCGGTCCAATTCTCGAGAAAAGCCAAAGTTGTGCCGATGTCAGTGCTTTGCAAATGGCCACCCAATTCCGGCCGGCCACCCCTCTGGCGCAAGGCATTGCCGAATTTGCCGCCTGGTATCGCATGTACCATCAGGTGTAGGCTTCCGTAGTGTCGGCTTGGCGACACTTCAGCCGCATCTAAATCCTGTCATCTCCCGGTAACAAGGAGATACAAACACAAATCCACAACGCCCGAGTTCAACAAGGCGGAGATGGCAGGAGACACCCATGACTGTAGTACCCTTCAGCAAACTGTTGCTCGCAGCCCTTTTGGGCGCCACCTTGGGCCTTGCCGCCTGCGGCAGCGACGACACCCCGGCGAGTTTGGCTGGCCCCAACAACCCCACGAACCCCAATGAGGAAGTTGAGCCCACCATTACCTTGGTGGCCAACTTTAAAAATCCCGACCCTGAGGCTGTGCAACGGCAGTTCACTTCGACTGCTTGCAGCGACAATGCAACGCAGCAACGCGAAGGTGGTGGAATTTACAGCGTCAACTTGCAGTCGGCCAGCGGCCACAACATTGCATTCACCGTGTTTGAGCCCGCTGAGTTTAACTGCGATTTGGGCAACCCATTGGTGTTGGAAGGCCATGGCTACGGCGGCTCGCGTGCCAGCAGCCCCCGTGGAATTATGGGCAATCTGATTGAGGCCGGTGCTGGAGTGATCAGTATTGACCAACGCGGCTTTGGTGAAAGCGGCGGTTCTGTCCGGGTCATGGACCCTGACTTTGAAGGGCAAGATCTGCTTCAAATACTTGATTGGGCCGAGGCCAACCTGGACTGGCTGCGCTACGCGAGCACACCCAAGCCAGCAGGCAATCGTGAATTCAACATGGTGGCTGGAGCCACGGGTGGCAGCTATGGCGGTGGCTATCAATTGTTGATCCACAACATTGACCCACTGAAACGCCTGGACGCACTAACTCCAGATATTGCATGGAACGACCTGCGCTACAGCCTGAACCCAGGCGGCGCGTACGGTGTTGAAAACTTCGAACCCGCTGAGGGCAATATCAAGCCCACAGGCACAGTCAAATCGGGTTGGGCCTTGTTGTTGGTGGCTGGTGGCGAAACCGGTTCACTGCAGCCCAAGTTACAGGCAGGCGACCCCATGGCTTTGCAAACCAGCGGGCAAGACAACTTGATCCGCGAAACCCTGCTGCGCGGTGCCACCGCAAACCGTTTCCCGGAAGGTGCGCTCGAGTTTTTCCGTTATCACAGCCCCAGTTACTGGTGTGATCCTGAAGCGCCGGGCGCACAAACCTTCCTTCAAAGCGAAGTCACGCCCGGCCTGGCCCAGAAAACGCCAGACCCGGTTGATATTCTGTTCACCCAGGGCTTTCGGGACACTTTGTTCAACTTCAACGATGCCTTCCACAACTTCAGCTGCTATCGCGCGCTTGAGGATGACAAAGGCAAAAAAGCCGATGTTCGTTTGTTAACTCACCAAAGCGGTCATATTTTGCCCCTGTCTCCTTCCATGGTTCCGGGCTTGGCCGACCTCACCGAGCAGGGCGCACAAAACGGTCTCAATGAAATTGAGTTCCAGAAGCCAGGTGGCCCTTTTGCTTGTGGTGCCCTCAGTATTCCCGAGGCCCAATTTGCATTCCTGGTTGAAAAGTTGTTTACGCCCCAAGAGGCAGCGGCCATCAAAAATGCCAGCGAGTCGAATGCCTTCGCAACCTTGGCCGCGAACAAAGGCAAAGTTTGCCTTAGTCTGAATGACGACGTAGGCCAGGGTTCGGCCAGTGAAAATGCAGCACTGTGGGTGAACGAAAACACATTCTTCAATAATCTGGGTCCACAGGCCAAAGGCCAGGCGACCAACAGCAACGTTCAGCCGGTTGCAATCGATTTCACGCCTGGTGCGGACCCATTGAATGTGCTCACCAGTGCGGTTACCGGCATTTTGCGCTATCCAT
>CEQO01095639.1_pt1 | contig 15528 bp, 13 predicted proteins | sample 531101 | NCBI WGS metagenome assembly CEQO01 (sample SAMEA2621272, study PRJEB7988) | marine metagenome | isolation source: saline water (ENVO:00002010), including
CAAGCGAGACTGGTAACAGTTGGAAACTGAATTTCGCAAGGCCGACTCATAAGCTCTCGGCCGCAGCCATCGACGTGATTGAGTATGTCGTTTCGCATTAGGACCCAATACAAAAGCAAGTCGTAGTTGGTCGAATAAATGTGCCCGCTAGTGTTAAAAAATTGCTGGAGGAAGGTAGCACACGCCGCGCTTTGATCTTCCGGCACCTTGAAAACGTGCTCGGGGTGCATTGCTTTCACAGCGTCCAACAGACTTTTTTTCAGCTTGACACTTGCGTTCTCGACGCGTTCTTTTAGTTTTGAATCGCCACCTAAGGCCTCTACTAGCGCGGCAAAGTTATCCAAGTACTGCATTATTACTTCGAAGTTGCGAGTCTCAATTACTTCTAGAATCTTTGAAAGGTCCCTATCCTTGAGATTTTTAACGAACTCGTGAAGCGCATTATAGGAAAAAATTTTTGGGTCGTATGAGACGCTAAAGCCATTTCCCAATAGCAGATGAAACTGCCGCCGTGGGTTCTTCCGAATGGATTCGAGCACATCGTCAAAAGTTTCTAATTTCATTCGTTGCCCCGATCAAGATGAGACATAACGCCGAGTGCAGCGGCATTTTGTGGGGTGGCGATTTGTGCGAGCGTAGCGATCGGCACACAAAGGCCGGGGAATAAACTGTCCGACTGGCATGACTTGTTATTTCTTTGTGATGTTGAATTTTCTACCAGCGAACTCACATAGTGATAAAACCGGGAAACCATTTACTCTTGTTCTGTGAAAAGGCTGATTACCTCCGAGAAAGCCAGCAACAGAAGGATAACTCACACTAAGCCTATCAAGTATATCTTTGCTTTTTTGGTTTGCAGCTAGCATTGCAGCCCACATGATTTTTGCTGCACTAGGCCAGTTCAAATTAACAGGAGTACATAACGCCCCATTTAGTTGAACGAATGCTAGCTCTTTCTTTAAGGAATATTGGTCACCCTGGAACTCAAATTCAAATACAAGTCGCTCATTTCCAGAATCAATGTGCCGCCAACAGATATATAGCCCTCTGAGCTGACAATCATCAATAAATAGACCATCAGGACCAGTAAAGGCATCAATTATTGGCTTGATACAGTTATCAATATCTGACTTAGCATCTGTTTCAAATCTTTGTTTGGCGGGAAGCAGCCATGTTACGTTGAGAATTATTTCCCCCGTAAGAAGGTACTGTAATTTTGAGAATTGCTCTTTTATTGAGCTCAGATATGTATCGCGAACAGACTTTTTAGACTGTACTGAGGCTGGTGAGCCTAGCACTACAAATTCAGCCCTACCGAAAGGTGAGGGGGCTTCTCCTCTATTAGCACGGTCTAATTCTTCCAACAAGTCATCGCTCATTTACTGCTCTTTGTACAGATGGCATAACTTGATTTGTCGAACAATAACGGAGATATTCATTTATCCGTACATCGCAAATAATTTCCATAATTTAACCATTTCAGATGTTTGCAAAGCATCGCATGAACAAGATGAAAAATAAACCTTGGTTATTCGCCATCAAATGGCGAGTCAAGGATTTGACTCGGAAAATCAGAGCCTTTATCTACTACCACATAAGTTCCAAAGAACGCTTTCGCCAATAACTCAGACGTTTCTGTCGTAAGTCCGAATTTCCGCTCCGGTCGATTACCTGCCGTTGCAACTGCATATCTAGTTTCAAAACCGACGCACCGCTTCCCGAAGGTCAGCCATGTAATCTGCGTCCATGAACCAAACATTTGCCAAAAATCATATCTTAGTGCCCAGAAAATCTAAATTTCTGCGTAACTGACCACAAGAATACGCCATGTCACCTAGCCGCGATACCAATTCAGTCAATGGTCTCAGCCAAACCATGGGCACAACCTGGGCACAACTTAGGCACATCCTATTAATAGTCAAATTCCATCCTGAAGGTCACAAATTTCCGAAAATTCCGCACAAAAATTCGCTTCAAAAACTCGAAAATTCACGACCTTTGGGTTGATTTCCCAAACGGTCATTGGGCACAAAAATGTGAACCAGAAAATTCGAGAAATTTTTACAGATGTGCCCTGTTGACCGTTATTGGGTTTGACCGAAGGTCATGAAAGGGAAGGCGGGCTAAAGCGGGGTTGGGCACCAGTTGGGCACATTTTGGGCACACGCGGTTAGTGGCCTAGAAAACAAAAAAACCAACCACCGCTAAGTGATTGGTTTTAATGATAAAGATCTGGTTGCGGGGGCAGGATTTGAACCTACGACCTTCGGGTTATGAGCCCGACGAGCTGCCAGACTGCTCCACCCCGCGTCTGGTAAGAACGAGACTATAGCGGGTTTTGCCCGTGTGTGCAAGTGCACAAACGCATTCAAGCGAGTAAACCTCACCTCAAAAAACCTTTATCCTACTGAAACCACAAGAAAAAATCGCAGTAAAAAATGTTTAAAAAATTTCTGAAAAACCTCTCTGACAAGCCCGAATTCATGCGCAGAGCCATGAATTTTTACGCACCTTTGCGCGGCGCGGGCATTCATGTGCATCACATCAGTGCCAATTTCGAAGAAGTTGAAGTGCACATGCCACTCACGCGTCGCAATAAAAACATCATGGGTACGCAGTTTGGCGGTTCGCTGTATGCCATGGCCGATCCCTTCTACATGCTCATTCTCATGAAGCGCTTGGGCAGTCGCTATCATGTGTGGGATCAAGAGGCCAATATACGTTTTATTGCACCTGGTAACGCACTGGTCAAAGGTGTGTATCAAGTGAATGATCAAACACTTGAAGAAATCAAAGCCAAAGCGGCCACCGGTGAAAAAGTTTTGCACACCTTCGAGACCGACATTACCCATGTCGATGGCTCGGTTGTCGCACACGTCACCAAAGTGCTCTATATTCGCCTGAAGAAGCAGTACCGTCCCAACCCCAACTAAAGCAGCATCATGTCAAAACCTGAATACGCCAACCTGCCTGTGTGGCCAGAAGCCGATACCCCTTGCGTGGGTTTTTGTTCAACCAACCTCGGAGACGATATTTGCATGGGTTGCGGTCGTACTCTCGATGAGGTCGATGGTTGGCTGTTTAAAAGCGACGAAGAAAAAGAAGCCGTTTGGAACCGCATCCGCCAAGCGGGTGTTGGCTATCGCTGGGAAAGCTGAAATAGCAAGCGTTGATAGACTCTAGAGCCCATGCTCAGTTTTTAATCAACCAACCAAAAACTGCACAAAATCAACAGGCTGAAAATTTTATCCACAGAGAATAGGGAAGGTTTTCCCCGTCCACTGTGGATAAGTTCCACAAGCCTCGGGGTAAGCCACAGTGGGGATGTTCAGCGCACTTTAATCGGGCACTCTGTGAATGTCTCCGACCCTCCATGGGTTACTTTCAGATACGGCTCGCCTCGGTGGGCCGTTTTTTTTGAAATCAATTGTGTGATCAAGTGGTTGCTGAGCGGTGGATAACGTGGTTACAATGCGCCATCGGTTTATAAAATGCCTGTCGCGCAACTCGTTTCACGCTGCGCCCCTGCACCCCGCTGGCAACAGCCACATCGGCCTGCAGGACCAATCGGCACTATTTCCCTATCAACACCTGAATTTCTTTAAGTGAGTCCGCCTGGATGGATCCCCAGCGCGCTAAAAACATATTAGAAGCAGCTTTGCTGTGTTCGGTCGAACCGATTGCCGTCAAGGAATTGATGCGCCTGTTCGATGATGCCTTTGATGCATCCGTGGTCACCACCTTGCTGGAAGACCTGCGTCGTGACTGGACCCACAAAGGTCTGGAACTTGTGCAAGTTAAAACGGGTTGGCGTTTTCAAACCCGCGAGGACGTCAAACGGTACCTCGAACAAATGAATCCCGAGAAGCCCCCGAAGTACTCAAGGGCAACCATGGAAACCCTGGCAATTATTGCCTACAAGCAGCCGGTCACCCGGGGCGACATCGAATCCATTCGTGGGGTCACCGTGTCTACCCAGGTCATCAAGGCGTTGGAAGATCGCGGCTGGATCGAGTCGATCGGCCACCGAGATGCACCGGGGCGCCCAGCACTGTGGGCAACAACGCCCCAGTTTTTGGCTGACCTGAATTTGGCCAGCCTTAGCGAATTGCCAGCACTGGACGATGAAAAAGACCAACAGCTGGCGGATGAATTACAGAAAGTCATTCCATTTGATCTGGATGACAGCGAAACAGCGGAAAACGATGAGAACCAACAAGCGCAAAGCAACTGAAACACCCGATACCAACCCGATTCCTGAGCAGGTGTCTGTCAGCGTAGACAGCGAGAGTCATGACCTGGAGTGGGGTGAGGTGCTGGATCAGGTCGAAGGCCTGAAGTCGGAAGAGGGTGGCGGCGCAAGCAAAAATCGCAGCAAGCTGAATGTACGGCTCGATCCCGAACTGGCGCCTAAGTTACACAAGGTGCTGGCCGATTCTGGCATGGGGTCTCGCCGTGAAATGGAAGAACTGATTGTCGCAGGCCGTGTCTCGGTCAATGCTGAACCTGCCCACCTGGGCCAGCGTGTGTTGCCCACCGATCAGGTGCGTGTCAATGGCAAGCTAATTCAGCGCAAAAACAAGTCCAAGCCACCACGGGTGCTGATCTATCACAAGCCCGCCGGTGAAATTGTGTCCATGGACGACCCTCAAGGCCGCACCACTGTATTTCAAAAGCTTCCCAAAATTTCCAACGGCAAGTGGATCGCTGTGGGTCGCCTCGACTTCAATACCGAAGGGTTGTTGTTGTTCACTTCCTCTGGCGAACTGGCCAACCGCTTGATGCACCCGCGTTATGAAGTGCAACGCGAATACGCCGTGCGTATTCTGGGTGAGCTTTCCGAGGAACAGCGCCAGCAGTTGCTGACCGGTATTCAGCTTGAAGACGGTCCGGCCAAGTTTCTCTACGTGGATGCTGCGGGCGGAGAAGGTGCCAACCGCTGGTACAAAGTGGGTCTGAAAGAAGGGCGCAACCGTGAGGTTCGGCGCATGTTCGAGGCCTGTAACCTGACCGTTAGCCGCCTGATTCGTACACGTTTTGGTGACATCATGATGCCGTCCACCTTAAAACGCGGACGCCACATGGAAATGGAAGCATTGGAGGCCATGTCCTACATGCAGTCTTTGGGCTTGAAAGTTGATGAGTCTGCCCAAGAGGGCGCCATTCGCCGTGACAAAAAGAACATTGGTTCGAAAAACAACAAACGTCGCAATGGTCAACCCCTGATCGATCCGGGCTTGGCCTTTACCACGCCAGCCCAAACCTACCTCACCGTGTCTGGTGCCACCGCGGCTGCCGCATTGAGCAACCAGAACAATTTGTCCTCTGCAGGCGGCTCAGCCCGGCGCAATGGTGGCGGCGGTGACCGAAACGGCAACAGGGCCGGCGCGAATGGCAACGGTGCTGCTGCCCCGGCTGGAAAGTTTGCAGGTGCCGGCAAGCGCCCCTCGGGGCCACGGAATGCGGGTCCGAGGTCTGGCGGTCCTTCTGCCGGTCGAGGCCCAGGTCGTGGCAATGAAGGTGGAAATGGTGCAGCCCAGAAACCCCAGCAACGCAGACGTCGAAAGGCGCCAGCCGTGTAGTTCCCCGCACCGGAAATTACTTGAAAATAAAGGCAGTTTCGGTTATTCTCTGAGGCTGCCTGAGCGCCCACTCCAAAAAGGGTGTCTCAAATGAAGTGGGCTTACAGGCCCATTTTTTTTTGGCAAGGCGGTTTTGGTGTGCCATGGTGTGCCAATAAGCAGTCAAATGAAGTGAACAAGCGAAGCGAATAGGCAAGCAAAGGCTATAGAAGGTTAAAAGGCGAAGTGAAAGGCGAAGTGATTAATCCTGAAGAATTTGTTGGTAATTCATGGTCTGGCGTGTGGTCAGAATCCTGGGTTACGGAAGCCGACGCCGTGATCTCCTCTCTTGGCCTTGAAGTGGCCGACATTGAGCGCGAAGGCAATGGCCTGTTGCGCATCATGATCGACTCGCCCACCGGCGTCACAGTCGAAGATTGCGAAAAAGTAAGCCACCAGCTTACCCACCTGTTCACCGTTGAAAACGTCAACTACGAGCGGCTCGAGATCTCCTCGCCGGGCGTAGACCGCGTTTTACGTCGCAAAAAAGATTTCGAACGGTTTTTGGATCAAGAAGTGTCCCTGAAATTCAAGCGGGCCATCAACAATCAAAAACAGTTCAAAGGTGTATTGCAAAAAGGCAAAGAGCAAGCCTGGGGCGTCCTCGTGACCCCCGATGGTAAAAATGCCGAACCCTATTTGCTTGATTTTGACATAACTGATTTGGCGGGTGCCCGTCTGGTCCCCCATTTAAAGTTTTAGGAGCCCTGGAATGAGCCGTGAGTTGCTTTTATTAGTTGATGCGTTGGCGCGCGAAAAGAATGTGGACAAAGACATTGTCTTTGGTGCGCTCGAATTGGCATTGGCTTCCGCAACCAAGAAGCGCTTCGATGAAGAAGTGGATGTCCGCGTGTCCATCGACCGCGACACGGGCGACTACGACACTTTCCGCCGCTGGGAAGTGGTCACAGAAGAAGACTTCTACGATCCCGCCTATCAAATGGTTCTCGACCAGGCGTTGAAACACGACGAAGAAGCCGAAATGGGTGACTTCATCGAAGAAGAACTTGAGCCTGTTGAATTTGGCCGAATTGGTGCACAAGCCGCCAAGCAGGTTATTTTGCAGCGCGTTCGCGACGCAGAGCGCGAGCAAATTTTGCAAGACTTCCTGGACCGTGGCGATAAAATCGTGATTGGTCAGGTCAAGCGCATGGAACGTGGCGACGCGATTGTGGAAAGCGGCCGAATTGAAGCCCGTTTGCCCCGCGATCAAATGATCCCTCGCGAAAGCCTGCGCCCCGGCGACCGTGTACGTGCCTACCTGTGGAAGGTTGATCGCATGGCCCGTGGTCAGCAAGTCATTTTGTCGCGTACCTCGCCCGAGTTCATCAAAGCCTTGTTCGCCATGGAAGTACCTGAAATTGAACAGGGTCACCTGGAAATCAAGGGTGCGGCCCGCGATCCCGGCATGCGTGCCAAAATCGCTGTGTTGGCCCACGACCGCCGTATTGATCCAATCGGCACCTGTGTGGGTGTTCGCGGTTCCCGCGTTCAAGCTGTTACCCAGGAATTGGGTGGCGAGCGCGTGGACATCGTTTTGTGGTCTGAAGACCCGGCCCAATTTGTAATCGGCGCCCTGTCGCCAGCCACGGTTCAATCCATCGTTGTTGATGAAGACCAGCACGTGATGGAAGTGGTGGTGGACGAAGCCGAACTGGCTCAAGCCATTGGCCGCAGTGGTCAAAACGTACGTTTGGCCTCCGACCTCACTGGTTGGCAAATCAATATCATGACACCCGAAGAATCGGCCAAGCGTTCCGAGGAAGAAATCGGTAAGCTGCGCGAATTGTTCACCAGCAAGCTGGATGTGGACGAAGAAGTGGCCAACATTCTGATCGAAGAAGGCTTCACCGGACTCGAAGAAGTCGCCTATGTGCCAATTGCTGAAATGCAGGAAATTGAAGCTTTTGACGCCGACACGGTTGAAGAACTCAGAACCCGTGCCCGCAATGCATTGCTGACCGAGGCAATTGCCCGTGAAGAAATGGTTGAAGGTGCAGGCGACCTGATGTCCATCGAAGGTGTAGATGCCGACCTGGTTGGCAAATTGGCAGCCGCTGAAATTTCTGACCGTGAAGGCCTCGCTGAATTGGCAGTTGATGAATTGGTTGAGATTGCAGGAATTGAAGAAGACCGTGCCCGCGACATCATTATGAAAGCGCGAGCACACTGGTTTGAATAATACAAACCGCATTGAGTAGAGTCGAATCGGGCCACTCGGCCCGGTCAGTAAGGGAATTTGAAGGAATAGTAGATGACCAGTACCACAGTCGCACAGTTTGCAGCAGAGTTGAAAATGCCCGCCGATGTTCTTTTGGAGCAGTTGAAGTCTGCTGGCGTGAGCAAAACTTCTGAGGCAGATGCAGTTACTGAAGCGGACAAGGGAAAGCTTTTGGAAAGCCTGAGAAAGGCGCACGGATCTGAAAGCGGTCAGAAGAAAATTACCCTTACCCGCAAGCAGACCAGTGAAATCAAGCAGGCAGGCCCAGGCGGCCGTGCACGCACAGTGCAGGTTGAAGTGCGTAAAAAGCGCGTGTTTGTTCAGCGTGCCGAAAAGGCCGGTGAAAGTGAGCCAGTGATGGAAGCTCAGCTTGACCCCGCAGAACAAGCCCGTCGCGACGCTGAAGCGCAGCGCCAGGCCGAGTTGAAGGCTCGCCAGGAAGCGGAACTGAAAGAAAAACAAGCCAAGCTCGAGCAAGAACGTGAGCGTGAACTGAAGCTTCAGGAAGAAGCCCGTCAGCGCGCCGAAGAAGAGCGTCTTGCTCACGAAGCCGTGGAACAAGCCAAGGCCGAGAGTGCCAAACCCGCCAAGGCAGACGAAGAAACCGATGCCAAGGATGAAGCAGCGCAAGCAGCGCGTGCCGAAGAAGCCAAGGCCCGCGAACAGCGCGCAGCCGATGCCCTGAAAGCCGAGCAAAAGGCTAAAAAAGCGGCTGAAGATGCTGCAAAAGCCAGCGCCAATCAGGAGCGCGCGCGCAAGGCAGCAGAAGCTGAAGTTGCGGCCATCAACCGCATGATGTCCCAGCCAGCCAAGGTCATGAAGGCTGAGGAGCCAGTTGAGCCGCCCAAGCCTGCGGCAACCATCAAAAAGCCCGAGAAAGCTTTGATCGTTGCGAGCGATGACGATGCCGCAGCAGAACGTGGCCGCAAAGGCGTTCGTGCACCCGGTGCGAAAGAAGAACCCGGCCGTCGCCGTGGTGGTTTGAAAACACGCGGTGAAACCGGTGTTGGCCGTACAGGCGCGGGTGGATGGAAAGGCCCCAAAGGCAAGAACAACCGCCACAGCCAGGAACAAAGTAACTTCAACCAGCCCACTGAGCCGGTGGTTCGTGACGTTCACGTTCCAGAAACCATTACAGTGGCCGACCTGGCGCACAAAATGTCCGTGAAGGCTGCTGAAGTAATCAAGTGTTTGATGAAGATGGGCCAAATGGTCACCATCAACCAGGTGCTTGATCAAGACACCGCCATGATCGTGACCGAGGAATTGGGTCACAGAGCGATTGCGGCCAAGCTTGATGATCCCGAAGCCATGATCGAAGAAGCCGGCGTGGCGCACTCTGAGGCACCTTCCGTGCCCCGTGCACCGGTCGTTACCGTCATGGGTCACGTTGACCACGGTAAAACATCGCTGCTTGATTACATTCGCAGTGCAAAAGTGGCCTCTGGTGAAGCAGGCGGTATTACCCAACACATTGGTGCTTACCACGTGGAAACAGAGCGCGGCATGATCACCTTCCTGGACACTCCCGGCCACGAGGCGTTTACCGCCATGCGTGCCCGTGGTGCCAAGGCAACCGACATCGTGATTCTGGTTGTTTCTGCCGATGACGGCGTGATGCCCCAAACCATTGAAGCGATTCACCATGCCAAAGCGGCAGGTGTGCCATTGGTGGTGGCGATCAACAAAATCGACAAGCCAGACTCTAATCCTGAGCGCGTGAAGCAAGAGCTTATCTCTCACTCGGTTGTTCCTGAAGAATACGGTGGCGATTCGCCCATGGTTCCCGTTTCTGCGAAAACCGGTAAGGGCATCGACGACTTGCTCGAGCAAGTGTTGTTGCAAGCTGAAGTGATGGAATTGAAAGCGCAGGTTGAAGCACCCGCCAAAGGTCTCGTGGTTGAATCCCGCCTCGACAAAGGCCGTGGCCCAGTGGCCACCGTGCTGGTTCAAAGCGGCACCTTGAAAAAAGGAGACGTGGTTTTGGCTGGTTCAGCGTTTGGTCGCGTTCGCGCCATGGTTGATGAAAACGGTCGTTCAATCGACTCAGCCGGCCCTTCAATCCCTGTGGAAATTCAGGGTTTGAGCGATGTACCTGCTGCTGGTGAGGAAGTGATCGTATTGCCAGACGAACGCAAAGCCCGCGAAATCGCCTTGTTCCGTCAAGGCAAGTTCCGTGATGTGAAGTTGGCCAAGCAACAAGCGGCCAAGCTGGAAAACATGTTTGAGCAAATGGCCGAGGGCGAAGTCAAGAGCCTGGCCGTAATTTTGAAGGCCGACGTACAGGGTTCACAAGAAGCCTTGTCGCATGCCTTGCAAAAACTGTCGACCGACGAAGTCAAGGTTCAGGTGGTACACGCCGCAGTGGGTGGCATCAGCGAATCTGATGTGAACCTGGCAGTGGCCTCCAAGGCGGTAATCATCGGCTTTAACGTGCGTGCCGACCAGGGCGCCCGTAAAACCGCCGAGAACAACGGCGTGGATATTCGCTACTACAACATCATCTATGACGCTGTAGACGAAATCAAGGCCGCGATGACCGGCATGCTGACGCCAGACAAGAAAGAGGAAATCATCGGTAACGTGGAAATCCGCGAAGTGTACAAGATCTCCAAGGTGGGTTCTGTCGCGGGTTGTATGGTGACCGACGGTGTGATTCGTCGTGGTGCGGGCGTTCGCTTGCTGCGCGACAACGTAGTGGTGTGGACGGGCCAGCTGGCTTCGCTGAAACGATTCAAGGACGACGCCAAAGAAGTGCGCCAGAACTTTGAGTGCGGTTTGCAGCTGCACAACTACGACGACATCCAGGTTGGCGACATTCTGGAAGCATTTGAAGTGAAGGAAGTGGCCCGTACGCAGCTGTAATGGCCGCATGGGTTTGAAAAGGAAAGTATGCGTCACAAGAAAAAAGCACCAGCCAGAGGCATTCGGGTTGCCGAGCAGATCCAGAAAGACCTGGCTGAGCTGATTCCCCGTGAGTTGAGAGACCCACGGCTTGGCTTTGTCACGATCACAGATGTGGAACTGACTCCCGATTACGCCTATGCAACTGTGTATTTCTCCGTGTTGACTGGTTCAGCGGAAACCACTGAAGAGGCATTGAATGATTCTTCGGGTTACTTGCGCAATTTGATTTTCAAGAAGCTGCACATTCACACCGTGCCTACCTTGCGCTTCAAACACGACCAATCGGTAGAACGTGGGGCTGAAATGGCCCAAATAATCGACCGGGCGCTGAAAGGCGAGGGTGGTGGTGCCACGGATTCGGATGGTGGTGGCGACGGTGGCGGAGACTAAGAAACAGAAGCGTGCCTTGTCGGGTGTGCTGTTGTTCGATAAATCGACTGGTTTTTCGTCCAATCAAGCCTTGCAAATCGTAAAGCGTTTGTACAGGGCAGAAAAAACAGGCCACACCGGCACGCTCGACCCGCTCGCAAGTGGTTTGCTGCCTTTGATGTTCGGCGAGGCCACCAAGTTTGCTGCTGATTTAATCGATGCCAGCAAAACCTATCGCACCAAAGTGCGGCTTGGGTTTTCAAGCAACACTGGCGATGCCGAGGGCGAATTGACGAAAGTCGGCAACCGCGCCCTTGAAAGCATCACCGAGGATGAAGTAAAACAGGTATGCGAGCAATTTGTTGGAGAAATTCAACAAGTACCGCCGATGTTTTCTGCATTAAAGAAAGACGGCAAGCCTTTGTACGAGTATGCTCGCGAAGGCATTGAATTGGACAGACCCGCTCGAACCCTTTTGATCCATCAATTGGATGTCATCAAAGTCGAGCACAATACAAACCATGGTGAAAGCAGTTGCACCATTGAACTGGAAGTAAATTGCAGCAAAGGCACCTACGTGCGCACCTTGGGCGAAGACATCGCCAAGGCCTTAGGCACAGCGGGCTATCTCACGGAATTGCGCAGAACCGCAATCGGTGACTTGAAAGTGGAACGCGCGTACACCCTTGAAGCACTTAAAGTGCTCGGTGAATCGGAAACCCCCTTTGACGCTTTGGATGCGGTGCTTTTCCCGGTTGATGCCCTGTTGGGCAGCCTGGGAAAAGTCGAATTGAACAATGAGTTTGCGCGGCGGTTTTCGCACGGGCAACGATTGCCGCTGGAATTGGCAGATACCAAACCAGGGCGAGTGCGGGTGTACGGAGAAGCCCCTGCACAGGATGTGAACACCGAAGTTAGCAATACAGCCTTCAAAGGCAATTCCCGATTCATGGGAACAGGCATTTTAGAAACGGATGGGAAGGGCGCCTTGCTTCGACCCGACAGATTGATTCAGGTAAATCTATGACACGCGCATTACGTAACGTTGCAATTATCGCCCACGTGGACCACGGCAAAACCACGCTGGTAGACCAACTCCTTCGCCAGTCCGGCACCTTCCGCGAGAATGAAAAGCTCGAGGAACGCGTGATGGACAGCAACGACATTGAAAAAGAACGTGGCATCACGATTCTGTCAAAAAACTGCGCGGTTGAATATGAAGGCACCCACATCAACATCGTTGACACCCCAGGACACGCCGACTTCGGTGGTGAAGTGGAGCGCGTGTTGTCGATGGTTGATTCCGTGCTGTTGCTGGTAGACGCTGTAGAAGGCCCCATGCCCCAAACACGCTTTGTAACCCGCAAGGCCTTGGCCTTGGGTTTGAAGCCAATCGTGGTAGTGAACAAAGTAGACCGCCCAGGTGCGCGCGTTGAGTGGGTAATTGATCAGACTTTCGACTTGTTCGACAAGTTGGGTGCGACCGACGAGCAGTTGGACTTCCCGATTGTGTATGCATCTGGCTTGAATGGCTATGCAGGCGATACACCGGATGTACGTGAAGGAACCATGCGCCCATTGTTCGAAGCGATTTTGAAGTACGTTCCTGTACGTGATGATGACCCCAATGGTCCACTGCAGTTCCAGATTACCTCCCTGGATTACAACAGCTATGTTGGCAAGATCGGTATTGGCCGCATCAAGCGCGGTACGGTGCGCGTGGGTCAGCAGGTCACCTGCATCAATGGTCCAGACGGCACCCCATTCAACGGTCGTATCAACCAGGTTCTAAAGTTCCGCGGTCTGGAGCGTATTCAGGAAGATGAAGCACAGGCCGGTGATATTTGCCTGATCAATGGTATTGAAGAAATCGGTATCGGTACCACAATTTGCGCACCCGATTGCGTGGAAGGTTTGGAAATTCCGGCAATTGACGAGCCAACCTTGACCATGAACTTCATGGTGAACACCTCCCCATTGGCAGGCCGTGAAGGCAAGTTTGTAACCAGCCGCCAGTTGCGTGACCGTTTGCAGCGTGAATTGAAGGCCAACGTGGCTTTGCGCGTGAAAGACACCGATGACGATACAGTGTTTGAAGTCTCTGGTCGTGGTGAATTGCACCTAACCATTTTGCTGGAAAACATGCGCCGTGAAGGCTACGAGTTGGCTGTTTCCCGCCCACGCGTGGTGTTCAAGGAAATCGACGGCGTGAAGTGCGAGCCCTATGAAATGTTGACCGTGGATGTGGAAGATTCACACCAGGGCGGCGTGATGGAAGAACTGGGTCGACGTAAAGGTGATTTGCTCGACATGTCTCCCGATGGCAAAGGCCGTGTTCGTCTGGAATACAAAATTCCAGCGCGTGGCTTGATTGGTTTCCAGGGCGACTTCATGACATTGACACGCGGCACTGGCTTGATCAGCCACGTGTTTGATCAATATGCACCTGTGCGCGAAGGCGGCTCGGCCGAGCGTCACAACGGCGTGCTGATTTCTCAAGATGATGGTGATGCAGTCGCCTACGCCTTGTGGAAACTGCAAGACCGTGGCCGCATGTTTGTGTCCCCGGGCGAAGCCCTGTACGAAGGCATGGTGATCGGTATTCACAGCCGTGACAACGACCTGGTTGTGAACCCGATCAAGGGCAAGCAGCTGACCAACGTTCGTTCATCAGGTACCGATGAAGCCGTTCGCCTGGTTCCACCGATCCAGATGAATCTGGAATACGCGGTTGAATTTATTGCGGAAGACGAATTGGTGGAAATTACACCGAAGAACATTCGTATTCGCAAGCGCTTCCTGAAGGAACACGAGCGCAAGCGCGCAAGCCGCGACGCAGCGTAAGTTTTGTTTGGCTGAAAGGCCAGATTTCAAGAGGGGCGTGGCTTTGGCCTCGCCCTTTTTGTTTGTAAAATCCGAAGCATGACATTCAAACCAAGAACTTTATCTGTTGCACCAATGATCGACTGGACCGATCGGCATTGCCGCCGGTTTCACCGTGCGATCAGTCAGCACACCTGGCTTTACACCGAAATGATCACTACAGGTGCGCTGGTGTACGGCGATCGCAATCGTTTTTTGGCATTCAATGACGAAGAACACCCAGTTGCTTTTCAGCTCGGTGGCAGCGACCCCGAGCACATGGCACGTTGCGCCAAGTGGATTGAGCAGGCGGGTTACGATGAATTGAACATGAATGTGGGTTGCCCTTCCGAGCGGGTTCAGAAAGGTGCGTTTGGTGCCTGCCTGATGGCTGAGCCCGGTTTGGTGGCCGATTGCGTGAAGGCCATGCGGGACGCCTGCTCGATTGATGTGACTGTGAAGCATCGGATCGGGCTTGATTACGATGAAAGCGAAACCATGCTTTTTGACTTTGTAGGCAAGGTCAGTGAGGCGGGTTGTAACACCTTCATTGTGCATGCACGCAACGCAGTGCTGAAAGGCCTGTCACCCAAGGAAAATCGTGATATTCCTCCTTTGCGTTACGAGGTGGTCAAACGTCTGAAGCAACATTTTCCGCACCTTCAAATCATTTTGAATGGGGGGATTACCACCCTGGAAGCAATTGAAAGTCACCTTCAGTGGGCAGATGGCTGCATGATTGGTCGAGAGGCCTATTCCAATCCGTGGCTATTGGCCGGCTTTGATGAAGTGATTGGTAAGCCAACTACTCAGAAAACCCGTTTGGACGTAATCGATGAATTGCGCGCCTATGCTGAACAGGAGTTGAGCCGGGGCGAGAGCATTCGAAGCATCACAAAATCGTGGTTGGGTCTGTTTCACGGACAGCCCGGTGGAAGGCTTTACCGCCAAGTGTTGTCGGATTCAACCCGGCTGAAGGCCAACAACTGGCAGGTGGTTGAAGACGCGCTGGCGATGATGGTTAAGTCAACTCGGCAGTGAGAAATCAGGTAACCCTGACGAGATGGCTGCAATCTCTTAATAGGTTATCAATAAACCCGCAACCGCTGCCGGGCTCATATCAACACCAGCTTGCCGGGGTTCAAGAGGTTTTTAGGATCCATGGCCTGTTTGATGGCCTTGAATGCAGCATAGTTGCTGGCACTCGTAATATCTCGCAGTAGTTCGGCTTTCAACTGTCCAATGCCATGTTCAGCCGATACGGTACCGCCGCAGCGAAGAATTGCATCGTGTACCAAATTGTTCAGCAAAGTTTGGTGTTGCTTCAGAAATTCAGCGGCATCGCTGCTTTTGGGCGCCGACAAATTGAAGTGCAGGTTGCCATCGCCCAAATGACCAAACAACACCGGCCGAACATCCACGCCGTGCTCAGCAATGTCATTCAGGGCCATGTCGTGAAATGTGGGTAGCTGCGAGACAGCGCAGGCTACATCGTGTTTCACGTTCAAACCCTCTTTGGCCTGCGCTTCGGAAATGTTTTCTCGCAAT
>CEQO01018793.1_pt1 | contig 15344 bp, 16 predicted proteins | sample 531101 | NCBI WGS metagenome assembly CEQO01 (sample SAMEA2621272, study PRJEB7988) | marine metagenome | isolation source: saline water (ENVO:00002010), including
CCAGTTTCAGCCGGAAACCGTGTCCAGTTTCGACCAGAATACGCATTCTAGCAACCGTGCAAACTATTGATCAAACGTTGACGCGAGCTGTGACATTGATATTTTCATTCTCTGGCGCTCGACGTTTAATGCTGGCAAGTTCAATTTTTTTTAGCGTTGGATTGATTGGTTTGTCTTCAGGTTTTATGGAGTTGTTAAAACTCCAGTTGGAACTAATGAAGGAGGTTCAAACTCTTGCTGGGGTAAGTTTTGAGAAACTTAACGTTGTTGATTGCGCGACAATTGAGCAAGCGCTCGTTAGTACGTGTGATGGATTGAAGGCCCGCGCAGATTTGCTTGACTCTGCGGCACAACTGGCTAACGTGGTAGTAACTTATGCATTTTCGCTCGGATTTTTAGTCGCATTAGCCGCTTTAGCGACCTTTCTTCGGGGAGCGTATTCAGCGAAAGAGACAAATGAGCGGTTCGAAAAACGTTAAATTAAAAAAATCAATAACAGTGGCTATGCACGGTTGGGTAGACTGATGTGAGGATAAAAAGTGGCTAGGGAAAGCGGGATATTCAGTGGCAATATTTGGTTTGAATCTCCCAGGTCAAATTTGGATGATAATTAACCACATGATTTTTAAGCTTGTTTTACTGGGGTTTTGAAGTAATTGTCTCTGATCGCTAGGTATATGGAATTATCATCCGTAGATGCAGGTCTATGGAATCCAATATCAATTTCACAAGTGGAATTTGCTTCAGGTTGCTTAGATGAAGTAGTTGTTTGAGTTAGGTTTACGTTAACGTCAACCATCACGGGTAACTCAAGCTGTTTAGGGTTTGTTTTGGTCATCTACCCCTCCTTTTGGAGTCAACTCAGGAAGTCGAAGTTGTGTGCTTGAAATTTCAGCAACAACCACTTCTTCCAGTCTTGGAATGGCACGAAGACTGACATGCGTAGAGGGCAGTGCGTCCCCTCGTGGTCTTAAGTTTAACACCCCGTCTTCCGATTTTCGAGCCCCTGAATCAAAAAAATTAATGAATCTACGTGGGGCTACACCATCAAATTGCATAAGCTTCACGCCTTTTCCATCGATGGCCTCAGTTAGAGAATCTGAATGAAGACGTGTAGCAAGACTTTTTCTGTAGGGTTCGATGTAATAGATCTCAGAAATCCCTGCAGCGACGAGATGACGGGCACATGAGTGACAAGGATAGGTGGTCACAAAAACTTTACCAGAAATAACGCGATCCCCAGCTACCCGAGAAGCCCCTAATATTGCATGCATTTCGGCGTGAACAGCTCTTGAAAACTCAATCAAATCTTTGACCCTTGAGTCCTTCATAATCACCTTTACCGCCTTGTCATGATCCTCTAGCCTCAATAGTGAGTCATTGACGAGCGCCTCGATAATTTTATTGGCAATGGTTCGTTTTTCTATATCGTTATGACACTTGGTACCTGATTGTGCATAACAACGCTCATCCACTTTGCTGCCTTCTTGGGTTATCTGAAATAACGATGGCTTTCCATATAACCCACCACCGCTGGTGGGAACATCATTCCAGCCAATTGCAAGTAACTCTCCACCTTTTGAAGTGACTGCAGCGCCAACCTGCCTGGACAGGCACGCCGAGTTACGTGCTGCTGAGGCAGCCGCGTACATAGCATTCTCTTCTGACGTTGGCGAAACTATGGCTGTTCGAAATATTAAATTGAAAAAGCGTCGCAATTTCTCGACTAATTGACCAACCGCTTTGTGTTCTGTGGGGCCGAAGGTTGGTCCATCGACACGGAGGAAAAAGTCACACTGAGGAAAGGTTTCTCGAACCGACTGACCATGGCTGAACTCCTCCCCTGAGTCAGTATCAATTAATTTTGCAATGTCCTCAATGGTGAGAGCCCCAGCGCGTTCGAGATTCTTTTTTCTAATTTCAACAGGCGAGAAAACACCTACAGCAATGAGCGCTTCCCCATAAACCAGGCGCAAAAGTTTCAGTTCATCAGCATTCTTTACTGAATCAATAACATGACAAATCTTGTGGGCCTTTATCCGATTCTCGGGTAACTTTTCTCCTTCATTGGCACGATCACTAAATTCACCATATGATTTCAGACGATCAGCGCCTATTTTTGCAATTGCCATCTTTGCCAGAACATCATTGCCAAGCCTGCGCCTTAACTCGTCACCTGCCTTTATAAGAGTATCTATTTCAGAGTATCTGTTGCTTTTATCGATCGGAACACCGACAAAATCTGTATTTATACGAATTAGTTCACTCAATCGAATCTGTTCAGTTCTATATCCAAACTCGCTCAAAGCATTTTTTATTTCGGTTGCTGTTTCATGCAAAGGAGACCCTATTGGTCCGCACAATGCAACAACAAGCTCGGGTGTAAGACTTGCCCCTGCCTCGAAGGTTGAATCCACTGACTTTGCCGACCTCATTTGAGGAATTGGGTCAATATTTGATTTTATTTTTTTTGCTGGGGCCGACAAATGAATCCTCCAAAAAGTTAATTTTTAAAATCGGGGATGCGGACAAAATCTTGGAATTTTTCACGTTAAAAATCCCAGACTTTCACGACATTCAATCGGGCGAAGGTAGCCCAGTGAGCTTTTGATACTTTTTCGTTATACCAGCGCAGGTCAAAACCTCAAGACTTATCGTGCTCTGAGTCCTGCAAACAAGGAATGATTCTTACATCCCATGATAAGGCACATCCAAAAGTAAATCCGATCAAGATTGGAATCATAGCCAAGAGCAGGAACATAGTTGTAATCTCGAACTCTTTGAAGAGATAAATAAATAAAACTATTCCTACAGTGATCGTCATTCCAATAAAATGAAAGAGTCTATACAGCTTTATTTCTTTTGTAGTTAACCCATCACCTTGCATTTTCAGCCTCAAAGAAGTTATTCACCGCAAGTTTTCTTAAGTACCTCCGTCGTTATCGACGTACCAATATCGCTGAAAGAACTTCTAATGTATGTGAAAGTAGTGGCGGCTACTCTCCCGAAGTTCGTTACTTAAAATCATAAGTTGTTGATTTGCGTAAAAGCGTCCTCAATTTGCAAAACTACAAATGCAGCGTCATCTGTGGGTAAAGAGCCCGTAAAAAATTCTATGTACGTTCATTTGGAATCAGGGGTGGTGAACGGTAACGCGTTCACCGAATTCCAGAACAAATCTGTTCAATGCCATTTTCCAGTTTTGTATCGGCATGGTCCACTTTCGGCTGGCCTGCTCGATGGCAAGATACACCACCTTTCTGGCCGAGTCATCTGTAGGGAATACTTTTCTTCGTTTGGTGGCTGCGCGAATCACGCTGTTCAAGAACTCCACAGCGTTGGCGATGTAGATGTCTATCGTTTGACGTCGTCGTTCATTTCTTTGCTCATCAGTGATTTCTCCATCCTTATCACCTGAGCAGATTTTCACTGGGTCATTACAATGAGCGAAAAGAATATATACAAATAACTCGCCTACGTCGTGACTTTTCTTGCTCATTGACCCGTTAGGGCGGGACTTTGTACTTCGCCTGGTCAAAATGTCATGACAAATCGAATTGATGGTTTGCCCGGTACAGCGACAAAGTCCACACGGATTGGATGTGTATCTGACGTTTTATCATCGCTGCACATGCATCGCGTGCGGCCCATTCAGGTTGGTTCTTTCAACAGCCAGGTCAATTGCATGGTCGATCCACGCTGTAGGGTTTTCAAACACACCGCCACCAACCCGGGTCAGGAATACGGTAGGGTTGCTCGTTTCCCTTGCGTTCAGTACCCCCACGCGTAGCGTGGCCTCGTAGCATGCTTCAAGTACAAGTTGTGCAAACGGTGCTCACAATTCCGGTGACCGTTCCTGGTTATAGCCAAGTGGCAGCGCTGAACAAAACACCCGCGTTATTTTTGATCCGGGGATGCGCCTTTGGCTATCACTTGGACGTTCCCGTGCACACCCACTTTCAGCAGCGCCTTGTGTTGCTCACGCTGCGCAGCGTCTGCCATTTGCAGTTTTTGATTCAATGCGCGCATTACTTCACTGAAAATCATGGTGTAGCCGATTGGAAATCGCCTCCAAAGATCCACTCAATTTCCTGTTCAGCTCCGGTTCGGCCAGTAATTAAATCAGCATACCAAAACGGCGCCTAGCAAGGTAAACGGAGGGAATTACTTGAGTAATCACCAGCAGCCGCGTTGTTTTCGACTTTAATTTCACTTTTCAAGTTTTCTACCTCACCAGTCAGTTCTTGTTTTCGACTTTAATTCGGGTGAGTCGCTGATCGCATGCCTCGCGAGGCCCATGAATTCTAGGGCCTAGTTTTCGACTTTATTGGTTAAGAACATCAACATTGATTGCGGCGATATTCGCCAGGTGAGCAGTTGTACCAGCGACGAAACGCCCGTGTGAAGCTGGCGGTGTCGCCATAACCCAGGTGAAGCGCCATTTCATCCAGTTTCATTTGAGTGGAAAGCAGCTGTTCCGCGAGTTGCTGGCGCTCCGCATCCAGCAGGTCACTGAAACTTACACCTTCTTCCGCCAATCGTCGCCTTAGGCTTCGGGGCGAAATTGACAGCGATCGCGCAACGTCCTCCAGGGTAGACAGAAGCCCCATCGGTCCAAGCAGGATTCGACGAACCTGGCCAGTGACACCTTCGACTTGGCGCTGGCGCAATTGCCGGGCGCACTGGTCTTCAAAAACGCGCAGCAGATGTGGGTCACAGGTCGGTAGCGTCATCTCGGCATGACGGCAATCCAGCATGATTGCATTGTGGTTGCAGCCCGTGTGTGGGCGAATACCGGTCAGTTCTTCGATACGTTGCGCATGAGGTTCGGGAAGATGCTGAAACTCAAGGCTTTGCACAGGTACGCCATTTAATCCCAATTCGCGCAGCAAGTTGAAGGCTGTCCCGATATCGCGTTCAAGAAGAAAGTGGCGAAGGGGCTGGGCAATGTCGTCTGGATCTGCGGCAAGTCCAAATGATGTGTTGGTGTGAATAATTGAAAACTTGCAGTAGGCGGTGCTCAAGGGCAAGTAACGTATTGCGGTTTGCACTGCCGAAGCCAGCGTGGGGCTGGTTCGAATGGCAAAGCCCCAAATACCGAAGGTGGACACGTTGTATTGCAGGCCAAGTTCAAAACCAAGGGCTGGTCGGTCGGGCAGGCTCATGATCATGTTCTCGAGCAAGCGCATTTCCTGACTGCGTTGCAACCAGGTGTCGGAACGCGTCAAATCATCAAGCTCTACGCCGGTTCCCAGCAAACAGGTTTGCGCATCGACGCCAAAGCGTGCCGCAAAATTGACCATTACCTGGGCAATCACAGCAGGGTGCATCAATGGGGTTGCCCGCAAAACTGACTCCTGAGAAAGTTGGCCCGAAATGCTTGTATCGAGACCTGAAATGCGCTGTCTGAATCCAGACCAAAAGGATACATTCAAGCTACCAAAACACAATATCCATGAGACACCGATGCAGGCAAACCTGAATGAATTGAACCGGGAAGCGATTGAGGCTTCCAAAGAGTATACGGGCGAACTCGCTTGGCTAACGATTGGGCTGACCGCATTTGTACTGGGTGCTATGGTCCTCTTGTTGTGGTTGTTTGCCGCGGAAAATCTCAGCCTTTGGATTGCCATACCAGCCTATGCGGCATTGACTTATATGTCGTACACCCCCCTACACGAGGCCGTGCACAGCAACATTCACGGCAAGCATGAGCACCTCAAATGGGTTAACGACCTGTGTGGCTACCTGGTGGCTGCCTTGATCATGGTGCCCTACTCAACCCACAAGGTAGAGCACTTCACCCACCACCGTTACACGAATCAGCCCGACAAAGACCCAGATTATGTGGTCAGCAATATGCGTCACGGATTCTTCTCATTTGTAGCCAGTGGATTTCATTTCTTGTGGGTTCAAATTACGTTTCTGTTTCGCGATTACTGGAAAACAACGAGCTTGAAAGACCGCGCTATTTATTTGGCGGAGATTGCATTGACGGTGGCGTGGCGCGTTGCATTTGGATTGTTGGTTGGAACGGCTGAAGTGGCGTGGTTGCTGGTCGGCGGCTATTTGATCGGCGCCTTTTTTACAGCCTACTGGTTTGCCTACCGGCCACATCACCCTTACGACAATGTCAACCGTTATCAAAACACCAACAGTTTGATTGTGCCTGTCTGGATGAAGCCGCTGGAATGGTTTTGGTTGGGGCAGAATCTACATTCAATTCACCACCTGTTCCCTCGGGTTCCCTTTTACCACTATCATGCGTTGCACCGTAAGATCGAACCCGTGTTGCGCGCGCACGGTACGCCGATTGTCGGAATATTCAGCAGGCAAAGAGTCGGCGAATGAAGTCGATAACGGCGGGCTTAACTAAGCTGGGCTGAATCGCACCAAACTCAAATCTGAGGTGGTCAAGTTTGCACTTATACAAAAGCCTTCCTCCTCTGTGGATACCCCGTTCAACGGCCTGCCGATAATCAAGGCTCCCTTTTATGGAGCACGGTAGATGGAACAAGAAAAACAAGAAGATCAAACCCGGTTCATGCGTATATAAAGAGGCTGATTGCGGGAATCAAGGACGATGTGCAAGGCAGTGTTGCCTCGCTGAAAGAAACCAGTTGCAGTAACAACCTGACGGGTTGTTACATGACCCAGTCTGGCTCCTTGCAGCTTTACTTTTCATCAGTGGAAAGTCGCAGCAAACCCTGCCGTTGGTGGTGGACAAGTCGGTCAGTGTGCCGCAGGCCTTGCGCGATGTGGTGCGTAATCAATATTTCAATGTCAATTCACTGGAATTTTCAAGTGGTGTGCGTTTGGTTTGACTGGGATTACTACTACGATGCTCACCCTGACGTGGTACAGGCTAATATGGACATGGCCACGCACTGGAAAGAGTTCGGCTTTTACCAAGGCCGCGCGGGTAGTTTTCAGTTTGACCCCGTGTTTTACTGGAATACACCCCCCGACCTGCTGCAGGCTTACGGCTCGCCTGGTTTCGGAGATGCGCTTCATCACTGGATTACAGTAGGAAAAGAAGAGGGTTGCTCCCCGCGTTAGTCTGCTGTAACAAAGCCCTGGTCATGCATCAGGGCCAATACCCTTCGCACATCCATTTCAATGTCCCGCAGCTTGGTTTGAACGAATACTTCAGCCAGACTGTGGGCCAGCTCCCTGGCGTTGCCCGGTATTTCAAGCAGCGCCCACACCGCCTGGCCTACCCTGTTCAGGCGCCAAATGGTGTGCTCGCCGGCTTGCCATAAAAAAGCAGACTGACCCACGCGGCGCAAGGCTGCGGTAGGTGCTCGCTTGAATACCTGATCGGGGTCCATAAGCCTGTGAGCTTGGGGCGTTGGCGGCATCCAGTCCTGCGCAGGCTTCACAGGAAGGTCAGGATTAATGCCTTCTTCACCATCAAACGCTTTCCGAAGCAGTTGCACAGCCTCTTCCAGGTTGCTGTAAACCAGTCGAACACAAGTGAGTTTGCCCAGAAGCGCTTGTGTTGCCTCCAAGGCTTTGGCTGGTGATTCAAAGTTGCCCATGTTTTGTTCAAGTGCGTAGAACAAAGCATCGTCCTCGTTCATGGTGTGCAGGCAGGCCGCGGTGTCGGTTTGCCGGTCCAGCACCACGATTGCATCGAGCGGCAGGTGTGTTCCGTTTCCAGCCAGGTTTGTAGTGCACAGGTAGCCATATCGGCTGTCGTTCGGCCCCAGGTGTTGGTTCGCAAACTGCGTGAAATGCTTGCTTGCTTTTGCGGGCAGGGGTAGGCGCAAACGTGGTGCCACGCCCAAGGCCACACCCTCCCCCAGTGGGTTGATGGGCAAGACATCGTCACAGAAAATTTGCAGATCGGGCTCGGCACAAAGCCTTGCAATCAGCGTACTTTTACCTGCCCGCCTGGGGCCTGTAATTGCGATTAGCCGGTTCCCCATGGCAACCGCGCCTGCGTGCAAAGCGATCGGGTTTTGGCTTTCCTCAATATGTGCCTCAAGTACATCGGCCATCAAGGCGCACAATGCGCTGGCTGTGGGTAAACCAAGCAGCGGCTCGTCCAGGTAAACGGATTCAATATCGAATGTAGAGGGATTGTTTTGGTTTTTGCCAACCTTGGTGATGCAGGGGGGTAAGCCGCCATGGCTTTCTGTGACTGTGGACGTGTATTTCCAGCTTGGAGCAAGCTGCGAAATGCCATCCAGCAATGCTGGCTCGTCGGGCAGGAGTACCAGGCCCGCCACACCTTCGAACCTTAACAGAAGGCAGGCGTGGCTTTGTTGAGGTACTGCACTCATCGCTTAGAAGCGAATATAAAACCACGGGCGGCTTACCCGTGAATAGCGGGAATATCGCGAATATCGGCTGGGGCGGGATGGCCGGGAGGAACGGTAGCCCCGGCCATAGCGCGTGTGGTAGCGGTCATATCGGGATGGTCGCGACTTTCGGCTTGGTCTGGAGCGGCTGCCCGCTTGTGCGGTGGCCAAGCCCACCATGGCGGGCGCTGCATACAAGGCACCCACGGCCAGGCCCACTTTGGCCAAAGCGGCACGCCTTGCTTTTACTTTCCCATCGTCTGTGTGTGACATTTTACTTCCCCTGTCAATTTTGGCCGCCTCGAGAATTGCGCCCACCCACTTGAAACGCGGCTGTTTGAAAACTGCTGACAGGATTTTGAGCCGGTTTGCATTCTTTACATAACTAAACATTTCAATTAATAATCGCAGTAACAATTCATATAAAAATTGATTAAAAATCGCCACGCTCCAACCATATTTTTAGGGACAAGGGTTTGAAAAATTTATTGATACTGGAAGACCATCCGACCTCGGCCATGGTCGTTGAGGAAATTATTGCTGCTGTTGTGCCGGGCTTGACTACAAAGGTGGTTGACTCTGTTGAGCAACTTCAGCAAATAGAGCCCTCTGATGTGGATTTGGTGGTCTCCGACCTGGTGTTGCCCAACAGCAAACCTGCTGAGGTAATCGATATGGTGTCACAACGTTTTTCCAGTTCGTTTCGCATATTTTTTACCGCTCTGGGCGATGCGAAAATTGAAAGGCAGGTGGCCAATTCGGGTGCGTTGCTGCTCTCCAAAAGCCAGCATTACAAAGAATTAATGGTTCAGGTTCAAGCTTTCCTGAAACGTGATTCAGTCAACCTGAATTCAATTTCACAACGGAACGAGTTTCAAAGCCTGATTCAAATGCCCGGTAGCCCCAAGCCTTTGACCATCAAACAGGCACAGGTGATGGAACAGGTGTCCCTTGGTAGAACAGGCAAGGAAATTGCAAAGATACTGGGCATGAGTCCCGACACGGTGAATGCCCACATCAAGGAAGCCTTTGGGCGGCTGGGTGTTCAAAACCGTGGCGAGGCGGTAAGCAATTATTCGGTTGCGAGAAAGCTGGCGGCCCGCCTCCACGGGGAGGCTGCACTGGCCCATTTGCAGCCCAACCCCGATTAAACTGTTTGAATGAACCTGAAACGCTATTTGCTGGTGCGGATGATCACCCTGGGCCTGTTGTGCTGGGTGTTGATTTCCGCCTATGTGGTGCTGCGCACAGCCAACGAGGTAGACGATGCCTTGGCCAGCGATGCCACGCGCTTGCACGAGATGGTGGAGTACTCCATGTACAAGCGGCAAATTAATCCCGAAATCGAGGGCTCGCCTGTGCTGGTGGGTAGCCAGTACGGTTTGTTGCTGTCACCTTATTGCATACGTTACGAGGGCTGGAACGGACAGGTGCGGCAAGAGGGTTGTGAGCAGCTGGTACGCCATCCTGTCGAGGCCCAGTTGATGCGCCTTTTGGGTGTACAAATTGAAGCGCAGCCGCGCCCCGTTGGCCTGTGGGGTCAACCGTTTGGCGAGTTGACCATCACTGCCGATCCGCAATTGGTGCTGGCCAAATTCTGGAATACGCTGCGCGACTTGCTGTTGCTGAGCACCTTGATTGTGGCCAGCCTTGCCGCATTGACTTACGTGGTAATTGGCCGTGCCCTGCAGCCTGCCGCAACTTTGGTTGAAAAAATTGATTCAATTGCCATCTCCGAGGACAGCCCGCCGCCTGCGCAACTTCCCGATGTTCAGCCACGGGAGTTTGGCCGTATTGCACAAGGGGTAAACCGCTTGAACGAGCGTTTGTGGCGGCTTACCCAAACCCGCAGAAACCTGATGATGAAGCTGCTGAATGTGCAGGAAGATGAACGGCGGGAGTTGGCCCATTTGGTGCACGCAGATTTGGGCCAGTCCCTGAGCCTGATCGCGGTGAATTGTGCCCAGCTGCGCGCGCAACTGAAAGGTGGCGATACGGAGGTGCAAGAAAAGCTGGAGGAAATCGAGCTGCAAATTGAGGGCGCGTTCGAGCGCATGCGGGCGGTGTTGGTGAACAAGTGCCCGCCTGTGTTGGAAGGGGCTGATCTTGGCATGGCCATTCAAGACCTGTGTACCCGCTGGGAAATTAATGCGGGCAGCGGCTGGACGGTGAACCTGAATCTGGAACCTGCTGCCTTGAACAGTTTGGACCAAGACCGCGCCCTGTGTGTTTACCGTACCGTGGAAGAGTGCCTGGCCAATGTGCGGCGGCACGCAGCGCCGGGGGCGCCCGTGAATGTGGGCTTGGCATTGCAGGCCGGTGTGCTTGAACTGTGTGTGGAAAATTGCTTGCCCCAACCGGTTGAAACGCAGGTGCCATCGGGCGGCATGGGCTTGAACTTGCTGGCTGAAAGGGTGAGGGTGCATGGTGGTGTATTCAAAGCCCAGGTTGAAGAAAACCGGTTTGTGGTGTCTGCCCGTTTTCAACAAAAAGGTACTTCATGAACAACGCTGATCTCCGTATTTTGCTGGTGGATGACCACGCCGTGGTGCGTGCCGGTTATCGGCATTTGTTGGAAACACAAGGTGGTTTCAAGCAGGTGCGTGAGGCTGAAAACGCGCAGGAGGCCTATGCCGCTTGCCAGAAAGACTTGCCTGCGCTGGTGATTTGCGACATCAGCATGCCAGAGCCGGTGGGCTTGAACCTTGTTCAGCGGGTGTTGGGGCGTTGGCCTGAGGTGAAATTTCTGATGTTCACCATGCACAATTCAATCGAACTGGCGCGTGCGTGTATGGACGCTGGCGCAAAAGGTTATGTCACCAAAAGCAGCCGGCCCGAAGTGCTGTTGCGCGCCATCGGTGAGGTGTTGGCTGGCCGTACTTTCATAAGCGCCGACTTGTCACGTTTGATGGCGCTCTCGCGTCTGCGCGACAACCGGGGCGGGCTTGATGAATTAAGCAGCCGCGAGTTCGAAGTGCTGTGTTTGCTGGTTGCCGGGCAGTCGGCTGAGCAAATTGGCGAGTTGCTTTTTTTGAGTGCAAAAACCATTCACAACATTCATTACCAAATCAAAAAGAAATTACAGGTTAGTAATGATATTGAACTGACCAAACTTGCGATTGCCTGGGGATTGACCAGCCCTTCAATCACGCAGTAAAGTCGGGCAATATTCCTGAGCAGGTCTCAGTACACTTCTTAAATGGCAAGTTTGCTTGCCAGTACTCAACAACGATGGAGAAGTAGACATGAGCTGGACCACACCACAATTCGTAGACATGCGTTTCGGTTTTGAAATTACCATGTACATTGCCAACCGTTAATTGTTTTTCGGTTGTTGCAGTATCAAGAAAGGAAGGCCAAGCAGAGTTGGCTTTCCTTTTTTTATGCGCGGCGCAGTTGCTCGGCTGAGCTCAGGGTCAGTTTCAAACCCTGTTCAAGCAGGGACCTGGCAATGTTTTCATCGCCAAAGCCATAAGGTGAAGCGGGGGCGTGATCGTACAGAAGGCCAAGGTAAAGGTAGGCGGCCCCGTCATTGGGTGCCAGTGCAATGGCACGTTCCAGGGAAGCTTTGGCGTGGGCTTGAAACTGCAGCGCACACAGGCCTCCCAATGATTTCGCGTAACCTGTCAGCACAATACCGTTCCAAAGTAGAACCTTTGAATCATTTGGGTATTGGTGTGCCAATTCTTGTGTGGTTTCAGCCAAGTGGCACAACATGGCGTCGCGGGTGCGGCCAAAGTCGCAGCGAAGTGCTTGGGCCCAAGCAGCCTGGACCGCCTCAATACTATTGCCCGGTGCGGTCTCGGCATTCGTTGGGCTGCTTGCAATGCCCCTGTCGATGACATTAAATACGCGTCTCATAGGTGACTCCTAAACGACGTTAATCACATAAAGGTGTTGCATAGTGGCAACCGTTTCATTGATTAACGCGGAAAATTCGTTTAGGAGTACAAAGGATTGAGTTTTTGTAGCTTTAGTTGATCTTGACGGTTCCTTTCATGCCTGCTTCTGCCTCAGACTGTCTGGAAAACAGGTCGTTGAAGTTGCCTGTCCTTATCGGAACAAACCACCACTGAACGGTCTGCCCCGGATACACTTCGACCCGCCGTACCGGACCGTAAATTTCGGCCAACGGTGTTTCACTGGCAGATCCGAGTACAACAACCTTGCGCGTGTATACCGAATCTGCAAGGCCATTGGAACCAAAGTAATAGGACTTTTCGCCTTTGTTGTGAATGTTTAAAACTGTCAGGGTGCCCGTTTCAAACTGCAGGGTGGATGGTGAAAATTTTTTCTCACCAGCCTGGTTGCTCAACTCTACAGTGAAGTACACAGGCTCCTGTTTGGTCAAATCTCCCGCAGCAAAAGCAATATGGCTCGCGCTGTTGAACAGTAAACCAGTGACCAGAATCGAGCCTGCAACAATCAACGAGCGTTTCATCGCTTACCCCGGTATATCCAGCGATCCCACCGATTTCGGCGACACCATCACACCCCAAGGCATGTTGCCTTCGGGAATGTCTTTGATCACATTGCCGGTGGCATAGTCCAACACCAAAATGTTGTTGCTGCGGCCGCAGGCCACAATCAGCTGCTTGTCATCGGGTGTAAAGCTGAAGTGCCAGCAACGCTCGCCCACCGGCATTTCACGTTTTAGCTCAAGCGTTTTTGCATCGAACACTTGAATCGCTTTACCACGTGCCAGGGCCACCACAATCTCGGAACCATCGCGGGTGTAAGTGACGCCATAGGGTACCTCGCCCGTGGCCGCTTCATTGATCACATTGTAGTCTTTGTCCAGAATCAACATTTTGTTGCCGTATTCCAGGGTGACTACAAACTGCTCGCCATCGGGTGAACGCTTCACGCCGCGTGGGCGAATACCGTAGCTTTCGGTGTCGATCTGCTTGATCTTCTCACCGGTTTCAATGCTGTGTACAGACACGTTTTCATCGGCCTCATTGGTCACGATGATGTGTTTCCCATCGGCTGAAAACTCAATGCCTTCGGTCTCGAAGCCAGCCGTGATTTCCTTGATTTTCTCGCCTTTTACCAGGTCGATGATTGCAACTTGGGCAGGCAGTTCATCACCTTCCTCGCGTTCTTTTTCAATGGCTTTGGCTTCTTCCGATCCTGGTTTTGGAGGTGGCCCGCCTTTGGACGCTGGCTCGTAAGCCACAAAGGCCATGTTGCCCAATACGCGGACAAATTCAGGGTTGATGCCCACGGGCACCCGGCGCACCACTTGCCCGGTGGCTGTGTCAACGATCGCAAGGTCCTTCGTTTCCTTGACGGCCACAACCAGCAGTTTTCCGTCGTCGGTCAGGCCCACACCACGGCCGCCTTCACCCACATTGATCTCGCCCACTTTGGAATAATCTGCCAGCGAATAAACGGTCACAGGACCATCCTGGTGGGTCACATAGGCCACCGCTTGGGGCGCAGCCTGTTCAATCGGTGCTGCAGCTTCCGGGGCAACTGTTTCTTCTTTTTTGGAGCAGGCCGCCAATGCCACGGCCAACCCTAGCGCAATCGCGCTTGTTTTGAATTTCATGTTCTTGTCCTCTTCCTGCTAATCGGTTCAACGCTACGGAAGTTTCCCTGTTTTGTCCCGGGAAGATTTCCTGAAATATGACCTGTCATTGTGACAGGTCATGTGGGCAATTCCTTCCAAACGTTGATTTAACGCCATTTCTGCAAGCACTTTGAACCTTTGTGACAGTTTGGTTTCAATACACTGTGTAGTGTGACCAGTAACCATTTTGTAAAGAAGTGCAGCCATGAAGTATGTTCAAGAAAAACAAGCCCGTTTAGGCGAGTCGCGTTTGGTGCCACGTGTGGCGCTGTCTGCCTCCATGGGTTTTGCGGCGTATTGGACCTACCTCTACTTCAGTCAAACCAAACACATTTTCAGCCCGGCTTTAAAGCACCACGATGTGCTGACTCACCATGCGCACGAGTTCACCGAATTGCGTCTGCACGTGGCGCCCGGCGTTGAGCTGGAAGGTTGGGTACGCATGCCTGCAGGCATGGGCGGTGCGGGCAGCAAGGCACCTTGTGCCGTTTACTTTGGTGGCCGTAGCGAAGACGTTCGCTGGCTGTTGAACGAAGCGCAAGGTTTCAAGAATTTACCCCTGGTATTTTTCAATTACCGCGGCTATGGCAATTCCCAAGGTACGCCAATGGAAAAGAATTTGGTGGCCGATGCACGGGTTATTTACAAATGGGTGGCCGAGCAACCCTGGTGTGATCGCAATCAGATTTCCGTGATCGGGCGTAGCCTTGGCACAGGGGTTGCCATGCAACTGGCTGCCAGTACGCCGGTGCATAAGCTGGTCTTGTTTACCCCATACGACAGCTTGATCAGCATTGCCAAAAAGAAAGTGCCTTTGGCGCCAGTGTCACTGTTGTTGCGCAGCAAATTCAAATCGAATGAATGCGCTGCGAATGTGCGCAACCCCACCTTTGTGTTGCTGGCTGAAAATGATGAAGTGGTACCTCATGATTCGTCATTGCGCCTGATGCAGCATTTCGCTGTAAAACCTTTGGTGGCCACCGTGAAAGGCACTGACCATGTCAGCTTGCCGCATGATATCGATGCGCAAGGCTTGGTCAGTCATTTCTTGACGACGTAGTTCACCCACTCCCGGTATTCACTCGGAGTTTTGCCAGTCAGTTTTTTGAATGCCCGGGTGAAATTGGCACGGTCTTGGTAGCCCACACGTTGTGCAATTTCATCCACATTCAATTTGCTGGTTTCAAGCAGCAGACAAGCATCACGTTGAATCACCTCGCCCAGCAAATCAGTGAAGTTGCACCCTTCATTTTGTAGCTTGCGCTTGAGTGTGCGCACCGACATGTGCAGTGTCTCGGCCATGTCTTCAAGCTGCGGGTAGCGGCCCTCCCGGCAAATCAGCAGGTTCTTCACGCGACCGCTTAAGTTGTCACCCAGGCCCAGCGCAATCAATTCCTGCTCGCATTGCTGAATCACCATTTGCGCCGTGCTGGCATTGGCTGTGGGCAGGGGCAGGTCGAGCC
>CEQO01004611.1_pt1 | contig 15191 bp, 13 predicted proteins | sample 531101 | NCBI WGS metagenome assembly CEQO01 (sample SAMEA2621272, study PRJEB7988) | marine metagenome | isolation source: saline water (ENVO:00002010), including
TCCGCATTAAAAATACTAAAAGGCGCCGGATCCTTCGAACCAAGCAATACCATTTTTTTACTCCTACATTTCAAATCGCTTCTAAACCATTATACTATGAGATATTGATCACAAGTCATTAGTCAAAATTGTTTAAAAAAATTTAAAAATAACCGACTATAACGATATTAAATCAAAATGAGACGGGGTAATTCTGAAAATAAGGAATACTAATTTGGAAAACACGCAAGATGATGTAGATTTTTTTGGGGATAAATTGATTGATAAAATTCGTATTATTGGAAATCCACTTTGCGTGGGACTTGACCCTTATCTAGATAAAATACCTCCCTTATTTCGAGATGGTCCGATGACCCCTGCAGACCCACGGACCGCAAAAGCAACCAGAAGCTTCCTAATGTCCTTAATAGATTTATTAGAGCATAAAATCGCTATAATTAAACCTCAATCTGCTTTTTTTGAACGAATGGGTTGGCGGGGCACTCAGTTACTTGAAGATATTACTTCTTATGCTCAGGGAAAAGGGTTTTTAGTCTTAATGGATGCAAAAAGAGGTGATATTGGATCAACTGCTGAAGCATACGCTCAATCTTTTCTGACAAAAGATGCTCCCATAAAGTCAGATGCTCTCACCGTAAGTCCATTTTTAGGTCTAGATACTATAGAACCGTATATCCAAGCTGCTAGAATCAATGGGAGCGGGGTTTTTGTATTAGTTAAAACAAGTAATCCAGGATCGGGGGATTTCCAGGACATGCTCGTGGGAGAAAAAACACTCTTTGAGAAAATTGCCGAAAAATTAGAGCCTCTTTCAAAAGATTTTGAAGCTCCTCGAACAGGTTGGTCCTCTCTGGGAATTGTAGTGGGAGCAACTTATCCGGCTCAAGGCGAAAACTTGAGAGAATTGTTGCCTCATACACCCTTCCTAATCCCGGGATACGGGGCCCAAGGGGGTGGAGCCGAAGACGCGGTTAGAACTTTTGTAAAAGGCCCTAATGGTTATGAGGGAGGCATTGTAAACTCCTCAAGGGCTATTCTGTTTCCGGATAAAGGTAATACCAATAATCCAAAAGAATGGGAGACAGCAATTTCTGACGCAATCAAATACGCAGTAGATGATTTGACAGAAGCACTAGCAAGAAAGTGATAAACTAGGGCAAACTATGAACTTCATATTTAAAACAGAGAGTTACTTTTATGAAAATCACTGCAATAGAAACTGTTCGAATTGAGGAATTTCCTAATCTTTTATGGGTGCAAGTTAGTACAGATGATGGACTAGTGGGATTGGGTGAAACATTTTTTGGACCGGGTGCCGTGGAAGCACATATTCACGAAACAATTGCTCCTATTTTACTAGGCCAGGATCCTAGGCTGATTGGGCGCTACCATAGCAAACTAATAGGCTATGTTGGTTTTGCTGGTTCTAGCGCTGAACAAAGAGGTCGATCAGCTATTGATATTGCGCTTTGGGATATATGGGGAAAAGCAACCAATCAGCCAATACATCAATTATTGGGAGGCGCTGTCAGGAATGATATTCGTGTTTATAATACCTGTGCAGGCTACCGTTATGTCCGAAAAAGCTCTGGCCAGGGGACAAATAACTTTGGTTTAAATATCGAAGATGGACCGTATGAGGATCTTGACGCTTTTTTAAACACAGCTGATGAATTAGCACATTCCCTTCTAGAAATGGGAATTGATGGGATGAAGATTTGGCCATTTGATTATGCAGCGGAACAATCAAATGGTCACCACATATCCAGTACGGATCTTAATAAAGCATTAGAACCTTTTGCAAAAATTCGAAATGCGGTAGGCGATAAAATAGATATTATGGCTGAATTGCATGCGCTTTGGGATCGACCCAACGCTGTCAAAATATCTCGAGCCCTTGAACAATTCAACCCATATTGGGTGGAGGACCCTGTATTTATGGACCACCTAGGTTCCCTTGATAGAGTAGCACGATCGACCAGAGCACCAATCGCAGTTGGTGAAACCAGAGGAGGAGTTGCCGATTTTCGATATTTGCTAGAGTTAGATTCCCTAAGCCTCATAATTATGGACATAGCCTGGTGCGGTGGCCTAACCGAGGCAAAAAAAATAACCGGGATGGCGGAAGCATGGCATGTTCCCGTTGCTTTCCATGATTGCACGGGACCCGTTGCATTGACAGCTGCAACACATCTGGCGCTCGCTTCCAACAACTGTGATATTCAAGAAATAGTAAGAGCATTTTATTATGGCTGGTATGGCGAATTAATGACTAATCTACCTCCTGTTGAAAATGGACGAATCAGTGCACCTGACGGAAATGGTCTTGGGATCGAATTACAACCAGATGTCCTAAAACGGTCGGATTGCCACATAAGACGAAGTTCTTAATTTTAGATTGCCCGACTTATAAGAAAATCACAGCAAAAAACATTTACCACACGACACAACATAATGCCGACGCTGAGGTGCAAATATGATTGAACTTTGGATACCTATAACCATTCTGGCTGCATTCTCGCAAAATCTGCGGTCTGCGTTACAAAAGCATCTTAAATCAAGATTAAGTACAGCTGGGGCAACATATGTCCGATTTTTTTATGCCGTTCCTTTCGCATTCCTTTATCTGTTTATTCTCAATCAATTTTTTTATCTCCCCTTACCTGAACCCAATGCCAATTTTATCATCTTTGGTATAATAGGGGGTGGTACGCAGATAATAGCAACAGCGCTATTAGTATATCTATTCTCGTTTCGTAATTTTGCAGTTGGCACGGCCTATTCCAAGACAGAAACTGCTCAAACAGCCGTATTTGGGCTAATAATTCTTGGAGACCCTCTAACGCCCGGCGCAATAATTGGAATTATGATTAGTCTCGTGGGCGTAATGGCAATTTCAACAGCGCGTCAGGAAAACGGTTTAAAAAATATAATCCAATCCTTATCCCAAAAGACGGCACTAATCGGGCTTGCTTCCGGCGCAATGTTCGGCATGTCAGCGATCTCCTATCGTGCCGCATCATTATCTTTGGGTGGCGAAGGTGTGGTTATTCAAGCAGCTTACACTCTAGCTTGCGTAACCGTATTTCAAACATTGATAATGACGGTTTATCTCCAGGTAAAAGAGAAAGGGGAAGTCATTAACGTTCTCAAGAACTGGCGGATAGCAATTTTGGTAGGATTAAGCGGAATGATCGGCTCAGCATGCTGGTTTACGGCCATGACGCTTCAAAACGCTGCTTACGTAAGAGCACTTGGACAGATTGAGTTGGTCTTTACTTTTGTAGCTTCTTACATATTTTTTAAGGAGAAGACTAATGGAACCGAACTTTTTGGCATTCTAGCATTAGTTCTTGGTATTTTAGTTTTGTTGATAGGTACTTAACTCGGTCATTATCTGAATAGAACGCCAGAAGGTTAGTTATGCAAAAAATCTGCGGTTTAATAATCATTTTAATTGGAATATTTATAACAAACATTACATTTGCTGGGGGTTCTCACATGTTTACATTTAAGTCCATAGACGGAGAGGATACTATAAACCTGTCTGATTTTTCTGGAAAAGCCGTTTTGGTAGTCAATACTGCCTCGAGATGTGGGTTCACTTCACAATACGATGGACTGCAAACACTATGGGAGGAATATAAAGATCGAGGACTAGTTGTACTGGGTGTGCCTTCCAATGATTTTGGTGGTCAGGAACCCGGTACAGAAAAAGAAATAAAGAATTTTTGTACCGTTAACTTTAATATTAATTTCCCAATGACAGAAAAACAGGTGGTCAGTGGTGCCTCAGCACACCCTTTTTATATTTGGGCCGCAAAAGAATTAGGAGCGCTCTCAAAACCTCGTTGGAACTTTTTCAAAATACTTATAGATGGAGACGGAAAAGCGGTTGATTGGTTTGCTTCAAATACATCCCCCACTTCTTCCAAGGTAATATCGGCAATAGAAAGTGTTATCCCCAACTAATATGCTATCCATATCAATAATACGAAGATCAAACCGTAGGGATTTGGATGATTACAATGCAACAGATAACTGAACAGTTCTCTTCGGCGACGAGCCGGAAGACTATGTGGAATGAAAGCGTGGAGGAATTGATAACGCAATTAGCTGCGCCAAAAGGGACTGTTGGGATCCTTTATACTTCAGAGGATCTCGCTCCTTTTTTAGGAAAAATGCTTGATCAACTTAGACTTAAAACAGGTGTAACGGATTGGGCGGGTGCATCCGGATACGGCACTATTAGCCACACAGAAGAGATTTTTGGAGAAAGTTCCGCCACTGTAATCGTTTTGGATCTCCCTCCTGACGCCTATAGGGTATTCTCCGGTAATGCTGACGTGGGAACATTGCTTTCAGCCAAAGAAACAGAGTGGTTAGCAGAAGCAACTATGCCCCTTGCTATAAGTCACGTGGACCCGCGACATCCCCATGCGATGGAGGCTATTAGTAATCTAGCTGAAATGACTGGTAGCTTTCTGATTGGTGGTCTAACAGCTGCCTCAAGCGACTCTCCACATCTTGTAAACGATCAGAAAACCTGTATGAGTGGTATAGCAGTATCACCTATGAAGGCCGAAATATTCACTGGCCTTAGTCAAGGTTGCTCTCCGATAAGCGAAACATTAACTGTCACAAAAGCACAGCAAAATATCATCATAGAATTAGATCAAAAGCCTGCTTTTGATGTCTTGATGGAATACTTTGGAGACGAATTCGAGAACAATCTTCAGGCGATGGCCGGCACCATATTTGTTGCTTTACCCGTCCAAGGTTCGGACACAGCAGATTATACCGTTCGTAATTTGGTCGGACTTGATCCCGAAAGTAAAGTTATAGCAATTGGGGAAGCAATTTCTGAGGGTGATTCTATTCTAATCTGCAGAAGAGATCAAAAAACCGCGGTGGAAGACATGAAGCGAATGGTATCCTCCATAAAAGATCGGATCAGAAACAAAAGCATCCGTGGAGGAATTTATATATCGTGCGCTGCGCGCGGTCCCAACCAGTTTTCAGCTCCTAATAAAGAAACTGATATAATACGAGAAGTATTAGGAGAATTTCCCCTGGCAGGTTTTTTCGCAAATGGTGAAATTAGTAGAGATCGGGTCTATGCTTATACTGGTGTAATAGCCGTATTTACCTGAATTGTGTTACCTTTACCTTAAAATAGAGTCCCTCGTTGAAGATAAAATCGCTCCCGGTATAATGGAAGTATCTGCAAATTCGATAAACCGTTAAAAGAAAGTGGAATATCATGACCGAGCTTCCCATACATGAGGTTTACGCTATTCGATATGCTACCCAACCGGAGCGTCCCGAAGGAGCTACGTTTTTAGGTGGCGACCCATCAAAGATGATACGTGGCCTCGATTTTTTTACCTATGTCATAAAGGGACCTAACGGGATATTTGTTGTTGATACTGGTTTTAATGCAGACCTATCCGGTGATGGCGGACGAAATTTTTTAGAAGAGCCATCTGAAATTATCAATAAATTTGGAATTGATCCCAAAACAGTAAATAAGGTTCTTTTAACGCATGCGCATTTTGATCACGTTGGAAATTTAGATCACTACCCACAAGCCGAGTTCTCAATTCACGTAGACGAAATGAATTCAATTACAGGCCCTGACATCACCTATGCGCCATTTCGTATTGCATACCATGAAAGAGATACACAGAAGTTGATAAATCTTTTGTATGAGGAGCGTTTATCATTTTATACGGAAACGGTGAATCAGGTGGCACCAGGTATAGAATTCCACCTAGTCGGCGGCCATTCAAGAGGACAGATGATACTTCGCGTTCATACGAAAAGAGGATGGATATTGCTAGCCTCTGACGCAGTTCATTTGTACGAAGAAGTAGAAACGGAACGTCCTTTTGCTATTTTTCATGATTTACAGAAAATGATCGAGGGTTACCGAATAAGTGTTCAACTCGCCGGAGGAATTGATCGGTTAATCTCAGGCCATGATCCACTAGTGACAGATTGGTATCCTGCCGTCTCCAATGAACTTAAAGGCAAAGTACTTGATTTGAATCTTAAACCTGAAATGAACTGATCAAACTCCAATTGCTATTCCATCCCGCCGAGGATCCGCCGCACCAGTGAGTGCGCCGTTTAAGGAATCACGCCCAACAGCCTGCATCCCGCCACATTGCATTGTAAATGGGCCAGGGAGCTCAATTTCATGACCTTTGAGGCGCAGTCCATCAACCACGTCACTGTTGATTCTGTCTTCTAAAACAACCCTTTGGCCATCAAACAACCGGGCGCGTGGCGCTTCAATCGCCTCTCTAAGATTTAATCCAAAATCAACATGATGCACCAGCGCTTGGGCCTGAGTTTGCATGATCCCATAACTACCCGGTGTACCCAATGCCAAAACTGGATGATCCTCGCGCATCGATATAGAAGGGCTCAAACACATAGCCCATCGTTTTCCACCTAGCAGGTAATTCGGTGATTCCGGATAAAGGTCACCCCAATTCATGAAATTGTTCATACACACCCCCGTCCCGGGGATCACCAGACTAGAGCCCCATGGAGACCCTAGACTTTGAGTAAGACAGACCATATTTCCCTGCCGATCTGCGACCGAAATTGAAGTAGTATGTGCTCGTGCCTCAGCTAATGACGGGTCTAAGTTAGGTTCATACTGTTCAGTTAATCCAATAACTGGCGAAGGATTTAAAACTCTTTCCCTGAGCGGCTCAACCGCGTTTTCGGTCATGAGTTCCAGTATATCTTTTGGCGATCTATTGTTATTCAAAATACGAATACCCGCAGCTACCCTAATTGATCGCAGGACACGGTCTAGATGGTCGACGCCTAGATACTCTAGGCTCGATATATCGAGACCGTCCAGTATCCTCATCGTTAACGGAAATTGAAATGCTTCTGCAGGCGGCGGAGGAACATTAATTAAGAGATTTTTGTATTTTGCCGATACAGGATCTTGCCATTCTGGCTCCACAGCTTCGAGGTCAGCAATCGACATACAGCCCCCGAGGCTTTGGATATGGGATATCATCTCTTGTCCTAAAGCACCTTGATACAAATAGGCCATGCCCTCAGAAGCAATAGCTTCTAATGTATGAGCGAGCAGTGGCTGCCTTAAAATCCAATTCTCCGCAATGCGATCTAACCCTCCCATGTAGATTTGCCTCCATTCAGGAGTGCAGGCCCTTACAGCTGTCAAATTAGCCATATGGACATATAGATTAGAGACCGGAAATCCCTCTTGGGCGTGTCTAATCGCTGGAGCCATAAGTTCGGATAATTTTTTTGAACCATATTTTCTATGAAGAGTACACCACCCAGATAGGTTTCCCGGAACGCCACTCGCGGACGGTCCGGTATTAGTCGCTTCTTTATCTAATTTTTCAGCCAAAAATTCTTTAGGGACATTTGGCGTAAAATCGAGGCACCTGATTTGCTTCTCTTTTTCTATCCAACACGTTGCAACACCTAAACCCGCAAGCCCAGACATAAATGGTTCAACCACATTCAATGTGGCAACCGTGGCTACAACTGCGTCAAATGCATTCCCACCTTTTCTCAATATTTCCGCGCCTGCTGCTGCTGCTAGTGGATGTGCCGCAGCGACCATGCCTCCCAGTGACCTTGTCGGTGAATGTGTTAGACTCATATTCTCAGGCTCCAATAGAAATCAACTGATGATGAAACATTTAGTGCAACGATTAATTAGTTTTAATCAGAAGGCCTTATATTTATTCCTTCTGTATGGGTTGATGGGATTAAGGTTTCTACTTGTTTAGCTCTCTTCTCCAGCCAATATTCATAAGGGCTTGGCATTAAAGCATATGGTGCCGAAGCATTTAGTTTTTGAGCAGCATCTAGGGCCCAATTCGGGTTCTGCATAGCCTCTCTGGCTATGGCGATAAGATCAGCCCGTCCATTTTGCAGGATTTCTTCTGCCTGATCGGCATGCACAATCAAACCAACCGCCATTGTCTGGATTAAAGCTTCCTTCTTGAGCTTCTCCGCGTAGGGAACTTGATACCCATAGCCAACTGGGCCAGCACTTACGACCGGTGCGCCGCGTATGCCACCAGACGAGCAGTCTATCACATCAACACCTTTTGATTTAAGCACTCTTGACAAACGTACATTTTCATCAGGCCCCCAGCCCGCATCATCTTCTACCGAAAGTCTTACAAATAGGGGTTTAGTCACCGGCCATTTTGAGCGCACCTCCTCTGCTATCTCAATAGCAAATCGCATCCTATTTTCCTCTGAGCCACCATATATATCGTTTCGGCGATTTGCATGGGGCGATAGAAACTGATGTATAAGGTAACCGTGAGCTCCATGAATTTCCAATACGTCAAATCCAGCTTGATCAGCTCGGGCCGCAGCCTCCCCCCAACGCGTTACAAGAGTTTTAACTTCGTCAACAGAAAGTGCTCGTGGAGAAGGATCACCCGGATCACTATCGCTGGTTGATGAAACCAATTCCCAATCATCCCAATCATCGATGTCAGGTGAGCGATCCAACGCCTTTCCCCCTTCCCAGGGTCTATATCTTCTAGCTTTTCTGCCACTATGGCCTAATTGGATGGCGGGAACAGAATCATGAGATCGAATAAAGTCTGCTAATCTTTTAAAATGGGGAATAAAATCGTCGTCCCATAATCCCAAATCACCGATTGTTCCACATCCACGACGCTCAACTTTTGTCGATTCAACAAAAACTATACCAGCACCGCCTGCTGCGTAGCGCCCAACACTCATTAAATGCCAATCTGTAGGATATCCTTTAATTCCTGAATATTGATGCATTGGTGCGATCACTATTCTATTTTTAAACTCTATTTCCCTAATTTTAAGGGGTGTAAATAATAGAGGCGTATTCATTGGATAGTCCTTTTTAAGTCGTGACAAATTAAATATGGCTTAACAGTGATCCCATTCTTTCAATCGGATCTTTTATTCCAGCTATTCTCATTGCCCTCCAGAACAAGGCTTGCGTGCTTGAAGTTACCGGTTTTTCGATGACTTCTTCTATTTTTGGTATTGCTGCAAGTGTCGGCATATCGCAACAACTTAGGACAACTGCCTCAACACTGTCAGATCCACCCAACGCAACTGCTCGGTCGATCAATAAGTCGTTAGGTACTCGGTTCATATTTTTGAATTTTAACTGTCCATCGTCTACAATAATACTTTCATCCTCGATTACTTCTATTCCATTTTCCTGAAAAAACACTCTTTCCTTATCATTTGTAGATTGGGGGTAGGGTGTAATCATTACAATTCTTTTAGCTGAAAATACTCTTAGTGCTTCAACTAATGCAGCAGCAGCAGTAACGGTTGGTTTTCCTGTTTCTCGGGTAAGTTTCTTTTCATAGTCAGTCGGATTGCCTTTTGCGGAACTTGCGGTACATCCGTAGGCGATTACATCAGGGTCCGCTGAATTCACCTCATCAATAACGCGCGGTAGATGGCTTTCCATTTCTTCAAAGGGACTATCAAAACGATTTGCAAAAAACGGCATTCGCGAAGTATGCACTGTCAGCCCTTCAGGGGCCATTTTCCAAAACTCGGTTTCTGCAACCGTATTAGTCGATGGCACCATCAATGCCATTCGGGCTTTTGCGCCATACACTCGACCCGCAACATTTCCCATATCTATTGCTCCCTCATTTTAACCACAAAATGAAAAAATTTTCATGACCATCTGGAGATGGCGTTTAACCATTAGCACGTTTACCTGCGTTTTCTAATATAGATTGCGCACCGGAAACAAGATTAGCCTAACTTGAACTATTTATTCAGTGAACTTTATTTATTTTATCATTATCATCTTTTCAATCGATAGATGCAGAAGCGTCAATATCAAAGTTCCGAAATATGTAAAACTAGGTAACCAATGACCAAAATTAAATTTGCTGCTGTTTCGAGGAATTATTTCAACATGCCTATATGGGTTGCTCAACATTGTAACTTTTTTGAAGATGAAGGTATTAATGTTGATATAGAACTCTACGAGCCAATAGATGAGGTAACAGAACGGCTCAAAGATGGTAGAGTTCAGCTTGCATATGGCGTCACAGAGCATGTTATCCTTAACCGCGAGAATGGCGGTTCTCTTTTGATAATTGGAGGGAATGTCAATAAATTAGCATTTTCTCTGATGGCAAATAATCTAATAAAAAAACCAGAAGATCTTCGAAATAAAACAATTGGTGTCTCATCCCTTAATGCTGGCAGTTCTTCCTTAATCATGCAAGCTCTGGAGATTCATGAACTATATTACCCAAGAGACTATTCAATAACTGAGGTGGGACCAATTTTGGCGAGGTGGGAGAAACTACAAAATGGAGAAATAGATGCTGGACTTCAAGGTGTGCCGCTTAACTACATAGCAAGAGACCAAGGCTATACGACGCTTATAGAACCGCGAGATCATTTCCCAGACTTTCAATTCACATCATTAAATGTAGATGAAATTTGGCTCCGTAAAAATTCTGGAACATTGAGCGCTTTTCTGCGGGCATTTATTCGTGCACACCAATTATTTTTCGAAAACAAAAATCTAATGGTTGATATCGCCATGAAAGAAACTGGCATCGCCAAAAAATATGCCATCGCCGCTTGGGAGGAATATACTACCCAAAAAATATTTTCTATGGATGGATGCGCAAATATAAAAGGCATTCAAACGTTAATCGATGTCAGTGCATTAATTAGAGAAGTAAAAAATCGGAAAGGAGTTCCTGCTGATAACTTTATCGACCACCAATTCCTGAACAAAGCTGCAAATGAATTAGAGAGCAGATAAAATGCTGATCGGCCTATATGAGCATTAAAAATTCTAACCCGACCGAAGGAGTTCCATGGAGCATCCACTAGTAGCAATAATTGACCGCTTTGAACCCTCAATTATTGAAAAAATACAGTCTGTAATGCCCGATAAATGGCGTTACTTAGCTATCAGTGAAGACACTAAAGAAGCCCGCCTAAAAGTACTCGGCAATGCCAATATTGCTTTACTAATGGGAGCAAAGTTGGACGATCGGTTATTGAAATTAGCTCCAAAATTAAAGTTCATTCAAAAAATGGGGGCTGGAGTTGATAACATTGATATCCAATATTGTAAGAATAACAAAATAGGTGTTGCCCGGCTCAATGCCGGGAATAATATTCCGGTGGCTGAACATACAATAATGATGATGTTAGCCATAACACGGGGTTTGATGCATTTAGATAACCGAACTCGCAAAGGAGAATGGGATAAAGAGTTGGCCAGAGGAAACAGTAAACAAATTTACAGAAAAACTGTCGGTATAATTGGACTTGGCGCGATTGGGCGTCAGGTAGCAAAACTACTAAGGGCCTTTGACACTGATATAGTTTACTGTGACCCAATTCCAGCCCCAGCTTCTCTGGAAAAAAAATTGAAGCTACAGCGAGTGAGCTTGAATAATTTGCTAACCATATCTGATATTGTGACTCTTCATTTACCGAAGAATAAGAAAACCTCCCTCCTCATAGATAAGGATAAGATTTCACTAATGAAAAAGGATGCTATTCTCATTAATTGTGCACGTGGAGGTTTAGTCGACGAATTTGCACTTTCCCAAGCTCTTAGAAACGGAAGATTATTTGGCGCAGGCATTGATACGTTCTCAACTGAACCTCCAGAAAATAATCCATTGATCTCCCTAGAAAATGTTATCCTCACTCCACACTGTGCCGGAGCAACTCTCGATAATTTTAGTTTTATAGCTGAACGAGCTATCGAAAACTGCTCCTCTTTTATATCAAATACCGCGCTACCTGAATTAGACGTGGTTCATGATCCACGCAATATCGACTTTTAAAAGTTTTTACCAAAAACTTTATTTACTAATCTGCAATAAAAAAAATACTATTAGCAACACTGTGTTCGGTAACAAATAACGTAATGAAATTGGAATATTAATGCTCATTGAAATTTTATGCACAGGTGACGAAATCTTAACCGGGAAAACGGTAAATACCAATTACAGCCATATGGCCCGTCGCTTTGGTGAAGTTGGTCTTACAATGCATTGGAGTACTGTGGTTGGTGACGATCGTTCCTGTTTAGCAAGTGCGTTTCAGCAAGCCTCTCAAAGGGCAGATGCCGTAATAGTAAACGGCGGATTAGGACCAACGGTGGACGATCTTTCACAAGAAGTAGCAGCTGAGGCTGCTGGCGTTGGGTTAATTTTAGACGAAAACTGGTTATCACGCATGCTCGATTTTTATGAGCGAAGAGGTCGCACGATGCCGCCTAACAATAAGAAACAGGCCATGTTACCTGAAGGTGCAGAGTTCATTGATAATCCTATTGGTACCGCTTGCGGCTTTGCAATTAATATCGGTAGCGCGCGCTTCTTTTTCACTCCAGGGGTGCCGCGCGAAATGAGAAAGATGATTGACGAACAAGTAATCCCAAGGTTGTTAAAAATGAGTGGTCTAAAAGTTGTCAACCGTTTGAAACGTTTCCACTCGTTTGGCATCGGTGAATCTCGAGCAGATCAGCTGCTAAGTAATGTAGAGGCACTCGCAGCAGACGGCAGTCTGAAATTAGGATTTCAAGCTCACTACCCTCAACTGGAAACTAAGTTATCAGCGCAAGCTGCAACTGATGAAGAGTTAGATACAAAATTAGCACCTGCTATAGAAATGATCCGCAACCGGTTGGGCACTTTTATTATTTCGGAAGACGATCAAACACTAGAACAAGTTGTTATTGATTCCTTAACTTGTCGAAATGCTACACTTGCTACAGCAGAAATGTTTACAAGCGGCGCGATAGCAACACGACTAAATCCTAAACCAGGCAACCAAGATCCTATAATACAAAACGTAGTTGCTCGGAATTTAAAGCATTTATACCGGGTTGTCGGCATGCCCGTTGCCGAGGATAACGAGATTCTGAACCTCGATATAGCCAAAGCTATTTCGGTAAACTTAAAGAAAAAAAGTGGTTCTATATATGCCTTATCCGTCTTAATAGATCTTGATAAAGGATCCGATAAGATCGAACTTGGAGGCAATATATACATTGGGATTTCTGGCCCTGATGAAACCGTTGGACGCCACGCTAGAATGCTGGGAGGCCACGATTGGATTCGATTGGGTGCCATAGAATTGTCATTAGACGTACTTCGGAGGCATCTTAACAGCCTACCCATAGATGAATTGATAGATTTCGAAAAACGATAATTCGTTGGATAACTGAATCAAGTTAACTGAATAAAATTAAAAGGTGTTCTATTAATGGTCAGTAATCACCGATCTAATCAAATATATTTCCCTCCGCCAAGAGGCAATTGGGAACGATTTGACGCACTTCCGACCAGGGGTTTCCAGTCTGCTATTGATCATGCCCTTAAAAATGAGTCTTTGTTGGATAGAAACATTCAAAAAGCTCTGGAAAATCGAGCTTTTGCGGAACCTCCACCATGGGGGGATATCATAGGCAAGACCCGATCGCGTGAAGACCCTCACGGCTTGATCATTTTGAATGGTAAAGTCGCTGCCAAATGGGGTGATACTCAAAGACCTGATATAACCTTCTCTGTTGCAAAAAGCTTTCTTTCTATATGCGCTGGTTTACTTCAGGACGATGGGCTAATTCCGGATTTTGATGCCCCTATTTCAGACTTAGTAAATGATGGTGGATTTGATAGTCCGCATAATAAATCCATTACTTGGCGCCAAATGATGCAAATGACCAGCGAGTGGCAAGGCAGCATGTGGGGTAAACCAGATCAAGTAGATCATAATCGTGACCTCAATGTCGCTCCAAAAGATAATGCTGATAAAGGTAATGAAAGAGCGCTCAAATCTCCGGGGGCCCATTGGGAATATAATGACGTCCGCGTTAATAGGCTTGCCCTTGCCCTCTTGAGGGTAGCTGAACGTCCACTTCCTGATTTGCTGCGCGAACGCATAATGGACCCTATTGGAGCAAGTAACGATTGGGAATGGCATGGCTATAAGAATTCTTGGGTTGAGATTAATAACCAAAATATTCAATCCGTTTCTGGTGGATCTCACTGGGGAGGCGGGATGTTTATCAGTAGCGAAGATCAAGCGCGTGTAGGGTATTTAATGCTCAACAAAGGCATCTGGAATGGGGAACGTCTACTTTCAGAACACTATGTTGACCAGGCATTTGCCCCCTGCAATATCAACCAAGATTACGGATTATTTTGGTGGTTGAATAATTCTCAAACACGGCTTCCCAGCGCCACAAAGACTGGTTTCTGCGCCGTTGGGTTTGGTTCGAATATGATTTGGGTAGAACCTGATTACAATCTAGTCGCCGTTGTAAGATGGATCGAAGGTAGCGCCTTTGATAAATTTTGTGGCGAGGTATTAAAAATACTTAAGACTTAGGCTCCAAACGCCGATGGAGCTATTTGTCCTTTTATTTGAGTTCGTTGCATTAGTCGTCGGGCGCTAGAATCAAATGGATCTCTTCTATGCATGGTTGCCCTATTATCCCACATTAGTAAATCACCAACTTGCCACTGATGCGTATACGAATTTTCAGGCAAAGTAGCATAGTCCCACAAGCTATCCAGTAAATCTTCCGATTCCTCTCGTTCTAACCCAACAATATAAGCGTTTCGTCTTCTTCCTAAATAAAGGACTGGTTGGTTGGTGCGGGGATGAGCGCACACTATTGGATGAGGTTGTCCCGCGCACGTCATTGGATCATTATCCTCCCGCAATCCTTTTCTGAGGAGACCGCCTGAATTATATGTGCCGTCGTGTTTTATTGATAGGTGTGCCACCTTGGTTTTTATCTTATCGGGTAACGTATTAAAGGCGGCCACCATACTGCAAAGAGATGTATCACCTCCCACTGGAGGAATTTCTAATGCATATAACATTGATATATCGGGGGGATTTGGGAGATAAGACATGTCTGTATGCCATACAGCCTCGCCAGCCCCAAGCGATCCAATAGGCTCCTTATTTTTATTCAAAATATTGGATACGATATAGATCTCTGGAAAACCCGCAACAGCAGTTTGGCCATTCTCCATTTGAGGTGCATGATCTAAGTCGCCAAATAAACGGCTGAATTTCACCAACTGTTTTGGTGATAGAGACTGTTCTCGGAACAAAAGACCGTTATATTTGTCAAACGCGTCAGATATCACCGTAAA
>CEQO01041853.1_pt1 | contig 15036 bp, 13 predicted proteins | sample 531101 | NCBI WGS metagenome assembly CEQO01 (sample SAMEA2621272, study PRJEB7988) | marine metagenome | isolation source: saline water (ENVO:00002010), including
GCTATTTCACAAAGTTTAGAATTAGTATCCATATTAAATACAAGCTGCGTAATACCATATCTGTCTCGTAAGTCTATAAAGGTCATCCCTCCTAAGTCCCTAGATTTCTGAACCCAGCCACACATAGTAACTTGTTTACCTATATCGTTTTTCCTTAATTGACCATTATTTATAGTTCTATACATATTGGTATTGTTTGATGTAAAAGTACAAAAATGAGATAATAAAGTCCCTCTTGTTACGATTTTACATAAATTTACGCCTATGATTAATCCTGATGAGTTGTATATGCAAGAGGCATTAAAAGAAGCTAGAAAAGCTTTTCAAGAAAATGAAGTTCCTGTTGGCTGCATAATTGTCTATAAAAAAACTATTATTGCTAAAGGATATAATATGTGTGAGAAATTATGTGACCCAACAGCTCATGCAGAAATGCAGGTGCTAACATCAGCATGTAATTATTTACAATCCAAATACTTAGACACATGCACTATGTATACTACACTCGAACCCTGTGTAATGTGTGCGGGAGCGTTATACTGGTCTAAAATTGGACGCATCATATATGGTGCTAAAGATGTAAAAAAGGGGGTCAGTTTATTCAAAAAAAACATACTTCACCCAAAAACAAAAATACAAGGAGGTGTGCTAATGGATGAATGTGGTTATTTATTAACTAGTTTTTTTCAAAAAAAACGTAAATTAGACAAAAAGAAATAACTATGTATCCAGAAGAAGTGTGCACCCCTATGAGAGCTGAATTAACCTCAGCTGGTTTTCAAGAATTAAGAACAGCTGAAGAGGTTGACAAAATGTTAAACAAAAAAGAAGGAACCATCCTAGTTCTAGTAAATTCTATTTGTGGTTGTGCAGCAGGATCATGTCGTCCAGGAGCTTTACTGTCATTGGACAATATAAAAAAACCTGATTTTTTAACAACTGTTTTTGCTGGACAAGATAAAGAAGCAACCGAGAGAGCACGAAGCTATATGGCTCCATATCCTCCGTCGTCACCATCGATTGCATTATTTAAAAATGGCGAACTAGTTCATTTCGTTGAAAGACATGATATAGAAGGTAATCTCAAACATGTAATTGCAGAAAACCTGATTAACGCATATAATCAATACTGCTAATTCTATTTTTTTCTTAAAACTTTAGGGGCTTTAATGTAGTCACTATTATGATGCGGAGCATTCTCTAAAACCAAACTTTTAACATCTAATTGAATTACCTTATCTTCTCTAATAGAATTTGTTTCATTATGAATATGTGTAAGTGGTGTTACATTTTCTGTATTTACCTCATCTAACTTATTAATAAATTGTAAAATCTTTTTAAGATCGTTAACCATGCTTTGAGCCTCATCTTCTTCAAAACTTAAATATGCTAGTTTTGCTAATTTTTCAACTTTTTCTTTATTTATTTTCATACTTTATTAACGTTTGATTTATAATAGAAAACACTTTATCTCTTAATGAATTAGCATGTTTTATTTTCATGTTTTTAGTATCAATAGGGGAATGGATAGAAACTCTTAATAATCCTAGTTCTAATTCTAATTTATCCTCTGGATATTTCTTCTTGTTATCTACAAAGGTAATTGGAATTATCGGAATTTGATTATGAATAGCCAGCTTAAATGCCCCGAGTTTAAATTGTCCTAATCTGATCTCATGTTTAGGCACTTGACCCTCTGGAAAAATAACAATACTAATCCCTGATTTCAATAATGTATCTGCTTTTCTATAAGCGCGAAATGCCGAAGACACACTATCTCGATCAAAAGTAATCATTGTCTTATTATAAAACCATTCGAAAAATGAAAATTTTGTCACTCCCTTTTTCCCTATGAAAACAAATGTTTTTGGTAAAATCGCAAATAATAAAATAATATCAAATTTTGATGTGTGATTTGGACATATCATATATGATTTTGATGATTCTAGTTTTTTATCCCATGTCAGAACATACCAAAAGCCATTTAATAATAATACTAATCTACACCACCATCGACAGAATAAATGAAATAAAGGATATGTCGTTCGAAAACAAATTAAAATAGCACCAATAGGCGAAAATGCAATTAATCCAAATAAAATAGAAACCCATAACCAAGATCGCCAAATAAAAAATAAAACTTTTGATAAAATCATTCTTGAATAAAGTTATAACTTATTATAAATGTATTTAATGTATTTTATATTTTTTATCTAAATTTAACCTATGTCAAGAATTTTAACCGGAATACAAAGCTCTGGTGTTCCTCATTTAGGGAATGTCTTAGGAGCCATTTTACCAGCTATTGAATTATCCAAAAAAATGGAATCATTTTTATTTATTGCAGATCTTCATTCCTTGACAACTATTAAAAATAAAGAAGTTCTTAGATATAATACACTAGCCACCGCTGCCGCTTGGCTTGCATTTGGGTTAGATACAGAAAAAAATATGATATACAGACAATCTGATATTCCACAGGTAACTGAATTAATGTGGTATTTAAATTGTGTCACTCCATACCCTATGCTTGCAAATGCTCATTCATTTAAAGATAAATCGAATAAATTGTCTAATGTAAATGCGGGTCTATTTACTTATCCTGTCCTAATGGCTGCAGACATCATCCTATATAATGCTAATATTGTCCCAGTTGGCAAAGACCAACTGCAACATTTAGAAATAACTAGAGATATTGCTACAAGTTTTAATTTCTTATTTGGAGAAACATTTATTATTCCAAATGCTAAAACCGATAAACACAATCTAATTATTCCCGGAACAAATGGTGAAAAAATGAGCAAATCATATAATAATTGTATTAATATTTTTGAATCAGAAAAAATATTAAAAAAACAAATCATGAATATTGTCACAGACAGTAAGAGTTTAGATGAACCTAAGGACCCAAATAAATGCAATGTTTTTCAAATTTATAAACTAATTGCGTCTGAAAAAGAAATTAATATTTTGAGTGAAAAATATAAAAATGGTGGTTTTGGATATGGGCATGCAAAAAATGAATTGCTACAAATAATTATGACTAAATTTGAAAAGCCACGTATCAAATTTAATGAGTTGATGAACAATCAACAACTTATAGAAAATGAATTGTTAAAAGGATCAAAAAAAGCACAAATTATTGCAAAATCAGTAATTAAAAAAGTTAGAACCAACTTAGGTTTAAGTTAGTGTTTACTTAAGTAATCTGCCACCCCATCATGTGTATCTTTCATACCATCCTCACCTGGTTTCCAATTAGCTGGACATACTTCTCCATGTATTTCATGAAATTGAAGGGCATCTAAAATCCTGATTGCCTCATCTACATTTCGACCAAGAGGTAAATTATTAACTAACTGATGTTGTATAACTCCTTCTTTGTCAATTAAAAACAAACCTCTATATGCAATCATATTCGAACTAGCTACTAATTCCCCTTCTTCATTATAATCATATTCTCCATTAAGAACATCATATGCATCTGAAATAAGCTTATTTCCATCGGCAATTAATGGATATGTCACTCCTTGAATTCCTCCTTTTGCTTTAGGTAATTGCAACCAACCCCAATGTGTTTCTGCGGTGTCTGTTGAACAACCAACAACTTGACAATCACGCTTTTCAAATTCATTTAATTTATTTTGAAATGCATGAAGCTCTGATGGACAAACAAAAGTAAAGTCCTTGGGATAAAAGAATAATATAACATACTTTTTACCTATAAATTGGTCTAATGAAAAATCCTGAATTGTTTCACCTCCATTAACCACTGCATCTGCTTTAAATTTGGGCGCTAAGCCACCTACTAATCCCATAATATTTTAGTTTTATAAATTTTAAAACAATATATATATATTTTCTAATCTATTGAAAATTATTTATTGAATAATTATACTGTGCTCTGTAATATGATTTTTCCCAATAAGATGTGCATTATAAACTCCGGAAGGGATTGATGAAACATCTATTTTTGAATTATGTTCAATTTGATTTGAGATAAACACTAATTGGCCTAACGAATTGTATAATTTTATATATGAATCCATAGCAGATAAATTATCCCCTTTTACATTAATAAAATTATATGCAGGATTAGGGAATAATGATAATCCTGAATCTATTATTCTATTCTCAATAAATAATAATTCATCTTCATCACAAATATTGTTTTCATTCTCATCATTTAAACAGTTGCCACTACAATCAAGATGTAACTCTGGATAGATACAACTTAAATCATCTGTTGTAGCTAAAGAATTATAATTACAAGCATTTATGTCAATACAGCCGAATATTTGTTCCATGTTGTCACATTCATATAAATCTTGCAATCCTAAATATGGGATTATTGATTGCTTAACATAATCATGAAACTTCATATTAATCCCTCCTCCAGATTGGAAAGGCCAAGTATGACAATAACTCATAATGGTTCCTATTTGTGGGGTTGGATTATTGATGTAATCTTCACATTCTCCAGGAATTAATTCTTCAATATTAGAGCAATTATCAATAGGTCCTCCAGGCCAGCCACACCATTGAGTATGTTTAGCACCAAAATTATGTCCTAATTCATGAACTAAACAATATATATTCCAAAAAAAATACGGAACCGGTAAATCAACATATTCGTCAACATCTACCAAATTACTGCTAAATCCATATCCATTCCAATTGCTACCAACTCCATTTAAAAATGCAATACCTCCTGTCCCTGTATTATTTCTTTTTGAAAAAAGATGAACTAAGTGTCTGTCAATATCTGTAAAATCCTCATTATTAGTCCAATTCTCTCGAATAGCAATTAACATGCTTTGAGGGTCATTAATAAATTCTAAATATGGGTCTTCTGTCTCCCATATTTGAGCAGAACTTGATACAAGATTTAATTCTAATTCCTCTAAATAAATTACTTGTGCTACTACTAGCATTTCTAATGCCCAATCTATAGCATCTTGATAATTATTAAATGTTTGAAATGTATAATAATCAATTTCAATTGCTATATCGATACAGCCAAACGTATCTCCTGATCTGTAATTAGAATAATCTAAATAGTTATGGTTTTCATCTATAAAATCATGTCCGCACAAAAAATTAAAATCAAGTAAACTATTATTAATGTCTAACACAAAATAAATATTATCATCATTATTTGTTTGATTAAACATGTCCATTTGATATGTGATATCATTCATAGTAAATACTGATTTTACTCCCTCTTTTGAAAAAATAAAAACCCCCTCTATATGATTTTGTTGATTTTTTATTTTATATGTCTTTATTCTAGGAGCATAGTTTTCATTAACAACACCATTTTCTGTATGTCGTTTTAATTGTATAGTATTATTCCCCTCTAACTCTAAATTAATATGCAGTGTGGTACTATTAAAGAACGGAATACTACAATCTAAAAACTGTATATCATTATCCATAATGGATCTTAGCATATCAGCATTTAATTCATAGAAAATTATATTTTTTTGAACTTGATCAATATTAATATTGTTTACATGAGTAATAATTCTATTATATGTATGCATACTTGGATAGTATTGTTTAAATAAATCTTGTGAAAATAATAATGTAGGGCTTAACATATATATTGTTGTAAAAAAGATAATTATATTTTTCATAGCATTATGATTTTATATTCATTATGATATAAAACAAATCTTGTGCCAAAGTGATTATATTTAATAACTGTATGGAAAATTTGTCTTTAGAAAAAGATGCTTTTTTTATTAAATAATAATGAGTACTTTGGTCAAAAATTAAACAAATGAATCCTTATAAATCAAATCTTTTAAATAGTATTACATTAATAGTATTCGGCCTTTGGGGCGGATCTGCTTTTTTATTCTCTTGTGCAGCAGAAGGCTCTATGACTTCTTTGATTCCATGCATTTTTGGAATAATTCTGTTAGCCTTAAGTCCTACATTAAAAAAAGAAAATAAAGTAATTGCCCATATAGTTGTGTTATTAACTATCGTAATATTTCTGTCTTTATTTATGCCCTTAAATGGTGCTATTGACAGATCTGATTCAATAGCAATAATGAGAGTCTCTGCGATGATCTTTACTTCTTTAATTGCATTGTACACTTTCATTAAAAGCTTTATTGATGCACGAAAACAAAAATCTTGATATCAAATAATTGGAAAAAGTAGTTTTAATTGGGGCTATCACTCCTTCACAAAATGATTTAGAAATTTCTGACTACTTAAAAGAGTTAGAGTTTTTAACTCACACTGCTGGCGGACAAGTAGTTCAAATTTTTAAACAAAATATCCCAAAGATTAATCCAAAAACATTTTTAGGGAAAGGTAAAATTTTTATAATTAGTGAGTTTATTCAGAGTCAGAATATTGACACTGCTATATTTGATGATGAATTATCTCCATCACAACAAAAAAACTTAGAACAAATTCTAAATTGTAAAATAGTAGACCGAACAAATTTAATCCTTTCTATTTTTGCATTGCATGCAAAAACCGCGATTGCTAAAATTCAAGTTGAACTTGCACAATATCAATATCTATTACCAAGACTGACAAACTTATGGACTCATCTATCAAAACAAAAAGGAGGCATTGGGATGAAGGGGCCTGGTGAAAAAGAAATTGAAACGGACAGGAGGATCATAAGGCAACAGATAGCATTACTTAAAAAAAAACTAATCAAAATTGATAAACAAATGACTACTCAAAGAAAGGGTCGAGATCGCTTGATTAGAGTGTCATTAGTTGGATATACAAATGCTGGCAAATCTAGTATTATGAATCTATTAAGTAAATCTTCTCTTGTTGCAGAAGATAAGCTATTTGCGACACTTGACACAACTGTAAGAAAAGTTGTGATTCAAAATCTACCATTTTTATTATCTGACACTGTTGGTTTTATCCGAAAACTTCCAACACAATTAGTGGAGTCATTTAAATCAACATTAGACGAATTACATGAGTCCGATTTATTAATTCATGTTATAGATATTTCTAATCCAAATTTTGAGAAACATATTCGCACAGTACAAAATACATTAAAAGAAATAAATTGTATTGGGAAAAAACAAATTATTGTATTTAATAAAATTGATGCCTTTAAATATGAATTAAAGGATGAAGATGATTTGACGCCTATAAAAAGAGAAAATTTATCACTGAAATATTGGCAAGCAACATGGATGGCAAAAACAAATCAGAATAGTATCTTTATTTCTTGTCTTAAAAAAATTAATATTAGCAATTTTAAAGATCAGTTATATCAATTAATTTTAGAAACTCAAAAAGAAAAATACCCTTATAATAATTTTTTATATTAATCACAAAACCTGCAGTCTTTATCCCTATCAATGTGTTCGAAGTTTTGTTTTGGATTAAACATATCTATAAATATCGTATCTAACGCATTTTGAAAATGCATGAAAACTTTTGAATCAATCAAAGATTGATTGTCTACAATACATTGTTGGAATTGAAAGTCACGCGCACGTAAATTTATTATACCAGTGAGAATTGGTAAGTTTTTCATGCTTGGTTCTTTACTAAATAGCCAAGCATAAAGTAATAATTGTAAAATTTTTGGTTTTGATTGAATATCTGTTAAATCTGAACTTACTAATTCCGAAGATTTAATGAATCCCGTTTTATAATCAATAATTCGATACTGTTGATTAAAAATATCTACTCTATCAATATGTCCCTTTAAATTTATAGTTTTTTGTATCTCATTGGGTAGATAGTCAAGTGCAGTTGTTTCAAACTTGCTTATAGGTAATTCATATTCTAAGTGCTCTATTACAATACTATTTCCTGCACGTATTAAATTAGATTCATGTAGGACAAAGCTTGATACAATTCTATGAATTGCATCAATAATAAGAACATTTTTGCCTCTATTTAAGTTAAAATTTCGATATTTATCTAAAGCATTTTGTATTTCAATCTCAATAGCTTCTTGTATATTTTTCATAATACTATTATCTAGCGCAATATGTAAATATGGCTCATATAATTTCTGGAGCACTATATGTACAATTAATCCAATATCAGCGGTATCCAGATTATAACTAGGTGGTTTAACTTCCGAAACACCTATTATTTTTTCAAAATAAAACTGTTTTTTACAATAAGTATATAGATTCAGTGTGCTTGGAGAAAACCCATTCTCAGATAAATTCAATAGTTTTTTGAGTATGTAATTATCTGTTGTATTATATATAGAGTGATTCTTCTTCTCTAAAAGAAAGGTGTCCATAGCAATATACTCTCGAATATTAATGCCTGTGTTCACAAGTGGTTTTAACTCATAAACTAATTGATTAATAAAACGACTTCTTTCTCCTGATGATGAAGATGACATATCCTGATTATAAATAATATGTGTTTTTTTAGGCCTTTTAATTAAGTTGAAAAAATGATTAGCATATATTAAATCCATATCTAATTCTGTTCTTATATTGAATTTTTGTTTCACATCAATGGGAATAAAACTATTTGTAACATGAGCAGGTGGAAGTTCAGATTCATTCGCTGATAAAATAAAAATTTCATCAAAATCAATAGTTCGAGATTCTAATAGCCCCATAATTTGAATGCCTTTTAAGGGTTCTCCGGAGAACTTTAGTCTTATTGATTTGATAACTTTATGGAATAATTTACTAAATAACTTTATGTTAATTTTCTGATCTGACTTTACAATAAATTGTTTAAATAAAAGAAGTTGTTCTTCAATCTTAAATAAACAATCTTGCGCTATCGTAGAATAATCATTTTGATTGGTTATTAATTCTAAAAGTGCTAGTACTAATTCTAAAAAAATATCAACTAATTTTAATCCTGTCAAATCATTATAAAATATCTTATTTAACAGTTGACTATTTTGAAATTTTTTGCTTTTGATATTCGAAACTTTTATATAATTCAACCCCGAACTTTTTATTTTTTTCAATGCCGCTTTCTGTAAATTTAAATCTATTGAATCTAGTATTAATTTAAAATAAGTGTTCTGAAACAATTGATTTAAATCATTCATTAAATAATATGGTTCCTCTGAATCAGATTTTTGAATTGCTACTTTTTGATTAGAATAAAGAATTAGTAAATCTTGAAATAATGATAATAGCGAATGATGAGATAATTTATACCCCATAGTAATATTAATATCATGTATATAACTTGGTATCGACTCCAAAACTGATAACAATAAATTCTCGTTTGGCAAAATAATTGCCACTTTTTTTAATTGATTTGGATCATAATTTTTATCATTTAAGAGTGACCCTAATAATTTAGCTTGGTTAACATTTTTCGTGGTACCAATAATATCAATTTGTTTTTTTATTGTTAAAAAATCATTTTCTACATTATAGAACTGCTTAGGCCATTTTTTTCTATATTTTCTTAAAAATTTACCTGATTCTTGTTTTGAGTTATCGATGAAATAACTATCTGAATCCCAAAATATTTCACATAAATTATTTTTTAATAAATAATCAATTATTTTTTCTTGTGAAATAGTTAAAGTATCTAACCCTATAAATATTATTTTATGTTTTTTATTCTGTTTTAACCAAGCATGTATACTGTCTAGACTATCTACCAATAGCCTTTCCGAGAGTCCTGGATATGCTACTCTTTTAGATAGTAGCAGTGCTTTTAAATCTATATATATATGCTCTAGTTTTTGAAAAAAATTTAAATACTCTCCAATTTCATCTTGATTAGACCCAATTTCTAAATACCAATTCTCAATACGTTTTAAGTCAGATAGGTAATTAAATAATTTAGTGTATTCCGCATATGATTTATCTATTTTATTAAAATCTTCTAATAATCCGCCTGCCCACTTATAGCATCTTTCAATATCATGAGGGTCGTTAATATGTTCTTTATAGATACTGAAAAAATCGAAAAATAATTCTAAACTATTAACTCTATTTAAATTGTTTATGTTAAACAAAAAATCATCTATCGAATAAAATTGAGGCAACCAAATTGGTTTAGAAATAAAATGGGAAAAGGATTGGGTCATAAAAACAGAAGCTCTTCTTGATGGTAATACAATAGCTAACTCTGAAATATTTCCGCGATATTTTGAAAATAAAATCTTTGATATTTTAATTAAAAAATCTTTTTCCATTTATATTTTTTTTACATCTCCTGTGGTAAGGTAAATTAAATACTTGTCTATTTTTTTATATCCTAACTGAGTTAATATAGATTCATATGTTTCCATTTGTTGATAGTCTATTTTTTTTTCTTGCCCTGTCTTATAATCTATTAAACTCGCCATATGATTATCTACAACCACTCTGTCAGGCCTATATACAGTTCCGTCCAAAGACAAAATATTAGTTTCTAAAAAAATATTTAAGCCGCTTAAAAAAAGATGTTGAACTGTTGGATGATTAATTATTCTGGTAATTTCCGATCTAATACGTTCATATATTTTATCGTTATAATTTTTTTTAATATTGAATTTCTCTAATACAATATCAAGATCGTCCTTGCTCTTAATTAATGCCATTATATCATGTATCAAATTTCCCCAGTGAATCGAATAATTATCTTTGAAGTTTTTATTGAATACATTTGTCTTTTTTATTCTAATCCGTTCTCTCCAGCTTTCAGATATAAAACATGATTTGATTATATTCTGAGATAATTGGTTTAATATTTTATTCTTCTTTTTTTGACCCTGAATAAAAATTCTTTGATTAGCCTTTGACACCATTTTATGGTTTAAAAAACTATCAAAATACTTATATATTGACCCCTTTTTTGAGTCTGAATTAGTAATAACATATAACCTTTCTTTAGGTCGTGTCATAGCTACATATAAAAGATTTATATTATCTAACAATGTATTCTCTTGATGCTGGCTATATGCCTCTGGAAATGGTTCTGGCCAATTTTCAAGTTCTTTTTTTAATGGAAGTAAAGTGTGAATTTCTGATTTAGAATCAGTAAAAAATTTACCTATATTGAACCATTGCTTATCTTTACCTAAATCTTCTTTCCAGTTTGCAAACGGGAAAATAATAATTGGAAATTGAAGCCCTTTTGACTTATGAATCGTCATAATTTCAATAGCATTAATTCCTGATGGAGTTAGAATAGATGCTACATCTTTTTTTTCATTCCAAAAATTTAAAAAATCATGAATTGAATTACTATGTTTAACAGAAAAGTCGAAGATGAAATCTAAAAAAAATGTTACATATACATTTGAATTTTTATCTATCGAAAATAATCGTATTAGGTGTTCTATTAATTCATAAGTATTTAACTTATTTAATTGTTTAAACTCATATCGAATACCATATTCATTTAAAAAAATTTCGAAATCAGTATTATTAATTTTTGAAAAATTAGATATTACCCTGTGGGAGCTACTTCCATTTAAATTAATAATCCTATGATTAATCAAATACTCTATTAATTTTGCTTTGCTTAAATAATTTAAATCATCTAGAATTATTATAAGGTTATTTAATAAAAATTGAACCGTTTCTGAATTCTTTAATAATAAAGATTCTGAAGAAATAATCGGGATTTCTTTTTCTGTTAAATAGGTTGCTATTTTGGTAATATCTCTATTATTCCGAGTTAATATCACAATATCTGAAAAAGAAAAATTGTCATTTATACAGTCTATTATATTTTGATATATTAATCCGAGTGTCTCGTCTATAATTTCAACACCTTTTAAATCTATCATACTTATTTCAACATATCCTCCTTTTTCATTATAAGAATCTTGATTTAATTGATTGTATAAGCCCTCATAAGAAGATTTTAATTTAGGCGCAATAAAAGAGAAAAACTTATTGTTAAAATCAACTATTTGGAATCCACTTCTGTAATTTATATTTAAAGATTTTATAATAGTTTCAAATTGATTTAAAGACTGGTTATGCTGATGTCCACATAGTTCTAAAAATTGTGACACCTCACCACCTCTCCATCTATAAATAGATTGCTTACCATCTCCAACGATTAAACACGAGCCTCCTGAAGAAAGAGCTTCCTCTAATAAAGGCATTAAATTCTGCCACTGAATTACCGAAGTGTCCTGAAATTCATCAATAAAATAATTGTTGTATCTCGTTCCTATTTTTTCATATATAAATGGTGTCGAACTTTTTTCTAAAAATCTAAATATAATTTGATTAAACTGTGAAATATGTATTATATTATTTTCTTCCTTTATCTTACTTATATTATTATCAATTCTGCTTAAAACCGATGTTAAAAAAAAAGACCTATAACATTCCCTGTTAAATAAATATATTGAGTAATCTGATTCTAGTAATTCTGTTAATTCTGTTAATTTTTCACATAAAGCATCTGATATAAGATCGATTTTTTGTTTGTTAGAATCTAATTCTGTCTTTTTATACCAATGATTATTCTGAATAGCAAGGCTTAGTCTTTTTGAGATTATTATATCTAAATAAGGTTGGACTTTAATTTTATCTAAATAGCGAGGTAAATCTTGATATATAAAGGCAGTCTTTGGAATATTGCTAACAATATTGTTGATGTGATTATAATATAAATTAATTTTTGATTCAAAATCCTTGATTTTAGTAATAAGTTCTTTTTGTTTGTCTTTTATAGATTCTGAATCTATTAAATTTTTTATACTTCCGCTAGCAGAATCCTTAAATAGCTGTTTACTAATTTTTAATAAATCTTCCTCTACATCCCAATTTTTATTTTCTGCGGTTTTATATGATGAATAATTGATTAAATTGGTAGTTAATGACTTGTTTAACCCTAATTCATCCAGTAATTTGAAAACACCTTCTTGAATCATTTTTTCATTATCCATTTCTACCTCAAAATTAGAAGGCAAGTCTAACTCATATGTAAAACCACGGATAATTTTATGAATAAACTTATCAATTGTAGACACTGAGAAAAGACTATAATAATGTATAATGCCGTCTAAAACAAGCTTTGAATTCTGAATTAATTTTGCATCATTATATTTTAATTCAATGATTAAATCATCATACATTTTTATGCATGAATTATCTTTAATATTTTCTCTGCCACTAGTAAATTGAAAAAGGGAATCAATAATTCTTGTTTTCATTTCACTAGCAGCTTTATTTGTAAAAGTGATAGCTAGTAATGGTTTTTGGGGTATTTTATTTGTACTTAAAAGAGCACATTTAATATATTCCTTAACCAAAGTATATGTTTTACCCGAACCTGCAGAAGCTTTATATATTTGGAATACTGTCATCTATTTTCAAGATAACATTATTAATAGGTTATTTGTTATTTATAATATATTGTTTATCAACAGTACCGTCACTATATATATTGAACGTGAAGCCAGTACAATCTTTTAATTTATTTCTTCCTAACAGATCTTTTCTATAAATTAATTCTTTTGATGTATTAATCTCATCTAAAATTATAGTATTACACTCAATATTTTCATATACAAATGTGGTTACAACATCTATCATTGCTTCTTTATCACTAGCATTTGAATCCCATGGACAATGCGCTGCTCCATCATAAATTAACAATTCATTAGTTGCCCCATATTCTGATATAATTGGATGTATTGCTATACTACCACAAGCTGTTAAATTATTTGGACTATTTAAAATTGTTCCGCATTCATCTGGGACAGTTTCATCTTCTGTTCCATGGCAACTAACAATTGGTGTGGTGTCTGTTTCATCAATCCAATCAACGGTATGCAAAGCTCCTGCTAAATTAATTATTCCACTAATACTCGATGAATAGCCTTCATTTCCACTAATACCTTCAATCCCTCCATTAGCATTTGCTAAATTCATTGCATAATCTTGTCCACTTGGATCAATGCCTGAAATAAATTCATCTAAACTTGTTATATAATCCATATGTAAGCCTAAACAGGCTCCCGCAGAATTTCCTCCCATCCAAATTTGATTTTGATCTATGCCATACGGATTATCTAATTCTGCATATTCTTTCCTGAAAAACCTAACTGCTGCTTTTGCATCTGTCATAGAACTATAAATAACATTAATTCCATTTTCTAAATCTGTCATCCAAAATAAGCCCAAAAAGCCCAACACACTAGAATGTGTCGCTAGCCTATAATTAATTGACGCTGCAACATAACCTCTTTTAGCAAATGTTTCACATAGGTCGACCATTGTGGGATTAGTTTTTGAACCGCCAATAAATGACCCTCCATGAGCTAAAATTATTAATGGTCGATTTGTACACATGTCAACATCTAAGCTTGGTGAATATATATCCATTTGTAAATTATATTCATCTGAATATGTTACTGTTTCAACATTAATATTATTATCATTGAAAATTTCATCTTGATAACGATTATTGCAATCACAATCTAATAATTGTGCAGATAATGGAAAGAGACATAATAGATTAATGAATAAGCATAATGTAGTATTTTTCATAGTAATAAATTTTATTTAGTGATTTCCTTTTTTAAAATATAATGCTCAATTGTATGTGAGTTCTGGGAGGTGCTATATGTATTGATTGTTTTCCACCCTTCATTTCCCATATAATTTAAAGCATCAATAATCGAATTATATTTTTTTATATCTTTTGAGATTAAGGTATATATTTTTTCATCAATCCACAAACTATCTCTAGTTCCATAATTTATCATAATTGTCTCTTCTGTTCCTAAAAATTTTTTTTTTGAAATTAAATCACAGAAAACTTCTATTTTTTTATCTTCATAAACTACGCGCTCTAACTTGTCTAGTGGAATGCTAGATCTAATTTTTTTAATACTATCAAGATAAAAGTATTGTAGTCTATGTTCATCCTGATTTATAATTCTAACAGACGAAATGATTGTATCTGTTAAATAAATTGTATCATTTTGTGAATACAGTCCGAAATTAATGCTGCTAAATAAATAAATGATTAATGTGGTGAAAAATATGTATTTCGACTTATGAAACATCTAATTAGATATGTTAGATTTTATTTTACTACACTCATTGTGTTAGTAACTGAGAATCCTTTCGCAGT
>CEQO01040086.1_pt1 | contig 15012 bp, 14 predicted proteins | sample 531101 | NCBI WGS metagenome assembly CEQO01 (sample SAMEA2621272, study PRJEB7988) | marine metagenome | isolation source: saline water (ENVO:00002010), including
TACAGAATTTGCATCCGTGGAGCAACAGCGCCACCTACTTGCTTCTGCTCCTACTGATTATGACCGCTATGCTGCAGCTCGTATCATGGCTGAAGAACAACGCCATGGATGGCAAATGGCATATTTGTTAATGACCTACTTCGGACAACAGGGTCGTCGTGAAGCTCAAAAACTACTGGAGAGAAATGCGCAAGATGGTGATCGTCTACTTGGTGCATTTAATCGTCCAATGCCACATTGGCTAGATTTCTTCTGCTACACAATGTTCGTAGATAGAGATGGGAAATTCCAATTAGGTATGTTGTCAACTTCTGCATTCAAACCGCTAGCAGCATCTATGGGTCCAATGCTTAAGGAAGAATCTTTTCACTTAGGAACTGGCTCAAATGGCCTACGTCGAATCATAAAGGCAGGAGTAATTCCTCTTGACCTATTACAGCGATACTTCAACAAATGGGTCGGAACTGCACATGACTTGTTCGGTACCGACTCGTCAACATCTGCTCATTGGGCTTATGTTTGGGGAGTTAAAGGTCGATGGGATGAAAGAAAGAAACTTGAAGGCGAAATCGAGGTTAACAAAGAGGTTCTAAATGAGGAGAGTAGAGGTCATTATCACGATGAAATATTTGCTGAAGTCGAGAAGATGAATGCTCTTATTCCAGATGATGTAGATTTCAAATTAACAATACCTCATGAAAATTTCAATCGTGAGATTGGAAACTTCGGCGGCAAGAGATGCACAACTGAGGGTGCCCTGTTCGAAGGCAGTGACGAAGAATGGGAAGAATATGTAAAAATCGTTCTACCAACGCCTGAGGATGAAGTTTTGTTGAAAGAGTTATTCGAGCAAGAGTGGATTGAGAATAAGCCGATGTCTGCACGTCAGATTGCTACTGGCATAGGCGCAACTGCTTGATTGGTGATTCGATGATTCCTGTCTCGCTCTATGGAGTGGATGAAATAGAATTGGAAAGATTCTATGCAGAACTTCCTGGACTTGTTGCAGATGCATATGATGATTTACGATATGAAAAGGCATTATTTTCTGTTAAAGGAAATGACACTTTAGAGCATATTTCAATCGCTGATAGATGGGCTGAGGAGCAGGTGAACTCTTGGCCTGAAGAAATTCAAATGGAAGTTGTAATGGCTATTGCAACTATAAAATATCCAACTGTTGGATTATTAGAGCACTTATTGTCTCTTGAAGACGTTGATATGGTTAGAATTTCAAAGTGGATGCATTTTGAAACCAATATTTATCCAATCTATTCTGAGGATGCCTGTGCAACGCTTGGACGATTAGGGATATCAACCCCGTTTGATCCAAATGATACAGCATCTTATGGATTATATGTTTCCAGACTTGAAGGACTAAAGCTCCACGCACCTGCTGAAGGAATGCCTGAAATCGGTTTACCGAGGGCAAGAATGCTCCAGTTAGGTTTGGAGCGGTTCAGATGAAGAATTTTTTGATTCATCTAAAATTGCTAGCCGTTGCAGCGATCTGGGGGTTAGCATGGGTTGCTGGACGTATAATTGCATTAGAGATACCGCCAATTACTGCAGCATGGATGCGATATGTTATCGCAGTACTCATGTTTTTAGCATATCTCCGTTTGACAAACAAATGGGTCTTGCCTACTAGGGAACAATGGAAATTAATTACATTAATCGGACTATTTTCTACATTTGTTTATCAGGCCTTTTTCATGTATGGAATGAAGTACACCGCCGCAGGTGACGCCTCGTTAATGATCACTTTCAACCCATTATTTACCGCATTATTAGCCATACCTTTTCTTGGAGAAAAAATGGATCTACGCTTAGGTAGTGGATTATTAATTGCGTTATCTGGAGTTGGTGTTCTATTCTTTTATTCTCCAAATGTGGATATTCCTTTCACTACACGATTGATTGGTGATTTATTTATTGCTGGTGCTGCTCTTTCTTGGGCAGCATCTTCAATCTTGATGAAAAAGGCGATGACTACCGAACATCAACCTTTGAGTCCACTTCATTTGACGGTTTGGTCGGCTGTTGTAGGATTATTGATTATGACTCCCTGGGCTGGATATGAAGTATTCCAGCACGGAATTCCTAATCCCTCTGATGATGTTTGGATTTCAATTATTTTCTTAGCGATTCTTTCAACTGTTGTTTCTTATGTTTGGTTTGCTGACGGAATAAAAACAATCGGTGCTAGCAAATCTTCGCTCTACGTATACTTAGTTCCGCCATTTGGAATAATATCTGGTTGGTTATTGATAGATGAAATGCTTGGTTGGTCATTTTTGGCTTCTTTCGTCCTAATTGTTGGCGGGGTCATATTAGCTCAAACCAAGGAATCGTCATGAACCGAAGTCCCCTAGGACTCGAATATGGGAATCAATACTGTGGCTGTTGTGGGTGCTGGTACTATGGGTGCAGGTATTGCACAAGTATGTGCTCAAGCTGGTTGGAAAACAAATCTCTTTGATGCTTTTCCTGAAGGATTGGAAAGGGGAATGAAATCAATTGATGCTTTTTGGGACAAAGGTATTGCACGTGGGAAAACCACTCCTGAACAGAAATTGGAATGGAGTTCTAATCTGAATGCGGTCGATGATATGGCTAGTGCTGTTGCTGAAGCAGATATGGTGATAGAAGCGGTTCCTGAAATTCCTGAACTCAAACACAAAATCTTTGCAGATCTTGGCGTGATGACCAGAGACGATTGTATACTTGGAACCAATACCTCTTCACTTTCTATTGCAGATATCGCTGCCGCATCAGGTCGACCTGAAAAGGTAATAGGAATGCATTTCTTCAATCCAGTACCAATAATGAAACTCCTTGAATTAGTCAAACACGATTCGTGTTCTGACAATACTATTGAAATGGCTAAAGCCGCTGGTGAAGCAATGGGTAAAACCACTATTTTGGTTAAAGATGTGCCAGGTTTTGCCACATCAAGACTTGGAGTTGTTCTTGGAAATGAAGCGATTCGAATGCTTGCTGATGGTGTTGCTAGCGCTAAGGATATCGATACTGCGATGGTGTTAGGTTACAAGCATCCGATGGGACCACTAGCCCTAACTGACCTTGTAGGTTTAGACGTGCGTAGAGATATACTTCTAAATCTGAAAAAATCTTTCAATGATGATACATACACTCCACACCCACTTCTCGAAAAGTTGGTGTCACAGGGACGCCTGGGTAAGAAAACAGGAATGGGCATCTATGACTGGTCTTCTGGACAGGCTGAAGAAACGCAACTTCCCGATTGAGCAACTAATCGATGAGTATTTGTCAAAGACTTATGTCGGGCAAATATGCTACCCTCCTACAATGTGCTGGGAACCAAACTTTCCACTTGTTCAACCGACCCACTAACCGGTTGGATGAGAGATGGATGCTGCAATACCGATCGCAATGATAGAGGGCTACATACGGTCTGTTGCTTACTTACAATGGAATTTCTTGAATTCGCTCGTTCAAAGGGAAACGATTTGATTACACCTGCTCCACAATTTAATTTTCCTGGATTAAAAGAAGGCGACAAGTGGTGTGTCTGTGCTCAAACATGGCAAGATGCATTTGATGCTGGTGTTGCTTGCCCTGTTAATTTAGAAGCGACTCATGAAGAAACATTGCAGATTATATCTCTAGATGATTTACAATCAAAATCGATTTGAGGTTTCAATATGGATTTTTTCAAAATTGCTGGTATCGCTGAGACCTGTTCTACCATCAGTCTATTTTTCATCGCTATGCCAATGAAGTATATTGGTGAAAATGAAATCCTTGTGAAAATTATTGGTCCAATTCATGGCTTGCTATGGATGATATATCTGGCATTGTTATGGTGGGGCCAATATCAAGGGAGATGGAATATGAAAGCAGTAATCACCGGTGGAATACTATCAATTCCTCCGGGAGGTCCTATTTGGTTTGAACCACGAATTGGAGATGAAAAGTATCTCCCTGTAAAAACAAAACAAGTAAATTGAGAAAAATTTCAACTGCTTTTTACACCCAAGAGTGATATATCGAAGCATATGGAGCATTAATCATGCGGGCAAAGTCATTGTTGATTGTTCTACTAATGTTCACGTCCGTATTATCGGGTTGCTTTGGATACGCAGAACCTCCGGGACCAGAGAGTGTGCAAGAGGCACCTGGACCCGAGAGAGTTTTTGTAACAGATTCAAGTGGTATGCCAGTAGATGTACCTCCGCTAGATATCAGTTTTACATTCAGTGATGTTGGAGAAACCGGCAAGGAGCCTAGTATTGGAATAACCTCCAGCGGGTGTATATTTTTCATCGCTATGGAGAAAGTAATGAGGTCATGTGATCATGGAGAATCTTGGGTAGAAACTCAAGACCCTATACAGTGTTCTCCAACCACGAGTGACCCTTATGGCTGGGTTGACCCAATTACTGACCGTATTTTCAATGTTCAAATGATTGGTCTTGAGACTTCATGGATATGTTGGAGTGACGATGATGGCGAATCTTGGTTAGGTAATCCTCACGACTCTGGTACTACTCCGATCAATGACCACATCAAACTAGCTAGTGGACCGTGGACCAGTGCGGGTTATGGAGCACTGGGCCAGATAACAGGTAGTACAATCTATGAAACTGCAGTATACTATTGTTACAACAAATTGGCTGGAATCTTTTGCTTTACCAGTTTTGATGGAGGAGCAACCTTTGAAGCGGGTGGACAAATAATCGGTCTAGCAACCACTAATGGAGGACTACACGGTGCAATTTCTACCGCTCCAGATGGCACGGTATATGTTACGCCACGTGTTGAAACCCCTTCCGTAATCGTCTCTGATGATAACGGCTTTACTTGGTTTGAACGTACAATGGGAGAAGATGTTGGAACTCCATATCCACGTAAGAATTCTGAGATATCCACCGATACCGAATCAAATGCATACCATGTTTGGACTGGTGGAGATGAGGGAGTTTACATGTCCCGGTCTACCGATTCAGGTCAAACCTGGGAACAAGAAAGTATCCGAATGTCTCCTGCAAATGTCATATCAACAGTATTTCCTCAGACAGATGCTGGTGACCCTGGAAGGATTGCGGTAACTTATCTGGGTAGTGAGAACTCAGAAATGCTTAACCAATCTGATATCGATGGAAATCCATGGGATGGTAATGCTCACTTTGCTCAAAATAATGTAACTTATCACCTATACATCACTTTCAGTTTGAACGCATTAGATGCTGAACCAATATTCCATACATACCGAGTCACCGATGACCCAGTGCAAATCGGTTCGATTTGCTTAAACTCGGGTGACTGTCGAGATATAGGCGGATCAAATCGTAATTTGCTTGATTTCAATGACCTGCATATCGATAGAGAAGGTCGTGTTTACGTTGCCTTTGCTGACGGCTGTACTGGTCAATGTGCAACCGGTAATAATTCAAGTGCTGAAGACTCACGTGATGGAAGAGGTTCAGTTTACTATCTGGCTAAAGGCCCTAGTCTAATTGTTGAATATGGTGAGTTATTACCACTCATTGGAACAGATGATAGCGATATGGATGAAGAAGCATCATATGAATGTCGCATTGCAACTGTTCGAGAAGAACAAACCGACGAAGATTGCGATTGATATCAAAGTTTGATATTTACATTCTTGATCTTGGTATAGAAACGAAGAGCATCTTGACTCTGTTCTACGCCGATTCCTGATTGCTTCCAGCCTGTAAATGCTGTTTGAGGGAATGTGATTGGGTATTCATTGATACTAACCATACCCGACTGGACATCTCTTGCAAATTTGTGTGCTCTTGACAGATTGTTGGTCCAAACACCGTTTAACAATCCAAATGGAGTATCATTGGCTAAAGCCATCGCTTCCTTATCTTCACTAAATTTGGTAACTGCCAGAACTGGACCGAATAATTCTTCTTGGAATAATAGATTGTCACTACTTATTCCTGTAACTACCGTTGCTTCCATGAAAGCTCCATCTCGGTCTAGAGCGTTACCTCCACATACAATATCTCCGCCTTGTTCAAGTCCTTTTGCCAACATTGCAAGAACATCATCTCGATGAGAGGTATGAACCATGCTACCCATCCTAACGCCTTCTTCCATCCCTGGGCCAACCGGCCATTTTGAGATTTCAGCAACTATTGCATCTACCAATTGGTCATGAACGTCCTCATGAACAATCAATCTTGAACCAGCCCAGCACATTTGTCCAGCATTCATGAATATTCCAAAACAAATCGCTTTTGCACAATGAGCAAGATTTGCGTCTGGGAATACAATATTGGCACCCTTACCACCCAATTCTAATGTTACAGGTGTCAAATTCTCACTCGCTTTAGCCATTACTGCCTGCCCGGTAGGAACGCCTCCAGTCAATATGATTCCATCTACACCAGAATGACCTGCTAAAGCATCACCGATCAAACTTCCAGAACCGGTGATTACTTGCAATACACCTGATGGCAATCCAGTCTCAGCATCCTCCATGGCTTTGAGCCATGCAATTAGTGAAAGCGGTGTCCAAGAAGCCGGTTTGGCAATTACCGTACAACCGGCTGCAAGCGCAGGTGCAATTGAACGAATAGCCAATTGCAGTGGGAAATTCCAAGGAACGATATGAGCGGTGACTCCTAATGGTTGGCGCAAGGTATAGTTTAGACGATTTCCAGGTACAGGAATTGTACTACCTTCTATCTTATCTGAAAGGCCGGCAAAGTACTCTAATGTCCATGCTCCATAACGAATTTCTGATAATGCTTCACGGAATGTTTTGCCATTATTTGATGATTCTAAAGCGGCTAATGACTTAGCATTAGCATATGTGGCAGCAGCCATTTTTTGCAAAATTCTACCTCTTTGTGCAGGGTCCATAAGAGACCAATCTTTGGAGTTAAATGCAGCACGTGAAGCATCTACGCATCGATTCACATCAGCGATAGTTGCTTTGGGCACAGTTGCAATTACTTCACCAGATGCAGGATTGAGTACATCAGCAGTAGCTCCATCCTCAGAGTTACACCATTCGCCGGCTATCGACATTTGTTCTTCCGCCATATCATAGGCCAAGCAGAACTTGCTCAAAGCCTCTCCCATTGGGGGTGGTCTTGATTAGTTGTCAGTTGAAGCGGGTTATATGGCGAAGCGGATTGGAATCGCTGAGAAGACGGTTACTACCGTCACTGGTCGCCCACCTATTCTGGTATTGATAGCAGGAGCGACGGGTGTTGGCAAATCCACAACTGCGGTACAATTAGCCCATTCACGTTCCTTTTCCAGATTATTGTCAACGGACGCTGTGCGCGAGGTCATGCGGGTTATGGACGATGGTAACAATAAGGCATTACATCGTTCTTCATTTTCCAAAGGAGAAACTGGAGATCCCGTTCTAGATTGGCAAGACACATGCAAGGCTGTCGAGGCTGGAGTATTGGCCACTATTGAAAGAGCAAGACGTGAAGGTATTGATTTAATTCTTGAAGGAGTCCATCTAGAGCCTAGTTCACGACTGATTAGGCCATGGATTGATTCAGGGGGTATCGCCTTAGGTATAGTGATGCATGTTGATGATGAGAAACAGCACACTTCATTCTTGAAGCAGAGAGAGAGCCACTCGTTTAGAAATGCTGATAGATATATTTCTGCTCTTCCAAGAATTAGAGCAATTCAGGATGGCTTTAGAGAAAAAGCCCGGATTGCAAACTGGCACACTTTAGATCCTACCAGAGTCAAAGACTCTATGGAAAAGATACAGCACTGGCTAGATCTTTGCTGGAATGAATGGCGTAGAAACAATTAATCTAAATCTAGGCTGTAACTTATCTCCCTAGTAAGCATTGTATTTCTGTCGGCAGCACCTAATTCTCCTGTAACCGTAATTACTCCCGAATCTTCAGTTGCCGTCATATTGAGTAGTTTAAGTTCTACTCCTCTAATCTCTCCGTGGTGAAGAATATCATCGTGAAGTGATTCCAATGCTTTCTCGATACTTTCTATTTCGCTCATCCCTCCACCATACCAAATTTGTGCACGCTCTTCGGTTAGGCTAGGAAGGGAATCAATAACATCTCTAGATGCTAAAATTGAGGCATCACCAGTGGTATCATAAGGAGAATTTAATCCAGCCATTTTTACACCATATATTGCCATCGAAAGTAAAGACATCATCAATACTACTCCGGTTGCTAACAACATCTGAGCACGGTCATCTCGATTAGATTCGCGCATTAGTCGCCACCTCCTCTAGACCACAATTCAATACTGACTGTCCAAAGATGGTCGTCAACATTTACCAAAGCATGTGTTGTCACAGTTCCACCGTTAGGTGTAGCGATTTCTCCGCTGGGATGAGAAGTTCCTGAATCTTTTGCTAACCAACAATTACCCTCAATTCCACTAGCTATTGCATCTTGAATCAACTCGCATGCCGCATCTTCTTGACCTGTAGCCAATAATTCAGCCAATCTCGAATCATATCCTTCTTCCAGTGAATCCAATCCTAATGCATAATTAATCGCATCTTGACCTGCGAATTCTTTGTCAGCATCGATTGAAACAGAAGGTGAATCGGGAACATGAACTCTAATCAAAAACGCTGCACTCATAAAAAAGAGCCAGAATAGAGTAAGCATCTCTAGGATGTGGATTTGTGCATCTTCATCCTGCTTCATTACGCCACCTCAGGGCTTGAAGGTACCTGAATTAGGAACCAAAGATGGGAGGTCGGTAACACCTATCAGATCAGGGGTAAAAGCGATGAAATTGAAACACAGAATCGCTAAAAGAATCATTAATCCGGAATGCTTCATTCCACTTGTGAATCTACCAGTTGCCATCAATCCAGCCATCAAACCATTACCTAGGGCTTGCATGGTTACGCCGTAATAGAAAATTGTAAGGAAAAACAATGGCTCGATGTTTCGGATAACCATGTTTCCTAACTGTTGGCCTCCACCATCACCACCATCACTTGGCTCAGAATTCGAGCCCGCAATAGCAGGAATGAAAACCTTAGCTAGAACTACAATTACACCTAGGAAAACACCGTATGAGGTCCATATAACGGAAATATAAGACGCAATCGAACGTTTTCTTTCACCTTCTAAGAACTTGATTTCACGACTATCATTAGCTGCTGTAACCAAAATATCAGATATTTTACCACCTGCACGATTCGCTTCACTAATCAATGAAATTGCTCTCTTTACCAATGGAGTGCCAACTCTTTCAGCAAACATTTCGATAACGTCACTAAATGCTACACCCCATGATAATTGAACAGACATTTGCTTTACTTCTTTATTCAGGGCACCGTATTCAGACCGCGCCAGCGTTTGAACTGCGACTGTCATCGAAAGACCTCCTTTCCAGTATTCTGCTAAATCCCGCAGGAAATCGGGGAATTTTTCTTCCATTCGGTTTACCTTTTCTTTTACCCTATCCCAGTAAAAAGAAGCAGGCCAAAAAGCGATGAAGAAACCAAATCCAAAGAAATTCAAGAAAATTGTAGGGCGAAGGGACATTCCTCCAAGTTCGACCTCTGGTCCAATCCAAAGTGATTTATTGTTCATGTATTCTGGAACCCCATCATAATAGTCCATAGTGATTCTAAATGAGGCCTCATCTACAGTCTCATCAGAAATGATGACTACTGAGTACATCTCTCCCTTTTGAATTGCCTCGATATTTATTTCACACTTGTCATTTGGATCTTGGGAGTTGCCCGTGTGAGTACCTCCGGGAAGAGGTTTGTTTGCTGGATCTCTAATCTCGAACTTGTACAAGGATGGTACAGAAGTCTCAACAGAACATGTTGCTGAAAACGTCTGTGGTGGAAGAGTACCGGGGTCCATGCCTAAATCCGAACCATTTAGACCAGGAACATCAAACATCTGACCTAAAGAACGGAAGTCCATCCATGGCTCTTCGCTATTATCCCAGACTAACTGGTCGGGAGTGTCCTCCAATATTGGACAAGAAGAATTACTTTCAATTGTTGGAATAATCATTGGATCTTGTCCACAAATGGTATTGACAAATAGTGGTTGGCCATTTGCTGCTGTTGTAAAATGTGAATTGGTAACCCAGAAACCGAATGATGTGAGGCCAAGGAAAATACTGATTGTAAGAATCACATACAATTTAGTAAGAGTAGAGTCATCTTTTGGAAGGTCGAGTACAACTGTAATTTTCTCCTTCTTTTTCTTTCGTGCCATACTCTCCCCCCTTACTCACATTTTCTGCTCTTCACTTGAAGACCATACTAAGAAACAGAACATTACGTGTATCATCGGTAAAACCAGAAGTACAACCGCATACAGAGTACTTTCCTCCATTTGAGCACCTGCACCACTAACCCAGAACATGATAACGAGCATTACTATTAGGAAAAGAGGCATTGCCACTGCTACAACAACATATGATTCTGCTAACATTGCTAAAGACTCTAAGAACTCATGTAAGCGTGTTCGGTTCTCTCTCATGTAGTGCTCTGCACGGTTCAAGAAGTAGAGTTTGAGAGAACCTCCAGCAGTTAGTGTTCCTACCATTCCTTGGAAGAACTCCGTCATCCATGGAGAGGCTGCTCGGTCTACTGCCATCTTCATGGCGGTCAATAAATCGTATCCAAGCAAAGTTACGTCTCTGTAAATCATAGCGGAATCATATGCGATTTCGCCATAAATATCCTCATTCATAGCCAAAGACCTGAAGATATTACTTGGAATCGCATTTGCAGCAGCCATCGCTGCAGTGTAGGATGCTGCATAAGGAATATATTTCTCTAATTTATCTCCACGAGCTTTTGTCGATCTAGATGCTGCACCTTTTTGATACTTGTAAGTAATATAGGGAATTAAAGCCCCTAAAATTACTGGAATCATTATCTTTGCAATCAATGGGAATTCAAGATATTTAAATTCAGGACAACCGTTGGCAATTTTGGTTTCGTCAACCAGGTCAGGATTCCAATATTCCCACAAGAAACATGCTTCAGCAGTGGATTCGTCCGGTTGATCTTCATACCAATCGATAAAACCGATATCAGGCAAAAAGAATCCAGCAATTATCAAACCGCAGATTATTATTACAGTAATTGTAGTAACGAATACTTGTGCCATGTAAACTTCAGGCATAATAGGAATATTTCCTTTAACTAAATTGTCAGATAATTCCTTATCGTTACGCGCCCTCTTTTTGAAGAACCTTCCTAAAAGACGATGACAGATTTTCTGCCATGCCGTCAGTTCCATCGTTAAATCCTCCGCAATATCAAATTAAGTTCAGCGCAATCCATCAACACGGGCTAGAATTTCATGCGGCCTGACATAATATTCAGTAATTATTTGGCTAACTTGATCAGCCTTACGAATATCATTGAGTACCATCCATTCTAGAATTCTCTTTCGTGTACGAAGTTCTCTACGCATCTCTTCTTGACTGAAATTAATTTTTACCATAATCTTCTCAAGAACATATGATTTTCCTGAGAATATGAAATCATCATTACCGACATTCCATCTGAATACTTCATTTGTGATTACTTCCATTGAGTTTGGATCGATTCCTACAATCTCAACAATTTGCTTACTACGTCGGACACGTCTGCCGTTAATACGAGTCTGAATTTGGATTACACATGCTTCTAATGCTGGCAACAATACACGAGGTATGTCGATCGGTTTATTCTCTAAACGGTGTACTAATGACGGTACAGAATCTGCGTGCACAGTAGAATATGCACAGTGACCTGTTGCCATAGCCTGGAATAGAACATATGCTTCTGCACCACGAATTTCACCCACGATGATATATTCAGGTCGTTCACGAAGAGCAGCCTTTAGTAACTCGAACTCACCGATTTCACCTTCATTGGATTCTCCACCGAAACCTTGCCTAGTAAGTCCAGGTACCCAGTTTGGTTGAGGGATATTTACTTCACGAGTTGATTCGATTGATACAATCTTCATCTGCCAAGGAATAAAGATACACATCGCATTCAGTGTTGTTGTCTTTCCAGACGCTGTACCACCTACGAATAGCATTGGAACTTCATTCTGGAAAGCAATCCACAAATAAGCTCCCATAAGAGATGAGAGTGTTCTAAACGCGATAATGTCACATGGTGAAAACGGGTCATCTTTGAATCTTCGAATACAGAATGATGACCCACGTGTCGAAACTTCACGACCGAGTTTCATAACAATTCTAGAACCGTCCATCAAAGTAGCATCCAAGAGTGGCTCAGCTACAGAAATATGCTTACCACAACGTTGTGCTAATTTGATAACATAACTTTCCAAAGCCTCGTCTGTATCCCATACACAAGTTGTTTCTACAGATTCGAACTTTCGATGATATGCAAAGATTGGCACCCCGGTTCCATCCATGGAAACGTCTTCAACATTGGCGTCATTCATCAAAACATCCATTTTTCCGTAGCCAACTAAATCTCTACGTAGATAGTAGAATAGTTTAGATTTGGATTTTTTGTTAACCTTCATTCCATAAGATTTGATCACTTTATCCATACCTGTGCGCAAATATGCGATTGGATCTGCATCGATTTCCTCGATATTTGCGGTTAAAGAACGAATGAAAATATCGAGTAATTCATCTTTCCATTCCTGTTCTTTCTTGTTTAGAGGAGGCTCAATTATCTGATAAATGATGTTCAAAGTGCGTTTATCGCGCACAATTCGCGCAAATGCATGCGGCGGCATAACCGGATACTTATCCAACTCATCATACATCTCTCGTTGCCTATTCCGTTGCCGTTTTTCACCGCCTCCGCCCTTTCTTGCCAAGTACTCGCCACCCCCTGTTGCATTTTCGAGAAGACTTGCTCGGTTATGACCTTTTGTAGTGAGAAGGCCCGTAGGGCCCTTCTCAGAGACTATTGAACCATTTCGAAACCTCATCTGTCAATACAGATAAATCTCCATTATTGGAAAATTGAAAATCCGCTTCAGAAATTAATTTCTCCAAACCCCATCCTTTTTCTCTTTGGTTTCTCTTTTCAAAATCGTTTCTATCACCATCTTCACTTCTTCCTCGACTTTGCATACGTGAAAATCTGGTTTCGTCATCTGCTATAATCGCTACAACTTGAAATTGTTCAGACCAGGCAGATTGAAACAAGTCCTTTTCAGCGGTTCCGCGTAAACCTTCTATCAATACAATTGGATGTTCATTTAGTAATTCGTCAACTACACTAACAAGTCTAGTCGCTAAGACATCATCACCATACTGCGCTCTCAAATCAGCAGCAACTTCGCCAAAGATATGAGGCGACTCCTCTAGATTACGAGTTGCGACTTCAGCCCTCACCATATCACCCATAGAACGCACTGGCACCGAGTTATTTGCAAGAATATTAGCAAACTCGCCTTTACCGCTAGCCGGCATTCCGCATACCGCTAGTACAAGTCGCATGATGATTGGCGACTGTTTTCAGTTGTTGAACTCTGCCCTTCCCCAACGCCTATCAAGCAGTTTCATCAAGAAAATTGAGGCTGCCACCAATCCTAAACTAACCCATAAAATCCCTTGAAATCCTACAGCCATACGCTCATTAGCAAAATCTACTGCTTCTGCATCCAATCCTTTCTCACTAACTTGTTGCATCCAATTCTCATAGAACGAAATATCCCCTTGAGTGAAAGAAAGTAAAAATAATGCGAGTAAGGGTATTACTGTACCAATCCAAAACCAACCCATTATCTTAGCATCAAAAATCGCTTTATTGGGAGCTAACCCCATCAAAAATGCAGTGAGTGAAACGATATAGATGCTATTTGCAATCATCACTATCAGTGCTATCGGCAATACAGCCCACTCATCTAACTTCCAAGCCATTAAGCAAACAAATAGAATTGAAATCCAAGTTGTTGCAAGGAAATAAACAACTACTTTTGCACGAATCAACTGTGGTACATTCAAAGGAAGGCCATTCATATGTTCTGGCGAATCTAAAGCGGTTAGCCATGAATAAAAATTAAATCCAAAAAATCCTAAAAATGGAGCATAAGATAGTAAATTGATCGGTATCGGTGTTTCTGCAAAATCAACTAACCAAGCCATCATTAGTAAGACGATTAGAGGAACTGAATAACTCACTGTCATTTTCTTTAGCGACCCAGATCTAATCAAGTCGACCGCCTCTTTAGCAACTAGTAATCGAGTTGTTCCATTTCCGAGGAATCTAAGTTTTTTCCACGCTGGCATGAAAATTTCTTTCTTAGATGAAACCCTTACTTCAAAGTCGTCGCGGACTAATTGTGAAGCAAACCAAGCTAGAGCGATGGACCCAATCAAAGCGGGTATCACAAATACTAGACCACTTGGCTGTTGAACAGAAAGACCCCACAAGGCAATTCCATAAGGTATCTTACCCAGACCAATTAAAGTCCCGAGCAACACTACAACTATCGGAGTAAAGCGACTAATTAATCCGCCAAGTAGCCACAATGATGAGGCTAAAAACGACAAAGCAAGACCTTGTGCTAGAGTTGTTGTCATCGCCAACCATGTTCTTGGTAAACTAGACCATTCCAAAGGTGTTCTTACCGACGTAAAGTTTTCTAATGAAATCCCTATTGCCATACCCGTAATTACAGGAGTCAAAATAAGTAGGACATAATATGTCAAATCCTTAGCAAAATATGCGAAGTGTGCTGTTGGATTATTCAGTGGTTGCAATGCTGGAGAAGCTAAAAGATAGTTCTTAGAACCCGTTCGTGCAAGGACTTTTTCTCTTCCTAAAAAGGCAAATGAGCCCATTCCTAAAGAAAACATTAGTAGAGGGATGTGTAAAGCTAATCTCATTTCATCCCATGAAAAAACCTTAGCGTCTGAAATAGAATCAGGCGATTGGGAAGCACCGGTTCCTACCAAAAACTGTAATCCGATTGTAGCAATCATCGTTACCAAAGCAACCAATAATGGGAATAGGATGATTCTACGTTTTTTTGCAAAATCTAAATTTTCGCGATATTCTTCAAT
>CEQO01047219.1_pt1 | contig 14947 bp, 17 predicted proteins | sample 531101 | NCBI WGS metagenome assembly CEQO01 (sample SAMEA2621272, study PRJEB7988) | marine metagenome | isolation source: saline water (ENVO:00002010), including
CCGGCCACCATCATTTTCAAGCCGTTGTATTGCGGCGGGTTGTGGCTGCCGGTAACCTGCACCCCGGTGCCATTGCCAAGTAAAAAAGTTGCAAAATAAACCAGCGGAGTGGCCACCATGCCCACATCCACCACATTCACACCGGCATCCCGAAAGCCATCGGCCAATGCGCCACACAAGCGTGGGCCACTCAAACGCCCATCTCGCCCCACCACTGCTTCGTTTTTGCCACGGCTTAATGCCAACTGCCCCAAAGCACGCCCCACGCAATAGGCAGCGTCTTCGGTCAAGGTGTCGTCCACAATGCCACGAATGTCATAGGCTTTGAAAATAGAGGAAGAGATGCTCATGGTTGAATACCTGAAATAGTCAAAATAGAAAGTTGAGAACGCAAGGGCCTGATCCAACTCCATGCGTTGAATACATAGACTCAAGGCATAATACTACTTTCGTTGTTTTGGTTTGTTTTCAATATGGCCAACTATGTGATTGGCGACGTTCAAGGTTGTCTCGATTCCCTATTGAAACTTTTGGACAAAGTTCAGTTCAACGCCCAGGCGGATGTTCTGTGGTTTGCTGGCGACCTGGTCAACCGCGGGCCCCGCTCGCTGGACACCCTGCGCTATGTGCACAGCCTGGGTCAACAAGCCCACACCGTGCTGGGCAACCACGACTTGCATCTGCTGGCCTTGTGGTGCAACAGTGGTCGCAGCCACGAAAGCGACACGATTGCCGAGGTGGTGCAGGCACCCGATGGCGAAGAATTGGTGAACTGGCTGCGAAGCCAACCCTTGGCCCTTCGCTTGCCGCGTACCCCAAACACCCTGGATCAAGCACTACTGACGCATGCTGGCATTTTGCCGCAATGGAGTTTTGAGGACGCATTGGCATTGTCCGAAGAAGTACGACAAGTGTTGTCGGGACCCGATTGGCAAGCCTTCATGGCCGAACTGTACGGCAACAAACCCAATCGCTGGGAACCAACGCTGGAAGGCTTTGATCGCCTGCGTTTGATTGTGAATGTGTTTACTCGCATGCGCATGGTGCGCGACAACGGCAAAATCGACTTCAAGTACAAACTGGAGCCAGCCGACGCACCCCCAGAACTGAAACCCTGGTTTGAACTTGCGCGAGAATTTTCAGGAGAGGGCCCAATCTTGTTCGGGCATTGGTCCACACTGGGCCAGCTGAAAAACAAGGCTGGATATTGCCTGGACACAGGTTGCGTGTGGGGCGGTCAACTGACTGCACTTCGTCTGGAAGATGAAGCGATCATTCAAGTGGATGCTGTCGAGCCACCACTTCCCACAATTCCCTGAATTCAAGCCACCACGCTGGTTTTGCTGCACAGCGCGCGTATTTTCTCATGCGCCTCATCGCTGAGCTCATGCCGCGTGCGCCCGTCGGTATCAATCGGTGCGTGAATATAAAGCTGAACCACAAACCCGGTTGTACTATTCATCAACACCTGAATGTTTTCCAGCAAGGTTTGTTCGCCAATGAAAGCCGGTTCGGAAGAAAATTTTCCATTGGGCATGAAGTACTGCAAGCTGACTGGCAACAAAGGCACCTTGGCCTGTATCGCGGGTTGAACAAAATTACTGTGGAAGTGCAGGGGCGCATCTCCAGGCCCGGTGGTGCCCTCCGGGAACACCGCCACGCACCGCCCGGTACCCAATACCTTGACGGCGGCGTGGATGACGTCGCGCACGGCATGGCGTTTGCCCCGCTCAATAAACAGAGTGCCGCTTCGCTTGGCCAGCAAGCCACCGATGGGCCATTTGGATATTTCAGATTTGGCGATGAAGGTGACCGGGTGAATGCTGTTGAACGCAAAAATATCCAGCCAGGACACATGCGTGCTGTACAGCAAACAGGGCTTGTGAATGGCGTAATTCGATTCAGGCGATTCATACACCACCTTCACCTTCACATTCAAAATACCCAGCAACTGGCGGGCCCAACGCTTCTCGATCGCTTCTTTCATGGCCTTGCTGAACAAGGGCCAAAACACCAAAGCCACCACAAAACCGTACAGCAGGTGGGTAAGCAGGCGAACCAACATCCAGGCTTTGCGCATGTTTTATTAACCTTATGCTGCAAGCACTTTCATTTTGCTTTTTTCAAGGCTGCTGTAGCCCACGTTGCCATTCACCATGGTCAGTTGCACTTTGCCCTGCATGGGAAACCCATTGAACGGCGTGTGCTTGCCCTGGCTGATCAAACTGGCCTCGCCCACCACCCAATCCACCTCGGGGTTGAACAGGCACAAGTCAGCCGGCATGCCCGTGCGCAAACTACCTGCTTGCACCTTGATAATGTCGGCGGGGTTGCCACACAACAACTCAACAATTCGTGCGGGGGGCACGTTTTGCTCACGCATCCACTTCACGGCCAAAGTCAGCAGCAGCTCCAGCCCGGTTGCGCCCGCTTCGCTTTCCGCAAAAGGCAACAGCTTGGCATCGTCGTCGACCGGTGTGTGGTCGGAGCAAATCGCATCAATGGTGCCATCAAGCAAACCGGCGCGAATAGCGTCGCGGTCGCGCTGTTCACGCAAGGGTGGAATCAGGTGCGCATTGGGGTCGAAAAAGCCGATGTCCAGGTCAGTCAGGTGTACGTGGTGAATTGCCACATCACAGGTGACAGGCAAACCTTCTGCCTTGGCTTGGCGAACCAGCTCAATGCCATTGGCCGAACTGATGCGACAAATGTGCATGCGCGTGCCAGTGGACCGAACCAGCTCAAAATAAGCCTGCAGGGCAATGGTTTCAGCCATGACCGGAATGCCGCTCAAACCCATGCGCGATGCATAGGCACCTGCATGAGCCACCCCCCCTTTGCTGAAGTTGGGCTCGGTGGGGCGCAAAAACACGGTAAATCCAAAGTTGCGGGCATATTTCATGGCTTGAAGCAACACGCGCAAATCGCGAATGGGCGACTCAGCCTGACTAAAACCCACACAACCCGCTTCGGTAAGTTCGGCCATTTCAGTCAGCGTTTCGCCGTTCAAACCCGTGGTCAGGGCACCCAGTGGGTAGACCTTGGCCAGGTTCAACTGGCGTGCCTTGAACTTCAACATCTCGATCAAGCCAGGCTCGTCCAGCACAGGCTCAGTATCGGGTGGACACACCAGCGAGGTAATTCCGCCAGCCATGGCCGCTTCCATTTCACTTTCCAGGGTGGCGCGATATTCATAACCCGGCTCACGCAGGCGTGCCGACAAGTCCACCAAGCCGGGCAACACCCAAAGGCCGGTGGCATCAATGGTTTTGCTGGGCGCAAAGTCGGCTGGCATTTCGCCTTTGGGGGCCACCGCCACCACACGACCTGCAGCCACAGCCACCTCCATGATTGCATCGGCACCGATGCTGGGGTCAATCACTCGTCCGCCAGAAATCAAGACTCGCATTGTCTTTCCTCGTAGTTCAATTTAAGCGCCTTTGCTGGACGAAGCCAGAATACTCATCACCGCCATGCGCACGGCAATACCGAACGTTACCTGATTCAAAATCACGCTTTGCGGGCCATCGGCCACTGCCGAATCAATTTCCACCCCCCGGTTCATGGGGCCGGGGTGCATCACGATGGCATCGGGTTTGGCATGACGCAGCTTTTCTTCAGTCAACCCAAAGTGTTTGAAATACTCTTGTGCCGAAGGAATCAAGGCGCCAGTCATGCGCTCTTTCTGCAATCGCAGCATGATGATCACGTCGCAATCTTTAATACCTTCCACCAGGTCGTGGTAAACGCGCACCCCCATGTTGTCGAGGTGACTGGGCAGCAGTGTGCTCGGCCCCACGGCACGTACCTCAGGGCAGCCCAGGGTGGTTAAGGCATGAATGTCGGAACGCGCCACTCGGCTGTGCAGAATGTCGCCCACAATGGCCACTCGCAGCTTGGTGAAGTCTTGCTTGTAATGGCGGATGGTGTACATGTCGAGCAATGCCTGCGTGGGGTGGGCATGCCGCCCGTCGCCCGCATTGATCACATGAATGGTACCGCCACTGGTGCGGTTCAAATGCTGGGCCATGAAGGTGGGTGCACCACTTTCAGAATGACGCATCACGAACATGTCTGCAGACATGGCAGCCAGGTTATCAATGGTATCGATCAGCGATTCACCCTTGCTGGTGGAAGATGAACCAATGTTCAAATTCACCACATCAGCCGACAAACGTTTGGCCGCAATCTCGAATGTGGTGCGGGTGCGGGTGGAATTCTCAAAAAACACATTGAACACTGACTTGCCGCGCAACAGCGGCACTTGTTTTACCTCGCGATCGGTCACCGACAAAAACGATTCTGCCGTGTCCAGAATGCGATGGATCATCGCCTTGGGCAGCCCTTCAATACTCAGCAGGTGAATCAACTCACCTGCGGCGTTCAGTTGAGGGTTATTCAATTTGGTTTTACCTCCAGCTCCAGGCGGAAAGCTCCTTGATCATCTTGGGTCAATACAAACGCTTCATTTGGCTTCAAGGGCAAGTGCTTGCCCACATACTGCGCATCAATCGGCAATTCACGGCCACCACGATCCAGCAACACGGCCAACTCAATTTTTGCAGGCCTACCAAAGTCGAACAAATGGTTCACAATCGCCCGCGTGGTTCGCCCTGTGTACAACACATCATCAACCAACAATATGGTGCGGCCCTGCACTTCAAACGGCACCTCGGCGGGTTTAGGGGCCTCTTTCAAGCCACGCTCAGAGAAATCGTCGCGATAAAACGCGCTGTCAAGGAATCCGCATGGCAGGGCAAAACCCAGGTCGGCATGCAGGCGCTGGGCAATCCAGGCGCCTCCGCTGTGCACCCCAATCAGTCCCAGTTCGGAACGGTCGGGAAAGGCTTTTTCAATTTGATCTCGCAAACGGGCGTAAAGGGCTTCAGGGTTTGGCAGGCTCATCGTCCCTCCAGAAAAAATTGTTCCAGAATCAGGCAGGCACTGCCCATGTCGACTCGGCCTTTGTTCTCGCGGGCGGCCTTGCCTCCCATACAGCTTTCAATAATAGCGCTGGTGTATCGCTCGTCCACCATGGCGCAAGGCAAGGCAAAGCGGCCTTCCAGCTGCCGGGCAAACCGTTCACAGCGGGTGGTCAGTTCATTGTCAGCGCCATCGGGCTGACGGGGTACGCCTACGACCAAGCCCTCGGGCTGCCATTCCTTGACCAGGCTTTCAATTTTTGCAAAACGTTGCTCATCATTTTGTGCTTCAACCACTGCAATGCCACTGGCGGTTTTGGTCAAGGAGTTGCCAAATGCAACGCCAATTCGCTTCAAACCGAAATCAAACGCCAGGTACTGCGTGGGCTTGGGCGACTGCACGGGCTTGGTCATTGATTAAGCATGCCCCGCAGCGCCGCTCATCAAAGCGGGGTCGATACCCAACATGGCGTAGGCGCTTGCAAAGCGTTCTTCCAAGGGTGTGTCGAACAATATTTCATGATTGGCGGGCACGGTGAGCCAGGCGTTTTGAGCAAGCTCCTCTTCTAGCTGCCCTTCGCCCCAGCCAGCATAACCCAGGGTGATCAGCCATTTGCCCGGCGCTTCGCCGCGGGCCACAGCTTCAAGAATGTCTCGGGATGTGGTGAGCGAAATTTCATCGTTCACCTTCAAAGATGAACTCCAGTTCAACGGCTCGGTGTGCAGAACGAACCCACGTTCAGAAGCGACCGGACCACCCACCATCACCGGGAAATGAGTCGGCAAAAAACCCTGCACGTTCACATTGATTTTCTCGAGCAAACCTTCAATCGCCAAGTCGGTAGGTCGGTTAATCACCAAACCCATTGCACCCTTGGTGGAGTGTTCGCACAAATACACCACAGACCCCGCAAAACTGGGGTCGAGCATGTTTGGCATGGCGATCAACAACTGACCGGACAAGCTAAATTCATCAGGGGTAGAAATTTCGGTCTCGCTCATGCCAAAATTGTAATGCCTTTTAACTGTGCAAAATCGGGTAGGCGTTCCTCTACCCGCCTTAATACGCACAGACCAACCCAAATTCAAGTTGTACTCATGCCTGCTTCACTTCTGGAAAACCACCCCTTGTCGACTCAACCACAGCCTGGCCAATACCCGAAAGGCTTGATGTGGTTTCGGCGCGACCTTCGAACCCATGACAACGCAGCCCTGTTTTATGCCTTGAAACATTGCCAGCAGGTGCATTGCGTATTTGTGTTTGACAAAACCATTCTGGATGCCTTGCCCAACAAGGCAGACCGACGGGTGGAGTTTATTTGGGAAAGCTGCATGGCCCTGAAAACAAAGCTGCAAGGCTTTGGGGGCGATCTGCACCTGATGTATGACCATGCCGAAACAGCAATTCCGGAGTTGGCGACGAAACTGGGCGTACAGGCGGTGTTCACCAACAAAGACTACGAACCCGCCGCAATTCACCGTGACATTACCGTGGGCAAAGCCTTGCAAGGCAATGGAGTGCCACTGTTTCGGTTTAAAGACCAGGCGATTTTTGAAGAAGACGAAGTGCTGACCCAGGCGGGTAAATTTTTCAGCGTGTTCACGCCTTTTAAAAATGCCTGCATGAAAAAGCTGGATGAGTTTCACCTGACACCCTACCCCAGCGAAGCAAGAATGGGTGCTCTGGCCAAAGAATCAGACTTGTCCGCACCCAGCCTGGAAGACATGAGATTCAAACGCACGAATTTGCTGGAAATGATCAAGCCCGGCGAGGAAGGCGCACTAGATGCTTTTGAGGACTTTCTCAACCGCATCGACAAATACAAAGACAAGCGCGACTTCCCTGCGGTGAAAGGGGTGAGTTACCTGAGCGTGCACAACCGCTTTGGCACCATTTCAGTTCGCAGGCTGGCCAAAGCCGCTTACGACCGGTTTAAATTCGATGGCAGCGAAGGCGCAATGGGCTGGTTGAACGAACTGATTTGGCGCGATTTTTATTTCCAGATTATTTACCATCGCCCCGATGCGGCAGAAAAAGCCTTCAAGCCGGAATACGACCTGATTCAATGGGATAGCGATGAAAAAGCGCAAAAGCTGTTCAAGGCCTGGTGTGAAGGGAAAACAGGCTTTCCACTGGTAGACGCCGCACAGCGGCAACTTAACCAGACCGGTTTTCAACACAACCGGCTGCGCATGGTCACGGCCAGCTTTTTGACCAAAGACCTTGGCATTGACTGGCGCTGGGGCGAGAAATATTTTGCAGAAAACCTGAACGACTTTGATTTGTCAGCCAACAACGGTGGCTGGCAGTGGGCGGCATCCACAGGCTGCGACGCACAACCCTACTTCCGGATTTTCAACCCCTACAGTCAATCCGAAAAATTCGACGCTGAAGGCAAATTCATTCGCAAGTACTGCCCGGAACTGGCCAAGCTTTCCAACAAGTACATTCACAACCCCGCCGAATGCCCAACGTTCGAGTTGCAAATGGCCGGCGTGGTGCTGGGCGAAACCTACCCAAGGCCGGTGGTAGAACACGATGTGGCCAGGAAGAAAACGCTGGAGCGGTATGCGGTGGTGAAGAAGGTGAAAGAATAACCAGATACACTGGAATCCGTTGGACTCAAAATACCAATGACATTTCTTATGAATAATTAGATTTCATATCAGAAAGAAATTTTAAAAGACTCTCCTTCGAGCAGACGGAGAGACTTTTTAGCTGGCAGTAGAGTTCGAAATCCAAAACATCCATTTGTAAGACATCAATATTGCTTCTATCCAGCCTGCCTGCAGGGAGAAACATCAAGTCTTCAATTTGTCGGGCTTCAGAATCGGAAATATCTCGAAGGCCGATTGCCATTTCAGACACATAAGCATAACTGGCCATAAATGCTAATTATTTTGCTGTATATTTTTGCCCCCCGTAAATCCACCGGAGTAAATCTAGATTTTTCGATCTGACTGAATCGGACATTTTTCCCAGCCCTTGTTAGCGTTCACCAAACTGACGTTCTAGCTGCTCAATCCGCCGATTTCTATTTTCATTTTGTCTCCTAATATCTTCGATGACTTCTTCGGCGCTGCGTGCCCCACTGGATTGGAAAGAGCAACTAACTGGTTGCACAACTACCACATCAACTTTTATGGTATTGATGTCAGATGCAAAAAACGCGACCTTCATAGATTTAGTTTGACTTCTGAGTAAGAGCCCAGCTCTATCATCGTAGCCCCAAAACCCAAGGGGGTCTGAAGTGTCAAAACACCTCCCATTTAGCTGTAACCGCTCACTACCAGAGTTTACACCTACAGATGAATCAAGCTTTTTAACGTTACCGGCATCAACAATCACATAATTATTCAATACCGCATGATCACTGAGCGTTGAAAACGCTTTCCGCCTTTGAAGCCGAGACAAAAGTGAAAAACAAAAAACACAAGATAGACTTAAATGCTAAGCAACAAGAAACTCGACTAAAAGTGGAGGTGATCACTTTTCTTAACCCTTTATCTAAATTAATAATCTTCATAGACACAAATGGTAAAGATTCAAAAACTCAATATTAATTTAAAATAAAGTGGAAATTAGCAGGTACAACAAAGTCAAGACCAATCCTACCGTCATATTAATCAGTCCAGGCCAAAAGAAGATCCAGCATAACGCTCTATACCAGGTCGGTGCCAGCAAATGAATTCCCTCAAGGCCCTTCTTCTTTTGGCGGGAATGCATAGACATACAACCCGCGATAAGGGCAGCCTTGGCCGCCCAGCCAGAGGGTGTTGCCAAATAAAGCGTAGCCCCCACCCCCACTCTGTTCACATCAAAATACTGTTTTTCGATTTGTTTGGGTTTAAATATCAGAACCAAAGGCAAGGTGAAAATTGTCAGACCAAACGCATACAACATGTTGACGAAAATCCAGTAGTAAATATCATCCATGCTCATGAACAGAATCTCCTGACAATGTAGGTATCAGCCAAATCAATTTGATTTCCAACTTTGTCATATGCAAAACTACCGGCCGCCTTACCAACAAAGCCACCGCCGAAACTTAATGCCGCATGCGCTACCAACCCAACAGCCAATCCCATTGGCCCAAGCACTACAAACGCACTCACTGCCAAGCCAGTTCCGATCGAAAACAAAGTTTCATAAGCAACTTCGTTTTTCCTAGATTGAATCTTGGCACTCGCAATATCCGAGCATCCTTGACTAATTGCATGCGCAGTCAACACGACACTGCCAGCTTTAACCAAGCCAGCCACTTTGCCCCACCTCTGCGCGTCGCGAACAAATCCTGCCGGCGGTTCGATCCCCCTAGCCTTGTTCAAATAAAGCGCACCATGTGCCCCTTTGCCTCCGTAAACCAAGTGTTCGAGCACACCCAGTTTTTTCTTGAACGTGTTCAAAATCTGCTTTTGCTGAAACTGATATTGCTGTGCTGACATCTTTTTTGCAGAACGTTGAGCACGTAGCTGATTCAATGCAAACAAAGTTTCTTTATGCGCCTTTTTACTCAGACTTCCCATCAAGCCCAACCCACCCTCTACGGCAAGCATTTCCGGTTCCAAGTCCATGCTTGCTCTAACCAACATTTCATAAAGAGATCTTCCCGGGCCTTCATCGGGTGCGTACTGAGCAAAAGCTGCACTTTGACTAAATTGACGACCGGGTTGCATGTAGCTAGAAATTTGTCGCTTGATTAAGTCAGGGTTTTGGCAGACCAGATCGGCCGCGCTGTGGGAAATAAAGTTCAAAGTGCGGGGAACATGTTTGCCAAAAACCTGCTGCACGCTTTTCACTTCTGGATTCAACTGTAGAAGATATTCTGACAACAGGCCATAGGTATTGGCATCGCTCGGCGTAACACCGTACTGCTTGTAGATCAGAATTTGCAAGTTATCCGATGGCTGAGGAACGAAAAAGGAAGGGTAAAGACCGGGCTTGCGAGAATTGAGGTTCATCGTTTATCTAATTCGTAGTTCAAGCCATATATTTTTCACATTGAAACCAAACTGTCGAATAAACACGAAACGAGTTAACTCTATCGAGCCCCTCCCTTCTCAAAGCCTTTCAATGCTTTAAAACTTGAAAAGTGTCAGAAATAAATATACACTTCTGACACATTAGGAGATATCGTTATGCAATCCCTTGCCAAAAAAGTGCTGGAATATGCCGCCCAAGCGCCAGAAGGCACACCTTTGGCCGCTAAAGAACTGCTTCACTTAGGCAATCGTGCGGCCGTGGACCAAGTACTGTCGCGGCTCGTAAAGCGTGGCGCTTTATTGCGTGCTGGTCGCGGCATCTATGTGCAGCCCGTTGAAAGCCAGTTCGGCACCCGGGCGCCATCGACCGTGAAGATGGTCGATGGCTTGGCAAACCAGCGCGGTGAAACCATTGTGTCGCACGGCGCTGCCTCCGCCAACGCGCTGGGCTTGACCACGCAAGTGCCAATGCGGGCGGTTTATCTCACATCGGGCCCCAGCCGCCACTTGAACCTGGGCGCGCAAACAATCGAACTTCGACACGCACCAAACTGGCAACTAATTTTGCCGGGCCAAGCCGCGGGCGAAGTGGTGCGGGCACTGGCTTGGCTCGGCCCAGAAAAGGCCAGCAAAGCAATGCAGAAATTGCGCGCCAAGCTGCCCCAATCCGAACTAAAAAAAATCGCATCGGCCAGGTCGCGCCTGCCAACTTGGATGGCCCAAGAAATCAGTGCTTTAGTCGCCCATGGTTGACTTCTTCCACCTGCCAGAAACTGAACGCCTGGAAGCACTCAATTCGGCGGCCAACACATCAGGCCTTTCGCCACATTTGCTAGAAAAAGACATCTGGGTGGTTTGGTCATTGCAACAACTCTTTGCTGGTCCTTACGCGGAACACCTGGTGTTTAAAGGCGGCACATCTTTGTCAAAGGCATACGGTGTCATTCAGCGCTTCTCCGAAGATGTCGATCTAACATACGACATTCGCGCAATCGCCAGCGACCTTGTGGGCAAAGCGGATACGCCACTGCCAAGCAGCAAAAGCCAAGAGAGAAAATGGAGCAAAGAGATCCGCTCACGCTTGTCGTCCTGGGTTGATGAAGAAATCGCGCCGCGTCTCAGGCAAAACCTTGAGCGAGACAAGCTACCCGCGGTAGTGCGGACCGAGGGCGACAAAATATTTATCGACTACACGCCGCTGACAACGGGCACTGGCTATGTCAAACCATCTGTCATGCTGGAATTTGGCGCCCGCTCGACTGGTGAGCCCAGCGAGCCACGAGCTATTTGCTGCGATGCTGCCAAACATTTGCCGGGTGTGCAGTTTCCTACAAGCACACCGCATGTAATGCGCCCCGAACGTACCTTCTGGGAAAAGGCCACAGCGATTCATGTTTTTTGCGCACAGGGTACGTTTCGCGGGGGCGATCGCTTCGCACGCCACTGGCACGATATAACAAGACTGAATACCACTGGTTTCGTCAATGCGGCCATCGCGGACAAAACTCTCGCCAATGCTGTTGCGGATCACAAAAGCATATTCTTTGCAGAAAAAAACACTCAAGGCGATGCGATCGATTATCACGCAGCAGTCACTGGCGGACTGCAACTTGTACCGAATGGGGACGCGCTAGCTAATTTAGTCATCGACTACCAACACATGATCGATGACGGTCTGCTCTTGAATGACGCAGAGCCATTCGAAGTTTTAATCGCGCAATGCCTTGAAATACAGAAAAAGGCGAATGCAAATTAAAGAAATCAAACGACTGCTATCAAGTGCAATCCAGCATTCAATTTTGTCCGAACTTATACTATTCAGTCGATGTCGGTTCACCCATAATCGGCGGTGAAATTTCGTGCATTCAACCCAATAACAAGGAGACAAAATAGTGAACGCTTACACCACCGTATTGCTTTACGCAGGCTGGATTTTACTTTTGGCCCTGTTCTACGCCACCCCCCGCATACCGCAAGCCCTGTTGGGCCAAAAGCGAATTGACAGTTGGGAGCGCGGCAAAGAACCCATTGACCCCATGTTCCTGCAACGCGCAAAATCAGCGCACTTGAACTGTCTGGAAAATTTTCCGGTGTTTGCTGCTGTGGTTGCGGTCGCAGGCTTGATGGGTCAAATTGAAACAATCAGCGCGATCGCCGTGTATGTGCTGTACGCCCGCATTGCGCAAAGCATTTCGCACATTCTGGGTACTTCATTTATTTTGGTGATGCTGCGCGCCACCTTCTTCCTGATTCAAGTACTCATCACCTTGTACATGGTGTATTTGCTGGTCTGCTAAAGCAGTTTCAGCGAATTCAAGAAAGCCGCCTTGGGTGCAAACCCGGGCGGCTTTTTTCATGACGGACCTGATTCTGGAATAATTTTCAAACAGCGTTTAATCTTGGAAAAGTAACGTAATCACAATACTTACTATTCCAGGAGACACCATGAAAAAAATCAAACTGGCTTTCGCCGTTTCTCTGGCCCTGTGCAGCCTGCAAGTCAGCGCGGAAGAATTTCGAATTGACCGCTTGTTCGTGCTCGGCGACAGCTTAAGCGACGGTGGTGCCTACACCGCTACAGCGACGCAAGGTTTAATCAGTAGCGTTCCCGCAGGGGCAATTCCCGACCGAATGAAGTTCACCACCAACTCGCCTGATGCACAAATTTGGGCCAATGTCGTGGCAGACAAGTTGGGTATTCCGCTGGATGTCGATGTGATCAACGGCGTGAGCACGCCCATCAACGGCGGTAATTATGCGCAAGGTGGTTCAAGGGTCAGCAATCCTTTAGGTACCAACAGAGATTTGACAACGGGTATCACCACTATCCCTGTGACAGAACAAGTAGATCGCCTTTTACTAGACTCACCCAGTTTTACCCGCACTGATCTGATTGCACTTTGGGCTGGATCAAACGACGGTTTTGCGCAGGCCGCCGCAGTAACTGGCGGATTAAGCCCACTGATCGCGCTTCAAGAAATGTCGCTGGCGGCCACACAGTTGCTGGCCCAGATTGATCGACTCAAAGCAGCAGGTGCACAGAACATCGTAGTCATCACCATGCCCAACCTCGGCGTAACGCCAGACGGTCAAGCAGCCGATACGACCGCACCCGGTACGGCCAACTTCCTGAACAATCTGTCTGCCACTTTCAACAATACGCTTGTATCAGCAGCGGCCAGCAAAGGTGCGGTTGTTGTTGACTCAAACAAACTTCTAGACGCCATTCTTGCCGACCCTGCACGCTACGGTTTTACATCCGCAAACGCGCTTCAACCCGCCTGCGCGATTTCTACCAGCTTGCTTTGTATTAAAGGCATCAACGCGGCAGCTGACAGTGAACATCGAATTTTTGCGGATGGCGTGCACCCCACCGCTGCAGCGCAACGACTGTTCGGTGAAGCGGGTTTCGCCGGCCTTCAAGCGGCCAGCTTGAACGGTGTACTGGCAGTGGCCCCACTCACCCCGATTCGCCAACATGCACTCAGCCTTGAAAACCGCTTAACCGCATTGGCCTTGGTGCGGGAAGACGCAACCGGCAAAGCCAGCTTGCGCCCGGTGGGCGACACTGAATGGTACGGCGGCGCAGAAGTGGGCCAGTTTGAACTGGATGCACAACAAGTACAGGCTGGACTTGAATCAGACACTCAAATCCTGAAATTTGGCGCAGACCGAATGATCACCCGCAACGCATTACTGGGTTTCGGGATCAGCATTGATCAAGCACAAACCGACATTGCCAACAATGGCGGCGGATTCGACAACGACATTGTATTGGGCACCGTATTCAGCACCATTGCCTTGTCGAAATCGCTGTATTTGAATGCTGCCTTGGCTTTGGGGAAAATTGATTACGACATTACGCGCCAATTCACCCTGGGGCCATCGGTTGAACGATACACCGCCAACACAGAAGGTGATTTTTCATCGGCGCGGGTGGGTTTGGGCAGCATTCACAGCTTGCCGCAAGGCTGGACATTAAATCCACAAGCTGCCTACACCGTTGAGAAAATAGACTTGCAAGGCTATGACGAATCAAACGGCGCAGCCAGTTTAAGTTTTGGCGACACGCAGTACAAAGCCGAACGTATCAGCCTTGGTTTTTTGGTAACCAAAGCACCCAGCGTACGTGGCGGCTGGCGCCCACTGCTGCGTTACTCCATTGAATCCGATCAGAACGATGACGATGTGAAAATTCGCATGGGTCCAAATCAAAATGCCCTGGCCACGATTCTTGCACCTCGGCCAGACGGCGATTTTCAATTGTTGTCAGTGGGTGTGGCCAAGGAAATTGACGCAGGTATGCTGAACATCCAATTGGCCAGCACACTGGGGCAATCTGGCGTGAAAGGTCTCAGCTTTGGTGTGGCTTACAAAGCCACGTTTTAGTGCTCTTGTACGCATATATCGCTAACCCTTGACCCTATTCGCAGTGAAACGATTCGGCAATTCAATCAATTGACATTAATCTTTGCCAATTAAAAACCTTATAAGTATCATTATTGATACTTACATTACATGTCAACTGCGGTCGATTTACTCGCAAAAATGCGGGAGAACCCGAAAGGAATTCGCTTTTCCGAATTATGTAAAGTGTGTGATTATTTTTTTGGGACGCCCAGGCAAACGGGGTCTAGCCATCGGGTTTACAAGACACCGTGGCCTGGAGACCCCAGAGTGAATATCCAGAATATCAACGGAAAAGCGAAGACCTATCAAGTCAAGCAGGTGTTGGCAGCCATTGAAAAGCTAGGAGTGCGCAATGACTAAGTTTACTGATCGATATACATACAGGGTCACTTGGTCCGAGGAAGATCAGGAATACGTGGGCCTTTGTGCGGAATTCCAAAGTTTAAGCTGGCTTGATAAGTCACCCGAAAAGGCTTTGACAGGCATTCGAGCACTGGTACGGGAATGTGTAATCGATATGGAACGTACCAAAGAACCAATACCGGAACCACTGTCCATTAAAAAGTTCAGCGGCAAATTCATGGTGAGGATTCCACCGGAAACCCATAGAAACCTCGCAATTCAAGCCGCTG
>CEQO01115530.1_pt1 | contig 14216 bp, 14 predicted proteins | sample 531101 | NCBI WGS metagenome assembly CEQO01 (sample SAMEA2621272, study PRJEB7988) | marine metagenome | isolation source: saline water (ENVO:00002010), including
AATTTACACCCCTCTCAGATCCAGACTTGTTACAGTCTGGATCTAACCTGTTTGTTTTATAATCCCAATCTTTGCTTTTTTTGATAATCCTTTCTAAGCATTTCTTTCATCTTTGGATGAATAGCACCATCAACCTCTAATGCCTCATCACAAAAATGATTTTTAGTTACTTGAAGATAGCTAAAACAAAATGTACACATAAAAGTAATTTTGTTAGTAGCTTTTAGTTTTCTAATTATTTGTTTTTTGTTCATTAGAATCAACCTTTCAATCACCTTATATTTATATTATATCATATTATTATTATTTATGCAAATCATATTATTTTCAATATATCGTATTTTTATGGGGATATCGAATAATTCTAAGTTTTAGTTTTGTAAATTGTCCTTTGCTTTTTAGAATGATTCTATCAATCCTATCTGTTTGGAATTTATCTAGGATTTGATCCAATGATTGATAAATTATTACCATGATAGTATAATTTCATATAATCATAGTCTTTATATGAATGTTTTGATTATGATATGATTTTTGCTGGTGCTATAACAAAATTAATACACCTTACCTCCTGTATTTTTTGTAAAAGTGAATAATAAGAAAATTTTATAGCACCAGTAATAAAAGGATAAAGCGTGATTGAAAGAAAGTTCATAGAAGATGGAATAGATTATATTCTTGATTCATTGTCTGATAATAAAATAAGTAAAAGTGATGTTTTACATAAATTCTTAAGAGACTTTGAATTTATTAGAGAAGAATCATCAAGTTTTGCTAAATCAAATATTGATCATTAAGAAAATTCCAATCCTTTCATAAATAAAGCTAGTTTGTATTTTTCCCCAAACTAGCTTTATTTATTTAAGCATCAAAAAAATTTACCTGTATTGCACACCATGAGAAGTATGCAATAAAACTTAGATGAAGAACAACAAATAAAAAAAAGAGCAGAACTAAAATTACCTGTAAAATTTTAAAGGATCTCAATTTTCATCTCTTTATCTAGTTGATTAGATATAATACTTTCTATAGATCCTCTCAATCTTGTGTCTATCATCTCAGAAACAATATGATTATCACAAGTTAGCTTAAAGGTTTGATCTTGATAATTATAATCATGGGGTTTAGTTGAAGATAACCACCTTTCTGGTGATCTGTCCTCTGATAAAAGAACTGCAACTGCATTATTCCATATCTCTATTGCTTTTAACTGATTTTTTGGTTCTGGTAGTATTTTTGGATTATCAATTATTTCTGGTTCAATTATTTGTTCAAATTTTTTGTAATATGATATCTTGCAAAGTTCTGTTTTGTGCTTATCCATTATTGGTAATTTTTTGGGGTTACCATAAAAGATACTTGACAAAACTTGATTGAAAAAATTATAATCTAAATGATCATGATTAAGTTTTAAGAAAGATAATTTAGAAGATTTAGGATTATTAATTTTCTTAATAAATAAATTATTAGAATAATCTTTAATCAAATCATGATATCTAAATGCCCTCTCTGTGTTCATATTTATCCTAGAGTTAATATTTAAGTAGTAATTAGTATTATCTTTAATTACATCAGGATTATTATATAAATAATCAAAAGTTTCTTTTTTATGAAATCCACAATCATTATTTCTTACTGTCTTGAATACTCCTTTATGTACATTTCCAGAACAATAAAATGTATGAATCCTCATCTCCTTTAATATTCTCTGCAATAAAGCTGGTAAAGATTTTGTTCTACCAGATAAATTTATAGATGTATTATTTGTAATCAATATTGCAGTATTGATCATTTCATATGATAATAAATTTTCATCCTCAATATCATTAGTTATATAATAAGAATTTTTGTACCCAATTGAGTTCAAATATTGGATTAATGATCTTCTATTATCCATATAATGATGTATAATATAATTGTTCATTAGAATTAACCTTTCAATCACGCAAGTTAGTTTTTTTGACATTTAGAGATCTTCAATGCGTGTTGAAGATCTCTTTTTTTAATGTTTTATCTTGATTATTTTTTCTGCAATCGAACATTAGATGCTATATCTAATGCAAGTTCATTCCTAAAGTATTTATAATCTTTATCAATCTTAGTTATCATTGCTTCCAGAAGTTCTGATAACTCTACAAGATGCTCTTGAAGAGCATCTCCAATAGCGTTTCTAAGATAAGTTTGATACTCTATTGATTCAACATCTATTAATTGGCTCATAGTTCTATCCTTTCATCTTCAACTTCAATGTCTGCTAGATTTCTTATTTCATTTATAAGATTACTACTATCTAAAATTGCTCTGATTAATTGATTCATTCGTATTCTATTTATATGGTAAAAATCTCGTTCGGATATATCTGGTTCAATTACTAAAGCATTACTTATTAATTCATAAAGTCGTGCTAGTTTGGGGTTAACTTCAAGCCCCAACACAACATCTCCATCATCGTCAAAAATTTCTCCAATAACATAACTAGGTTTTTGAACTCTTTCAATATTTCCAATTTGATCGTATATTTTCATTTATTCATTCCTCTCTAATGCAGATAAAAACAATCTATCTGCTATCTCTTTTTGCTTTTTATTTAATTCAACATATTGGATATGTTCTTTTTCCAATTCATCATTGTTCATTTTTGAAAGATCCCTTTGGTGTGCTTTTTCTAGATAATCATTTATCTCATCAATACTTTCAAATAAAACAAAATTTTCATCATTACTATATTTAGTCATTTCTGAATCTCCTATCTTCTGTCATAATTTTTCTTAAGTCAGAATAAATTGCACTCTGGCTTGTTTTCAAAGTTTTAGCAATTTGATCTACACTATAATCTTTATCTTTCATTTTTTTTGCTAAAATTCCCCTAACCTCTACAAATTTTCTTTCAACTGCAATATGAAATTTAATGGATGGTTTATATCCAATACTTTCTGGGGTTTCATATTTGTTCTGCATTTTTATACCTTTCAAGTTTTTTTAGTTTAGTTTCTAAGTTTTCTATCTCTAATGAAACGACTTTCTTAACTGCATTGACCAATCCAATAGATCTAAAAGTTTCTAAATAATCAACTCTAGAATAGAGGTGATCTAAGCGTAATTCGATTTCATCAGATTTCTGCAATCTGATCATTGAAAGATTCCTTTCATTAGAATTATTTTATGTAGTAATCATTGGTGCTGACTGGTTTTAACTCTCTGTCTTTCAAGAATGAATTAACATTAAAACCATAAATCAAATAAGTTTTATTCTTTTTTCCAGATCCAATATTTATTGCTTTTAATTTTGTGTCTCCTAAACCCTCATTAATCCATGTACGAATTGTCTGAGATGAAACCCTTAATTCTTCAGCAAGTTCACTTACTCTAAAAACATAGCTATCTGTAACATATTTATTTGCAATTTGCATTTATACCTCTCTTTCTTCACGCAAGTTAGTTTATAAACACTCTAATAGGAATATTTTTTGCCAACTAAGAAACAATATATGTAAAAAAGTTTTATATATTCCAATTAGAGTGATATATTTACCATAGCACAATATAAAACAAGGTGTCAATAACAATCAGATTGGAATGGTTCAACGATATAGGAATTATCAAATATTTGAGATTTCAAATAATGTTGGAATTAGTATAACATAATAATAATAGTTGAAAGGTTATTGGCAATTGAATAATAAAAGATATAGCAAAGAATCAGATCTCTTAAGGTTACGATTAGAAACAGGTGAGAGATTTAAACAATTTAGAATAAAAGTTGATAAAACTCAAAATGAAGTTGCAACTAAGTTGGGTAAATCAAATTCATGGTTATCCTCAGTTGAAAATGGTGAACATAACTTATTAATTCCAGATCTATTATTATTGTGTGAATATTATGGAGTTTCACCATCTTATTTCTTAGATCAAGAATCAAGTGTATTTGGCTCAAATTCTATTGGAAATTTAGATCCTACTGAACTTACACAATTATTTTTTAATAAAATGAACTCAATTTTACCAGTTCAAGTTCCAATATATATGCAATCAGAATATATTTATGGTGAAGATATAAAACCTTTTGATTATGTTTTTTGGTCAAGACAACGTATTGCAACGAGAGAGATTATAGGAGTTCAAGCACAAACTAATAACATGGTGCAAAATCCGTATCAATCAATATTTGCAAATGATAGAGTTATTTTTCAAATAAACACCCCAATGAGAGTTGGAGTAGGTGCTATATGGTCATTTCAACGTAAAGGATTTGAAAATACAAATGGATTATCAATTGTTGAAATAAAGAGGAAAAAAAACCAATGGTTTTATTATAATTCTGGATGTCCAGAAGATATGCCATTGCAAGAATCTCAATATATAGGAATGGCAATTCATAAAAATTCTACAACTGGATTTGAAAATATAAATCCTTTGTGGCAAGGTTTTGAACCTAAAGATCATACCTTAAAACTAGATAGTGAAATTAAAGCAAAAATAACCAAAGAAGATAACTGGATTAAAGAAAACTTAAGAATCTTTAAATAAGAGGTAAAGAATATGAAAGTCAAAAATGGATTGATTTTTAAGCAAAAAAGAAAATATAAATCTGGGAAAACCTATTACATATATAAAGCAGTTACTAAACCAGATCTAAATGGTAAAAAAAAGAGATCAAATTTTATTAGTCAAAAAAAAGCACTTGACTGGTTAGAATCACAATTAATTGATTCAAAAGATGGTTTAGATTTTGAATCATCATCTAAAACCTTAAGATATTTTATTGAAGAATATATGAAATCTGCAAAGTTTGTAAATTTACGTCAAAGAACTAAAGAAGATAAAAAACGTAACTATAATCAAATATTAAAATATTTTAGAGAAGATCTAGGAGTACAAAATATTAAGATTAGTGAACTAAGATACCCAATATTACAAAGACTTATGGATCTATTAGCAGTCAAATTTTCTCCTAGAACTGTAAGAGATTATAGAGATAATATATTTCAAATAATGAAATTTGCTCAAAGATATGGTGCAGTTAGAGATATTCCGTATCTAGATCTACCTAAAAATAGAAAAACCAACAAAGACAGAATTAAAGATTATGATATGAAAATATTTTTAGAATCTTTAAATCATAGACTTGCACCAGCAATATGGTTATTAGCATATACAGGTATGAGAACTGGTGAAGTGATTGCATTAAGATGGCAAGATGTAAATTTATCTGATGGCACAGTTGATGTAAATGGTTCAATTTCTAAAATATCAGAAAATAATAAATTTGGTAGATCTTCAACTAAAACTGGACAAAATAGAATTATAAAAATATTTAATAAAAAAGCAATTGAATTATTAAAAAATCATTTTGATGACCAGTCATTAGAACTTAGGAAATTGGGTATTTTACAAAAAGAAGATACATTTATTTTTACAAAACTAAATGGAAAGTTTTATCATGATGGAACTTTAATAAGAGAAACTATACATAAAACTTGTGATCGAATCAAAATAAATAGATTTACTAATCATACACTAAGACACAATTTTGCATCTCACTTAGCAGAACAAGGTGTATCACCTCAGTATGTACAATACATACTTGGACACTCTAGCATCAAAACAACTTATGAAATATATGTTCATACAGAAATGCAGAAGATATCTAAGGGTATTAAAGAAATACGCATTACATAAGCTATATTGCGTTTTTAGAGGTTTTGATATAATAAATGGTAGTTATCCTCTGGTAAACTAAAACACACGTTTTACAACGTCCTTTTGAACTGGTTGGGTAACAAGTTGGGAAAATTGGGTAACAAATTGGGTACTTGTTTTATAGTAAATATATCACTCTAATTGAAATATATAACCCTGTTTTGAACTCAAAATAGATATGCCCCGTTAGAGTAGTGGCTTAACTCGTCTGCCTTTCACCCATTGGGTTCTAAACTCAAAAAGTATCAATTGGGTAACAAATTGGGTACTTTGTTTATATTATTCTAAGTAAATAACTGTCCACCGTTTAAGTGGAATAAAATTGCAACAATAATTATTATCAATGATATATATTTAGGTGCATTATTTTCTGTATCGTATCTCATCTTTTAATTCTCAGTTTTACAGATCCAAAACCTTTTTTCTTTGATTTAGGTTCTTTCATTGCAGTAATCTTGCTTTTAGATTTTCCAGATCCTACAAAATTCATCTTATTACCTGACTTTGATTTATGAAGATCTTTTATCCTCAATGCTTTTATTTCACCAGTTTTTAATCTTTTGATTTCAAATACTTTATCTATTTTTCCATCATTATATTCAACTAATTTTCCAGAATTTGCAGATCTTGGAACTGCTAAATTTATTTCATCTTGTGTTGTTTGGTCTCCATCTTTATTATGGATATGGGTTCTTACAGGTTTTATTCCATTTCCAGTTTCTTCATATTTCCAATAATTATCAATAGCTTCTGATTTTTTATCATTCTTTTTTAGAGTTGAAATCAAGGATGATGGGTACATTTTTTCAGTTTCCTTGATTGTTTGTTTACCCTTTCGATTAGTGGTAATACTTTCTGCAACTCGTTTTATATCTTTTGCAGTAAGATTCATTTTCTTAAGTTTTTTCTTAGTTTCACTTTCTGAAATACTTTTTGGCTCTAGTATGTAATCATGTACAACATCATGAAAATCCTCAAAATTACCAGCAATTTTGTTTGAACCCTTTGGCACAAATCTATCTTTATATTCTTCAAACTCTTTTTTTACAAGTAACTTGTCATAGAACTCAACATAACCACCTTTTTTGCTTGATTCACTCTTTATTTCTGGAATTACATATCCTAATTCTTTTGCATCTTTTGTTAATCCAGCGTGTCTCCAATAACCACCAGATGCCCCAGTACCTTTTGCATAAGTTGTAGGATCAGCAGTTCTAACATCAGTTTCTAAGGTGGTTAATGATTCTTCTAAATCTTGATCCCTCATTGACCATCCAGCTAATCTACCTTTTACAGCTTTATTCTGAACTTTGTCTTTTAGTCTTTCCTCATCTTCATGCCTTAAAGCATGGACAATTTCATGAGTTGCAGTATCTTCATCAATTTTTAATTTATTATCTCCAACTTTACTTGCAACATCTTTGTACATATATTGTGGGTTTATAGCAATCTTAGATTTATTCCCACTTTGTCCGTGTTGATAGAAACCAGCTAATCCACCAGCACTACCATTTCTTAGATCAAATGTAACATCTTTTAATACTTTTTGTTCTCTTTGGGTAAAGTTATTTTCTATTATTCTTTTTAAGGTTTCTGCATTTTGTGGTTCTCCTAAAATTAGAGACTTTATCACACTTGCCCTTTCTGGACGATATTTTGAATCTGGAACATCTATTCCATCAATATCGTATAGATTTGGTCTCCTCATCCATGATAAAAGATTTACAAACTCATCATTATCTAAACTACCATTTTTTACTTTCATATCTGGATTTAATAAAACCTCTGCTTTTTTAGAAAAATCATAACCTGTATTTCTTGTATTTTTTTCTGCTTTTTTACCTACATTTTTATCAAAAAATCTTGCTAGTATATCTTCTTCTGAGATTCTACCATAGTTATCTTTAGGTATAACAGTTAGATATCTTTTATCCTTAGTATCAATTCCTAATACTTCTAATCTTTGTATAATTTTGCCTTGTTCAGTAACTGGTACATCCCATAAAGCATTATCAACCGTTTTATAATTAATAGAACTAGAATCCAAAACCTTTGATTTTCTAAACTCTCTTGGATCATCAGTTGGAATTAATATTATTCCTCTTTTTACTATATTATTTGTAGCTTTATTAAATGCTCTAACATCTTTTATATAAATTGCTTTCTCTCGTGTATCATTTAGAGGAATTAAATTTATATAATTGTCTGTTCTTACATCACCTTTATTTTTTTTAGTTTTTAGTTTTGGGTTTTTTTGAGATTTTATAAATTCATTTGCTCTTTCTGAAACTACAATAATATTTTCATCTTTAAGTTGTTTTACAAAGTTTTGAGATTTTTTATCAAGAATTTTTATAAATCTTCTTGCATTTTTTTCTAATGTAGAAAATTCTTTTTTATTCCGAGAGAATTTATCAAGATTTCTGTAATCATCTTCAAATGCTTGTTTTAGTTCTTTTAATGCTTCTTTAGTAAACCGTATTTTATTATTTTTATCAGTTTCAATTGTCCTTGAATCATTAATCATTTCTTTAACCATTCGTTTCATTGAACTGTCAAAATAATCTTGTTGATACCATCCTAATCTCATTTTTTTCTCCTATCTCTTATTTTTCATTTTTAGTTTTACAGATCCAAAACCAGATCCCCCTTTTTTTGATTTACCTCTATAAAGATTTGAATATCCAGCAGTTTTTGATGGTTTCGTGTACATCTCTGAATAAAAAGATCCGTCTGCTTTTTTCTTCTTTTTTTCATCAAACTTTACTTTTGATTTTTTTATTTCAGATGGTGATAATCTTTTTAAAAAACCTTTAGTAGCAGATAAACCTTTTTTAGTAAGTTCTTTTGTTTTCTTTGCACCAACTTTTGATTTTGCATATCCAACTTTCAAATTTTCTTTTGTTTTCTTTGCACCAACTTTTGATTTTGCATATCCAACTTTTAAATTTTTTTTTGTTTTCTTTGCCCCAACTTTTGCTTTTGCATATCCCTCTTTACCAGCTTTATATGTAGCTTTAGATCCTTTATAAACACTCTTACCAGTTTCAAATACTTCTTTACCAGCTTTTATTGTATTTTGTCCACCAGATTTGAACATCAACGCAATATCATCAACACCAGCTTGTTTTAATATTTTGTCTGTTTGTTTATCACCAGTTATATAACCATCATATTTTTTATTTGTTATCTTTTTAGTTTTCTTCTTAGGTTTCTTTTTTCCGTCAGTAACCTTTCTGCCAATATTATCTGAAAGAATTTTATTAAATTCTTTCTTAGATATCATCTTTTGCTTATATAAATCAGCATAGATTTTTAACTCACTTGCTTTTATTTTGCTCATAATTAAACCTTTCTAAAATTGTTTCTTTTTATTAATTGTCGCTTGGGTAAAACTCTTTTACGCTTTAAAGTAAATCTCACATTGCCATTTATTTTTGCTTCAAATTTCCCAAAATCAAATCTTTGTTTTTTGGGTTTTGATTTACTTGTATTTAGCACCGTAAATGAATCAATTGGTTTTTTACCTTGCTTTAATCCATCTGGTTGAGTTTTCAAAAATTTTATTGTTGATTTATTTAGATCAACAATGGGATAGAACTTCCCTTGTTTCCATCCTACTTGACTTGGATTTTTACCATCTTCTATTTTTAATGATTTTATTTGAGAACTTGAAAGACGAGGAATTGTAATACCCTTTTTACCTATAGACTTGTCATTTTTTGTAAAATCATCTTTGGGTGTAGCTTTTGCCCCTCTGGTTTTAGTTTTTATTTTAGATTTTATTTTCTCTGCTTGTTTTACTGGTTGAGTTTTTTTAGCTGGTATACCGTCATCTAATTTAGTTACATCTTTTACTTTAGTTACATTAATAGTTTTAGTTTTATCTATAACTGCTTTACCTTGTTTTATTTTATTTATTGAATCACTTATATTAGTTGATTTAGAACCACTAAGGGATATAGTCTTTCTTGATCTTTTATTTATAGATTTTGATGAAAATGTTTTTGCAGACTTCCCATCTTTTATTTCATCAACATCTATATCTGGAGGAACAACAACTGGATTTTTTAATATACTTTTTATTTGTGCAACACTAAGAGTTTTGATATTAGATTTTGGTAATCTTCTAATTTGTAATTTTTGTACATCCACTCTCTTTTTAGTTGTGAGATCTTTAGTTTTAGTTTTTGATTCAATAGATTCTGCTCTTTCTTGGCTTGAAGATGTTATTTTAGGTACTTTAAGTTTTTTAGATGGCTTATTTATAGTCTCAGCTAATTCATCAATCTGTTTTTTAGCATTTTTAGATATTTTAGATTGAACATCATCAATATACTTTTTTACACTTTTGCCACCATATAATTTATTGATATCTTTTAGATCTTCCGTAGCAGAGATATATTGTTGTTTTTTTAATTGTTGAAGAAACAGTTTTTTCTCTACAGGATTCATTGGTATATTATCAACTATTTCTTTATAGTATTTATCACCCCAATCATCTCTTATTTTTCCAAATGGAATTTTACTATCTATAGTTGGACGAAATAAATAATCATAAACTTGATGCTCACCAGTTCTTTGTTTATTTATAAAGTTATTTATCCTTTTTTCGTCAAAAGATTTCCATTTACCTTTCTCTAAACCGTCTCTTAATTTTTTTCTAGCATTAGCATTTCTTCTAAAATATAAATCTAAATCTTGGCTAGGAGTTCTTTTTACTCTATCAATTACATTAGATATATACTTAGCAAACTCATTATCTGATTCAGAAAGTGCTTTATTAACATTTTTTAATGCTTGTTTAGTTTGGCTTTTACCCAATGATATGTTTAGATCTTTTAGAACTTTTTTGAATTGCTTATTAGTATATTTTTGAGGTGATTTGTCTGCTAATTGAAATAACTGTTTAGCAGTATATTCTTTAGCTAAATTATTGACCTCATTTTTTGACAATATCTTTTTATATTCATTGAAGATCTGATTTGATACTTTAGGTAGATTGTTTATTTCATTTTTTAATTCTGGACGCTTATTACCAAACTTAGATTTATAATCTTCAATCTTTTTTCCAATAGCTATTAGATTTTCTTTAGAGGTTTCAATTGATCTCGCTATTTTTTCTTGTGCTTTATCTAATTTAATTCTATTTGTAAGAGGTATAATCCCCTTATTAATATCAGCTATAAAGTAATCATCATAAGAGAACTTTTTTAATGCTCTATTTTTTGCAAAGTCTTTTTGCAGTTGTAAGATCTTCTTTTTTGCTGGTGTTGTTAAGTATTTAGGTAATAAACCAATTGTTCTTTTTAGAGGATCTTTTAATTCTCTCTCAATAGCAATATATGTTTTTTTACCACCTTTAACTTCAAATTGTTTTACATTAAAAATTTCTCCACTTGCTTTATCAAGAAATGTATGTTGCCCCACAACATTTTTCATTGCAATATTATCAATTTGTTTTGCACCTCTTTTTGCAACTGTCTTTATAGTTTTTATTGCCCCTTTACCTACACCCTTTGCAATTCCTGTTACAAATAAAAGTGTTAATGCAGTATTAGTTGGATTCCACGCTTGTCTTAATCCCTCTGCACCTACTTTACGTAAAAAATTATTTGTAGCAGTTTCACCACCTTTATTAAGTATTCTTTTTTCCTCTAGTGATAACCTTTCATATGCCCTCAAATATGGATCATCAATTTTTACATATCGTCCTCTAGGATTTGCAAAATATCCACCACTATTTTCAATCTTTAAAGAATCTAATTTTCTTTGAACATCTTGAAAATCTTTAGTTGTTCTTAGATCTTCTTTCAATGTTTGAAGATATCCAGATTCACCTTTCATTCTTGCAAAAGAATCTTTTAACCCATCAATAATTTCTTTCCGTTCTTTTTTTGTATCGTAAAGAATTGTTCCTGCTGGAATATTATTTATTTCATTTGCTGGTACTCCGTACCAAAGTGCGTTCCAGATAGTTTGATCTTTCGGAGAAAAAGTATCATTCATTAAATTAATTGGTGAAATACTTGTGGTAAAAAATTTAAGTTTATTTTCTTCAAATTGATTTTGTTTATTTTTTCCAATTTGTATAAATGCTTCTACACCTTGTTTTGTAGGTTCAACTAAAAAAGTATCTAAAACAAATTGCGAACCTTTAGAAAATTTATCCCTTTCAACACTTTCTTGATTTATGTAATCATCAAAAATATCTTTTGCATTTCTTAATTGATCATTATTTGGATTATTCCCTAATGATCCCAATGATAAAAATGCTAGTGTTTTATCATTTACCCAACTCTTTCTTTTATCATTGATAGAAAGATCCCTAGATTCAATTAATTCTCTATCTGGTGAAGATCCTTTTGAATATGTTGATTGTATTTCAGTTAATGATCTAGTATCTGGTGTAGTACCTTTAGCAAGATCAATCCATTTTCTATCTAATATAAGTTCTGAATCTGGTGAAAAATCCTTAGTGTTTGGATATTTAGGTTCAATTCTTTGAAATGTTCCCTTATCAATATCTCCTAGTGATTCAATAAATCTTTCAGCTTCTTTTTTATCTGGATTCTCTTTGAATAGTTCTTTATAAACATTCTTATCAGTTCTTTCACCTGTATCAGTTCCAACTTTAGAGAAATCTGGTGCTATATCTATTTTTGATATAGCTGGATTATCTCCTATATCTTCACCAGTTCTTGAAAAATCTGGTTGTATATCAAAGTCTGGTTTTTTAGTAGTGTTAGATCCTGTATCAGTTCCAGTAAATGCAAAAGATGGTGAATCTGGGATTTTAGGTAAATTAAAATTATATTGTGCAATATCTTTTTTAAGGTTTAGTTCATCTTCTTTTACTTTAGATAAACTTATATCAAACTCTGTTTTGAAAGTATCGTAAGATTTATTATACTCATCTACTGATTGATTATATTTATCTTGTAATGCAGTAAATTCTTCTATTTTTGAATCAATATTTTGTTGATATTCACCTTGTGCCATCCCATATTCCTCTGGTGTAAACCCAGAAACCCATTTATTTATTTCATCATATTTTTCATCTAGTTCTGCTTTATAAGAATTTATTGCTGGAACATTTAATGTTGCAAAATCTTTTAGATATTGTTCTTGTAATTGTAAGTTTCTACCTTGATCATCAAGATTACTTTCTTGATCTTTTATTTTTGCTTCTAATCTTTCTTGATCAATAGGTTTTATAATAGGTTGTGAATCATCAATAGATTCATTGATGATTCTTTGTTCCTCAATTTCTTTACGCTTTTGTTCAACTTCTCGTCTAGATGGCACAAAAGATTCTCCAGAAGATCTCTCTGGATCATTATTTGGATCATATGGAATGTAATTATTTACCAATCTTTACACCTATCTTGCACTTGTTACATATATTTTGTCAGTTGCAATTGCTCTCCCAATTTTATATGTTCCATTTGTACCAATTGATCCATCAGCTTGAACAAAATATTCTGCACCAATAGTTAAACCAGATAATCCATCAATTACTGCACCTACTGAATACACGGTTACAGTTGCACCTTGATTATATGATTGATTTACATATCCAATCCATTCACTTATATTGTCTGGAATTACAAATGCAATTGCATGAAGTTTATTATTATTTACTGGATCAGTTGCTTGATTGCTATGTGCATTGAATGTAAATAAAGTATCAGTTCCTTGATCTATCCATACACCAAATGAAGAATCTGGATCGTTATGGTAACTTTCAAATTCATTTTGATAATCAAAATGTGTAAATGTTGTGTTATCTATAAAACCAGTTGTATTGTTCATTGACCATGTATAGATTTCAGCACATTTTGATGATTGATAATCTTTAGTACAGATGTTTCTATCCATCAATCCCTCGTTGTGCCAATAAAATTTATAAGGTGAAACTGTATTATCAATATACACATGACCTTCTAAATTTTGTACATGACTTGAACAATACCTATCGAAAACATTTGCACATTCTTCATCAGTTATAAGACCTTGCAAAGAACCAAGACCAACTTCAATTGGTGTTCCAGTATAACTATTTACATCACCTTTCAAATGATAAAGAACCATATCTATATCATTTGAGCCACCAGAACTTAATAACCATATAAATTGATTATTTTCTACATCAAATATTGGACGTTGGTTTTGTCTACCACAACTTATTGAACTTCCAGATATATCAAATGTTCCACCATTTATATCATCAGTTACGCCTGTATAACCCATTGCATAATTTAAGGTTTGACTAAATGAAGTATTTGCAGAATTATAATTTTCAGCAAGTCTCATTTGTGCAAAACGGCATTGACTAGAACTCATTGTGGTTCTATTTACAAGCAAAAATGCTTGAGCATTATCATCCCACCATATTGCTGGTGAAAATGTATCGTACCAGTTTTGAATTAATGAATTACTTCCATTGCCTTGGTACATATCACTTGCATATGCTTGATTTGGTGTACAAGTATCACCAGTTGATTGTGTAAAGT
>CEQO01024695.1_pt1 | contig 14092 bp, 6 predicted proteins | sample 531101 | NCBI WGS metagenome assembly CEQO01 (sample SAMEA2621272, study PRJEB7988) | marine metagenome | isolation source: saline water (ENVO:00002010), including
ATCAACAAACCTTGCGCTTCCGTCATTACCCTTCAATATAATTTCATTACCTGTCCCCAGAGTTAACTCATAGCTCGCCTGGTTGACTTCAAAGTATTTTGCTCCACTTTCTCTGTTGGCTTGGAAAGATGTACCCTCTTTCTGAACCAATACTTGGCCCTTGAAATCTGCGCTTCCATCATCTTTGAGCGTAATCTTCTGGTTATTGAGATACAACGCACCACCATATGGCTGCAGATAGAGATCTCTAGTAGCATTACCAGGGTTATTAGTACCCTGAAGATACATTGATCCATCAGTACTTCTCGGTCCAACTGTAATGCAGTTGCTTGAGTTTGAAGCAGTTTGGATTCTAAAAGCTGCTTGGCTGTACGTACCAGCAAGGTCGGGAGCACCAGATTCGAAGGTTTTTGATCCTTTTACATTTGTGGTTCCACCGAAACTCGCGCTGCCGTTTGCAGTAATCTGTGAAGTAGGACTTACTAAGTCAGTACCACACCAACCTTGGAATACAGCGGAAGTAGCCTTATTGCTAGGTCTTTGGGCTCTAACCAATCCATCATTGCGAACTTCACAACCTCCAACACCATCTTTTGTGATGTCAATAGTACCAAACGTAGCACTATTAGTCGTCGTACTACCAATGTCAGTTACCTGCTGGAGGTTCTGAGTAGCACCTTGACCACCTGTTGGAATGTGAGTCCAATCAGTACCGTTATAAACAACTAAATCACCAGAGGTTACAGCATCACCAGAGCTTAAATCAGTAAGTACAGCTCCCCATTCTGCAGAGCAAGTGCCTGTAATTATGTTAGCGTATGTCCAACCAGCTAAAGGACTACCAGGAATAGTAGCGGAAGTGAGGTTTACAGTGCCTTGATAGAGGAGTGGGTTAGATAATCCACCAAGAATAACTTTATCAGAAGCAGATAGCAAACCAGCTAATGTAGTTGTAGCTGCAGGAATGGTAGCATTAGTACCTGTACTGCTTGTTACATCTAGAGTATTTGCATTTCGGCTATTAATACCAAGGTTAGTAGCTCCACTACCACCACCAGTAGCATTAATAGTGACATTACCAACACCACTAGTTGGACTAATAGTAACATTAGTACCAGCAGTGATCTGTGTGACACCACCTGAAGGGAGAGAATCTATATAATCTTTAGTAGTAAGAGTAGTGCCACCATCACCTGCAACAGTTGAAGCAGAAGTTAGTTTTCCGGAAAAACTTGCGTTTCCGGCGCTGTTGATTAATACGGTTGGACTACCTGAATAGTTGCTATAAAGTTCAAGTGTTATCTCGCCACTTCTATTGACAAACAATGCTTTCTCATTTGTGCCGCCAGGTCCAACACCTAAGTATGAAAAACCATCGGCAGCATTTCTAGTGCAATCAACAAAACCAGTAAAAGTTGCGCTTCCATTACCTGAGAACTGAATCCTTGGGTTGGTATCTGTGGTTCTATAAAGCGTGTAACAAGCAACGTCACTGTCTACCCTGTTTATGTTCCGACCAGAAGCACCAAAGAAGTTACCTGAGTTTGCTTGAAAGTTTGGGTCGTCACCGACAAACACATTGCCAGCAAAAGTAGCCGTGCCATCGTTTTTTATAAATGATGTTCCAGCATTACTACCGTCTCGACCTTCAAATACATTACCATTTGCAAAATTCTTGCTAATAATAGTACTTCTGTCGCTGCGGTTATTTTGAATAAACAGTGCATAGCTAGTTAAATCGCTTGCACCTGCATCAATAGTACCTACAAACGTAGCACTTCCATCTGCACTCAGCGTGATGTTGCCTGAGCCAAACGTGGCACCAGTAGTTGTTGTGCTACCACGAGTACAAACAACTTGTAGGTCCTCCTTACTCAATTCAGTAGCGATATGAGCGTTAACAGCACCAGTAGTAGGAATGAAAGCATCAGTAGCTTCTGTAGCCCACGTACTAGTAGTGTACGTAGTCTCGTCAAGTTTATTCCAATAGTACTTATCTAGGTAATCATACACCCCATCAGGTACTTGACAACGACCCTCTTGGATCGCCATCTGTAGTTGTTCAAAATTATTATTTAAATCCTGTGCTCGAATGGCTGAACCTGGGTAGAAGGTTGCCTCTAGAGGATCAATGTCAGTACACCGTGCGATCTTAATGTTAGGGTACGTAGGATCAGTGGATGGAGGTACTGGCGGTGCAGTTGTAGTAAATTTTATAGTTGTAGCATTCTCGAACTTCCACGGATAAGTGACATCACTTTGTGGGACATTATCCCATCGTTTAGTAGTGAAGTTGTAGAGCTCTACATAAACATCATCTTCAGTTAGATAGACAAAAGGGAATGGATAAGGTGTGGCTAACACCCCGTTTGCTACATATTTAATTTCGTTGGACGCGCAATCAGTGCATGACATAATTTAGTTAGTAGGAAATGTTCTGCATATTATCTAAGAATTCTTGTGCACCTTCTGGATCACCTGCTTGTAGCAGAGATTCCTTACCTTGTTCTGTAGTCTTTTCAGTAATCTTTCTCGTAAGTAATTCAGGCAATTCAGCTTCAGCTTCTAATTTAGCTACTTGTAAAGCCATTTCTAGCCTGTTATGGATCATATCAATCTCAGATATTGAAGGATTAAGACCCAATCGAGCAGCCTTTTGGAAAGATTGTTTAACCTTTTTCTCAGGATATTCCCTAGCAATCTCCAGAATCATACGTTTGTATGTACCCTTCTCTCCCATAATACGCAGAACCTCTTGAAGTTCTGTCTTACTATAGGGTGCACCTCCAGTGCTATTAGACAAAGAAGGGGTAGCATCAAACTCTACATCCATCAGATACTGCTTCGCTTCACTTGGTTTCTCATGATAAGCAAAAGGACTCAGAGCATTCCATGCACGATGTAGTGGATTACCCAGTTCATTCACTTTACCACCATCAATGTAATCATGCCTATCAGTGAGACCTGGCTTACCAGGAATCCTGTTAGAATACATATCAATGAACCTGTTTTCTACAGCTTTAAGTTGAGGTGAGATCAGTTGGTTCATAGTACCAAGCATGCCACCAACTTTGGAAGTAGTAGTAAATGCAGTGTTAGCAGCCCACCGCTGGATAGCAGCAGGGTTACCTTTCAAAACATCATTAAATTGTTCGATGTTCTGCAGTTGTGTACGTTCTAAGAGGTTAGCACCAATGACAAAACCCATGGTACGGAATAGTTCTCCCGCATCAAAAGCTTCCATCTCAAAGGCGTTATCCATAATATCAATAGTAAGGGATACCCAATCAGAGACAGCAGGAATGTCACCGTAGTAGACACCAAATGCAGTCATGGGTTTCCAACCAGATTCTCTACGTACCTTTTGCTTCTGTTGATCATACAAACCAGCACGTCCAGTCATGTTACCAGACAGGTATCCATAAGCAGCCATGCTTACAAGACCAGTACCAATAGCAGCAGAGCCTTTATACAAATTCCGCAGTCTATTGTATTCCGATGCGATATCAGATTGAGCGATATCTACACCATTCTTCTGCAGCATACGTACTGCATGGTTGTAATCAACCTGTTCAAAGGGTTTGCCAAAGTCAGATACATTATCAATAAAGGCTTTAACAGGGGTGAACTCAGCACCATATGCAAGGCTATTGACAGGTGTACGGGTGAACATAAAGAAAGGCTTGAGTGCAGGGATCCTTTGCATGATCTCCTGGAAACCAGTTGACACCACGTTATCCTGACTAAAGGCTTGACGTGCAGTTTCTGCTAAAGTTTGAGGATCACGGATGATACCCTTCTCATCAAACATCATGGTGAAGTTGAATTTAGCAGCCTCATCAGCCATAGTTTCGTTGAATGACTGCAACCCATTCTTAGTCACCTTATCATATGCACGCATTCTAGCAACCTGTTGACCATTAACAGCAGTCAACCATGCGTCTACAGTACCCATACCACGGTTACCAATGCGTAACCAGGGGTGTTCTGCTAGGTCTTTCTGGTTCTGCATGATGTCATACAGCATAGCTGGTCCATCATTACCCTCAGCCATAGCAGCATCAGCAGTAGATTTAAAGATCTCCATCTGTTGATCAGACTTAGTAACTAGCTCATCACGTCCACGTAGAGCCTGGGGGTCTTGTGCAGACTTAACCCACATGGTCTTAGCATAGTCATTAGCTTTGGTAATCGTATCCATCATGTTACCGTAGGCATAGAATGCCCTCTCCATGGTTCTCTTATCACCCGTTATAAAGGCTCCTATAACCTCTCTAGAGGGCTTCAATACCCAAGTGGATAGGTTACCTATAGCAGCTTTTGGAATGGTCTTAGCGCCGCTCAGAGCTGAGTTAAACGCAGTAGACCAGAAACCCTGCATAACAACAGAAGGGATCTCTGGATTACCATCAATAAAAGCTTTCTTAATTACACCAGCAGAGTTACGCAGGTAATCATTAAGACCCGCAATTGATCGAATATTACCATCAGTCAATTCATAGACCTGTGCCAATGGCTTCAGGAACATAGGACGTTCAGAAGCAACCTGTCGGAGACTCTGCATCATGCTACGAGTGTCAGCTTGGATCAACTCCAAAGCTTCCAAGGGGTTACCTTGAGTTGACATCTGCTGTTGAATACCCTTAGCATACTTCTGATCAGCAGTTAGTTTACTAGAACCAGTAATACGATCAAACAAATTACTAGCACGGATGAGTTCATTCTGAGCATACTTAGTCGTACCCTCAATGTCCATCAGGAATTCAAGACGATCAAGCAGTTGCTCTTGTGCACGGATAGAACCAAGTTGGTTATCCATGAATCGCATCTGTGTTGCAAAGTCTGCTACCTGTCCAGCAAAGGAAGTCTCAGTCAAAGCATAAGCCCTGAGCATATCAGGATCAGCCAGGGTTTGTAAGGTGTTATTAATGACACGCTTGACTACATCCCTCGCTTCTCTACTCTTAAATGCAGGTCCAGATTTAGTTATCTTGGTAAACTTACCCATGACATTTTGCAGTTGACTCCTGGTCATACCCATCATGTCTGACACCAGCTCATCAGCAGCAGTTGTCATGTCATCAAAGGAAACCAGCTTACCAGCAACAGTACGGTAATCAAAATCACCAGCAGCCTTTAATTGCTTACTGAGTTGCTGCATAACATCAGGTACAGCTCCAGTCTCATTCAAAGCAAACTTCAAAGCACCTTCTGACATAGGGTTACGTACCCTACCGTACACAGTATCAATGTTGTTTGTAATACGTGCCTGGTCTACCATACCACCAATGACACCAAAGTCATCAGTAGAACGTACACCTAGCTCTTGAGGGCTGAACAGGATGTTATCGTCAGGTTTACCAAAGATCAAAGACTCTTCTGTTAGATCACCACGGGAGGCAGCAAGGTATTCATTATAAGCACCAAGCTCTGTACGATCAGCTTCTACTTTAAAGCTAGCAGCATCTACTACTTCCTCTACAGTATCAGGTTCAGGTACATTCTTATTTTTAAAATATTTAGCAGCAGTCTCATTCTTAGGAATCCATTCCGTAGCACTTTCTAAACCATCAAGACTACGGGCTAGTTTACCAGCGCCTTCAATCAGTCCTGCAGTTGCACCAAATATACCACCTTCTAAGAGGTTCTTTTGGCGAATCACATCAGGGCTATCTTTATCCAAGACAACCAAGCTATCAGGCAGCCAACCAGTCCAACGAGGGAAGGACTCCTTAGCAGTACCGATCAAAGTCTGACTACCTGTCTCACCTTGTACAGGTGCAGCCAGGTCAGCCAGGGCGCCACCACCAATGTTTGCAGCTTGGGTACCAGACCATGCAATAAATGGATCACGTAGGAAGGCACCAAGCCTACCAGTGCGGCTCAAGGAAAGAGCCTTACCACCCCACTGTAAGGTTTTAGACCAACCCATTCCAGGCAGGAGGATGGAGGAAAGGTCTCTAGCAAACTGAGCACCTTCATTCTCAAACTTAGGTATAAACTGAGGTATATCATACCCCGGCGTAATCATATTATAAGTGCCAATCAGGGTATCCAGCATGCCCGTAGGGGGAGCTGCGATATACTCCAGGGTTGACTGAGGATCAGTAGCAATACCTTGTACTTCAGAGTCAACTTGGACTTCATTCAGCTGCCTAGCGCGAGACCTGAATGTTTCCCATGGACCCATCTCTTGGGCTTCCTCAATAGGCTCTTGTTGCTCTTGAGCTTGCCTATCAAGGTTGTCCACTTCATCATAAATTTTGTCCTTAGACTCAACTTCATCTTTAGTTTGAGTGATATCATTCGGATTAGGATCCGTGACACCACCCAACGCTGCGAGTTCCTCGTCTGTCATAATTAACTACCGCCACCAAAGGCAACGTGTAAATGGCTAGAGTGATCCCCTGGATGACCGCGTGAGCCATCGGGATCGTAGAACAGTTCAGCAATACCAAACCGTGTTTTGTTTTTCAAGAGATACTGATAGAGCATCTCCAGTTTCTGATGTCCATTAGCTTGTACACCAATGTCCAAAGCTTCATTGTATTTGTGATAACTGTTAGGGGCATGGCTACCCACACGCTCCGTACCAGTCCCCGTGTAACCAGAGTCATAGTTGAAGTCAGGGTGTTGCCAGATACCACTGTATCCCATTTCTAGAAGCTGTTTACCTACAGCAACAGTACGTTGTTGAGCAGAACCAGTTAGGTTTTGTCCTGAATTAATCTGAGCTCGTAAACCCAGTTGTACAGGAGGGTTTTCAATAGATGCAATCTTAGCAGCAGTAGGTGTATCAAGTGCTGCCATCGTGTCATCAATAGGTGAATTTTGTAATGGTGGTAGACCCTGCTGAGATCGAGCAAGGTCTACAATTTCTTTGGGGCGTAAACCAAACCTCCGACCAAGCTGCTTAACACGATCACTGTACTGACCTTGGCGAGGTGGTGCCATGTAATCCGATTCATGTAATCCTTCTTTTAAATTATCTGCTTTAGTGGCGTTAATTTTCTGCATTTGGACACTAAGGTCCTCAATACCACCTTGATTTATACTACCCTGTTTAAAAGTGTTAGTCTTACCATCAAAGAGTTCTTTTGCTTTCTGTTTCTCTGTAGCGTCTTTAATCCAATCCGCTTTAGCTTTAGCAAAAGCTTGTTCCTGAGTCAGTTCTGCATCTCCCATCATAAGAGCTCGAGCACGGTTGGTGATGTCCGTCAAAGCTTCACTCTTAAATTGATTGAAGTTTGCAGGGTCAGAAGAACCAGTCAAGGCACTTCCAAGTTTCATGTCAACACCGACAATTGTTTTGACAGTAGCTTTAAAGTCTTTACTGAAATCCTTAAAGGTTTGAGTCTCTCGAATCAGTTCGGAGACAGTCTCTGACTCAGCAGCCTCTTCCATCTGTCCAGCAAACTGCTGTCTTACAGTCAGAGGTGCATTACCAATGACAGACAGCGGGATCTTCTTACCAGGGTTAGCATTAACCCATCGCATAATACGATCAGACTCTTGCCTGTTAATGGTTGCCTCAGCAGAACGGCTACGAGCATTAGACAAAGCACCTTCTACAATATCAAGAGGTAGCCCTTGTAGAAGTAGCTCGTTTCGCTTAGTTTCTAATTGTTGTTTAGTAGCATTAGGACCTAATTCATTAAATGCTGTGGTTACTAATTGAGAAGCTTCAGTCCTCTGAATGTTGTAGAGTTCACGTGCTTTCTGACGTGATTGCAGCATTAACTGTTGAAACCTAGGGTGTTCAGAGTATGGCTTACCAGTAACTGAAAAGGTTTCAGATCCCATCTGAGTGAGTTGAGTAGTTGTAAACTTACCATTCAAGCTAGACCAGATGTCATCGTTATTCATCAGCGTCTTACCATCAGATTTAGTAAGACCCTTTACTTGTTTAAAATAAGAATCCAGAGTGATCTCATTATCAGCTAATTGCTGAGTCAAAAGATCTCGTGTCTTAGCAGATTCAGCCGCGTTAAACCCACGGGTGTAGACTTCTGCTTCTGCTGCTGCTTCCCTACGTAAGGTAGGGTAGATACGTTTAGCCGTGTAACCAGGGTTAGCCTGAGACAATCCAGTTGCATCTGCCCAACGACGATTGAACTCATTGATAGCTAAACCCATCCCAGCACCTGGTTCTGGTTGCACCTTACCTAACCATTTAGACAAAGCGGGACCATAACTAGACATTGCAGCTTCTGCTCTAGCATTCATAGCTACAGTAGCTTCTAGACCAGTGTACTTACGTAGTTTGGTAGCATCAGCAATATCCGTAGCAGTAGGCTCTTCCATCTTATTCAGATTTTGAGATAGACCCTCACCTACAACTTGTGCAGTCTCAGATTGAGCTTGCTCATCAGTATTGTAATCTGCGTAGAGTTTATCTTCATTGATGTCTGCGCCTTCTACAAAGGCATCAGCCCATACTTGAGACATCCTCTCTTTAGTCTTTTGATTCTTATAATTAACGAAAGTTTCGAAAGCTTTTACAGAAAGTTCAGAAAGACCTTCTAGTTCTTTGTAGTACCGGTCTTCATTAGCCTGTTTAACTTTCTGGTTTGCGCTCCGGCGCCGCAGGTCCATTTCAAATTGCTGTTCCATGCCAGCACGGGCAAACCTTACAGAGTCAAGAAAGGCACCGCTAGGGTCACCCACATCAAGTTGAGGTACAATACCATCAAAAGAGACTGGGCTGTATTGTTGTTCTTGTGCCATAATTACGAACCTGGTTTACCTGTTTTAAGTGATTCTTTGAAGTTCTGTTGCTGCAGGCCAGCAGTGATGCCAGACAGAGCTGCTCCTCCAAGACCAGTGAGTAGGCTCATCGTGCTAGGTCCAGCCTGTTGAGCAACAGGTCCCTGCATGAGTGGTGCACCATACTTAGGAGCAAAGCGTACTTGTTGCCATGCTGCCAGATTCTGAGAATTAAGTTGTTGAATACGTGCCTCACCCCTGAGGTTAGAAGCGAACATTTCACCAAGCATACGCTCTTCACGTTTAGCCTGGTTCCGCAGGACTGAAGCAGAGTCCAGAGCCATACGCCTACCAGCAGTACGACCCTGTTGCATACCAGCTTGGATCTTACCTTGTGATTGAGCAAGACCAATACTAGCATCTTGATCAGCAAACTTCATCCCCTTCATCAGTTGATTCATTCGCAGTTGATCTTGAGTCATTGCCATAGCAGTCATCTGTTCACGACTTTTGATACCTTGTTTATGAGCATCAACTTTATACCGGTATGCTTCTTTTGTATCTTCCCACTGCTGATTTCTAATCATCAGCCGTTGAGCATGGTCAAAGTCTGCTGCTTCTTGAGCTTTTTTGTTAGCTCTACGAACCTGGTCTTTTTGTTGGCTATGTCCCATGAAGGATTGAGCTGCACCCAGTCCAAACTGAATTAGCCCTAAGGTTATTGGATCTATCATCTATAAATAAAGGTAGGTTGTTTAATTAAGGATGCCAGATCCGGTGGTCTCACCGTTCAGCAACCTAAGTCAGAGGCTACAGAAGTAGCCCCCAACATAATAGGTAGATTAAATACGTTGATAGTTACCTTGACTATACTCACCCTGCCAAGTTACCGAAGTAACATTAGTAGGTGTAGGGTGTTTAGAGTTTAGGGTAAGATCTATATTAGTATTCTTATCATAAATAGAGATAGTCCTCTGAGTTGATTGCATCACGGCGGAACTATCAGCAATATAGCCATCTTGAATAGTAGATTCATATCCCACTATCTGGAGTTCACGACCCTTTCTAAGTAGTGTAGTCTCACATTCACCAGTTACATCAAAATCAATCACAGCTCTATGAATAGTTAGGTAACCAGTCGTGTCACTTGTAAAAGAATTTTCTCCAGTTTTTTTAGTGACAAAGAAGGTAGGCATCTCTACTATCATATCAAAGTTATAACCACACAGGACAGGACTGTTAGTCCAATCACCTGGAGCAGTAACATTAACACCATTAGTAACACCAACACCTTCTACATCAACAGTCCTACCAGTAGTAATATAACCATCTAGTGATGGGTAGTTTAGTTCTAACTCGTAGACCGTAATAGGTTCAGGTCCATGGTACCCAATAGGCAGACGCCATGTTGTAGTATCATTAGTACTATCATAGGTCATCTGGGTTGTGGTCACCATAGTGAAGTTATCCATATGAACTTGATAATCATACTGATCCATGGTTGGTGCTAAACCAACAAGGATAGACTGACTATCTAATTTAAGATCAAAGGATTGTAGTGTAGCAATTTCTGGGACAGCAACGTTACCGGTTTTGACAGCTGTGACAGCATAGTACTTGTCATCCATGATAGCATGGTATAACAGGTTACCACTTAGTTTCCATTTAAACCAAGCAGATTGTAGACGCTGCTCACCAGCATTGAAGTATCGATACACCCAAACAAACCTAGTCAGATCTTCATACTCTGCTGTGTCATGCTTAACAGCTAGTGCTAGCATGTTGTTATCTTTAGAGTCAGCAATCAGATTAATACCATTAGGGATTAACTGATCAACAGGTTTGCTAGTCTCTGCCGCTTCATAGTTAAATTCTCTATTAGGAATTAGTTCAAAGAACCTACTCCTAAAACCACCATCATTCAAGAAACCAATAGATTGTCCCATGTTAACAGGACGTACCTTAGTGTTATATTTATAACTACCAACAGCTTTGGCTACAGCAGTGCTAGGACTGAAGATCTCGGTTGAACCTGCTACAACTAGGAACTGTTGGTTATCTGCTAGCAACAAAAGTCCAGGAGCGGTAGCGATAGCATCGTACAGAACTGAGGGATAAGTGCTAGATACCAGTAGGTCAATAGGGTCTGCATCAGAAATCGTCTTAGCTGTAATAGCGAAGAGGTTATAGTATTCATTAGCTACCGAGAACACTACATTCTCACCAGCCAAGAACACCATACGATTCCTAAAGAAGATAGCCTTAGTTATCTTTTGCCCAATGATGGTAGGGAGTGGGTTAGTTATATTATCACCAACTTCCCTCTCAATCCATTCAATAGGACTTACTTCAAAGGTACCATCACTAAGTCTCCTGATGATATGTGGCATGGTAGTTGGATCAATTTCAATCTCAATACCAGGGGCTACAGTTTCTTCCCACACACCAGAACCTGAATTAACAGAACCTTCTGTAAAGAACTGGACATAGTAATCATCTTCATCTTCAAAGGTATTGACTACCTTAGCAACATAACCATCCTTACACTGTGAAGGTAGGAGGCTTACGTTATTGACTTCAGAATTGATTGGTGTAATCAGTTCAGGGTCAGTAGTTTCAACAGTAAAGTTACCACCTGAATTAATCGTAAAGGTGCAGTTATCGTTACCACCAGTGACAGTGAGTACATCACCATCTGTGTATCCAGAACCAAAGTCACTAATGCTGACAGTCTGGATAACATCACTCAGAACAGTCGTGTTTACTTTAAGACCAGTACCAGTTCCGCCAGTAGTATCTACATTAGTACCTGCGCTGTAACCAGTACCAGGATTATCAATGGTAGTGTCATACAAACGAGTCACAAAGAGACCGTTACCAATGATCTCTGGTCTCGGCGTGTTAGGTACTTTAGCAGCGATATCATCCGCCAGGTCATTCAAAATTAAAGTAGCATCTAGACTAGTATCTGTAGCATAAGGACCAGCATCACACTCATACTTAGTACTATCTTCTAAGACTACGGTTACATTATAAGTCCTAGTGTATTGTACAGCCTCTACAACAACAAAGGAAGCATTCTCTACCTTAGGTGGTGATGTCGTACTAGTCATTGCAGTGGTAATACTTCTATTAGCGACAAAGGTAAAGTCATTAATAGTTACCATTTGGAACTGAGCATTATAATCCTCATCAGATATGCCAGTTGCTTTTTTAAAATAGGGTAGTGCGTTTGTACCTGAAGTAGGAGTTGCCAGTGAATAAGGGTTAGGGAAAACACCACATGGTGTAGCAGCTACTTCAAACGCAGCTTGTGCAGTAGAGTATGCTGTTAATAGACCAGGTATAGAAGCTTCTAAGGTTGCCTTATCTGATTCTAATGTAGCTCTCTCAGCATCAGTCAAGCTGTCATCACGTTCTAACTTAACTGTAATCTCTTGGATTTCCTCATTAGCGTCCCTTAGATTTTTAATGGAGTCAGCTAAATCATCATAAGCTGTTTGATAGGCAGCTACATCACAAGAGTCTGTGATAGGCTTAGCACCTGGAGTTGGGTCTTTACCATTCTCTGGTACATTCAGTGGTGTAGTAGTATATCTGACAATACGTGGTGAGCCGTCCCTAGCATCCCATACATCAACCTGCCCATCAGGGCGAACACGGATGAAGTATTGCTCTGCGTCATCTCTATAATAGTTATGCCAGACACCATCTACATCAACAGACAGTGTAGCTACTAGCTGGGAACCAGGACGCTTGGCTAGAATACCCTTCACATCAGGTACCACATTTACAGCGTCCTTAACTGTGCCTGGTAGTTGCTTCTCAATAGGTTGTTGTGAGATACCACCAATCAAGTTTGGTATTTTTTGTGATACTGCTGTCATCGTCGGAGAGCCTGGAAGGGTTTATAAGAGCGGTAAGAGGAACCATCAGGTAGACCGAACATAGAAGAGTCAGACTGATTACATTCGTATTCCATACAGGATGCACGTAGCATCTGTTCCTGTGCCATCAACATCTGTGCTAACTGTGGGTTGGTCACCATCTGAGTAGCAGCACGTACACTAGCACGGGTAGTAATGTAGCGTTGAAAGACAGAAGGAAGATCTTCATAGGGGAATAACCAAATAATTTCAGCACGGAATACATTAGTGCCACCGAAAGGTTTAAACTCATAGGTATGGTTAAACTTATCGTACAATTTCTTTTCACCACTACGTGTACGGATGACTGCATCTGTACGTTTGATGTCTAGGTTCCAAAACTGGTCCATCCTCAACACATTAGGAGGGATGGTAATAGTTTTGTCAGGTTGCAACGGGATTGGGTAGTTCTGTTCTGTATTGAATACCCAGCCTTCATTCTGTACATCGATGTTAGATTCCATCAGGAGCTGATAGACAAACGATACTTCAGGATTAATGAAGGTAGCATCAGTAATCAAATCAGTAACAGTAACAACCCATTTAGAAAAGAGAGTGTTGACCAAAGAGACCTTATCATTTACTTGGTAGTTAGTACCAGTAGCAGTGATAGCAGTCCTATATTTTTCGTTTGCTTTGTCAGTAATAGTAATAGAAATCTTCAGTCCTTTCGCTAAACCACCTGAGCTAGTCGTAAGGTCGTAGGTAGTACCATCTGTATAGGCAGACCAGTCAGCAGTCAGTACATCAGTGGTATCAAAGGAGACCGTCCGGACTTCACCTCTTTCAATGTAGAGACTAGTCACTGGGCTCTGCCCGATGGCTCCCAGTATTGAGTTAACACTGGAGAGTTCTGTCTCAGTATTGTCTTGCATTATTGCCATTGATAATCATTCTCAATAAGGGAGTTAAAAAAAAGGGAGAGCCGATGCCCTCCCCGATCGATCAAGCGCAGGTGCCCGTTTTGGGAGCCAGACGCGTAGTGTTGGGAGCAGGACCGTTGTTAACGTCACCACCAACACCGGTACCATAGTAGTAGGCACCAGTCATGTTTTGGGTTTCGCTTTTGACTTTAGAACCGCAAACAACAGCCACGCCCAGAGGGCTGTAGCCTTTTGCAGTCTTAGCAACAGAGAAACGAGTAGTAATTGCCATAGTTATTACGTAATAGTAGCAACAGAAACTTGGACACCAAGGTCATCAGCGACCGAGATGGTGTCCAGTACCTCATACCCAGTACCAGCACCAACCAAAGTGACAGAAGATGCCACATTACTTGCCACAGTATAGGTAAGAGTACAGCCAGTACCACCAGTGGGAGTAACCACGGTAGCAGCGGCAGTGTAGGTAGCGTCAGCCTTAGTGGAGACGGTACCAACAGTGGTGATAGTAGCCACAGCACCAGTCGGAGCAAGGTCCGGAATGGGAGCACAGCTATTATCAACAGTAGTGTAAGCAGA